>JGI10211J34971_10003948_pt1 | contig 11809 bp, 8 predicted proteins | sample Etolagsediment_FD_34971 | JGI IMG/M metagenome (IMG submission 34971)
AGGCGGATATGACCCCTTTACATTTGACATTACCGAAGCACTTAACCAGGCGGGCCCGCAGGAAATAACTGTTGCGGTGTGGGACCCGACGGACGAAGGCCATCAGCCGAGGGGCAAACAAATCCTCGAGCCCCATGGATTTTGGTACACCGCGGTAACAGGAATCTGGCAGACGGTCTGGCTCGAACCTGTACCACAAACTTATATTGAAAACATCGATATTACACCGGATATTGATACGGAGACCGTTGCGTTGGTTGTCCATGCCGTCGGTAAAGGCCGGGGCCGGGGGATTCTGGCCGTCGTAAAGGACGCGGGTAAAGAGATCGCCCGGGCAAAAGGCAGGGCCGGAGAGCCACTGCCGCTTATGATTGCGGATGCAAAGCTTTGGTCGCCTGATTCGCCTTTCCTGTACGACCTGGAAGTGACGCTCATGGACGGCGGTAAAGTCGTGGACCACGTGGATAGCTATTTCGGGATGCGCAAGATTTCGACCGTTCGGGATGGAGCCGGAACGCTTCGGTTGGCATTGAATAATGAAATCGGCTTTCAATACGGCACGCTGGATCAGGGCTGGTGGCCGGATGGATTGTATCGGGCGCCGACGGATGAGGCCCTTAGGTATGATATTGAGACGACGAAAAAGCTTGGCTTCAATACGATACGCAAGCATATTAAAGTCGAGCCACAGCGATTTTATTACTGGTGTGACAAACTTGGCATCTTAGTCTGGCAGGATATGGTTAGTGGAGATGTTACCGGGGAGTGGGGGACCGAGCGCACCGCCGAGTCGGCACAACAGTTCGAGCTGGAGTTGGCGCGAATGGTAGGCAGTCTGTATAATCATTCGAGCATCGTAATGTGGGTGATATTCAATGAGGGCTGGGGCCAATACGATACAGAGCGGCTGGTGGAATGGACAAAGAAAAGAGACCGGTCGCGTCTGGTCATCGGCGCCAGTGGCTTTGTGGATAAAGGAGTGGGCGATATTCATAGTGTACATAGTTATCCAGGCCCGACGGGTGCACCGAGTGAAAAAGACCGAGCATTGGTGCTGGGCGAATTCGGCGGCCTCGGTTTGCCTGTGACAGACCACACCTGGCAGGAAAAGAAAAGCTGGGGCTACCGCGGCTTCAAAGATGTAAAGGGGCTGACGTCGGCCTACGAGGCATTGTTAGAGGAACTGAAGCCATACATTTCGCGAGGTCTATCCGCGGCTATATATACACAGATAACCGACGTTGAAAACGAGGTCAACGGTCTTGTCACCTACGACCGGGCCGTTGTGAAGATGGGCACCGCCCGCCCGGCCCGGGCGGCCGAGGCACTCTACAGGATTACACCGAATTCGTTTAAATTCAAACCGGTCGTTCCCACCTCACAGGAAAAATCCCAACAGTGGCGCTACACAACCGAAGAACCTACGGAAAGCTGGGCCAAACTCGATTTTGATGACAGTTCGTGGTCGCAAGGTGCTGCAGGCTTCGGCAATCCGGAAGCTATAGGCGCTATTGTCCGAACAAAGTGGACGGACAAGAAAATATGGCTTAGAAAGACATTCAGTTTGTCTGATGTGGATATTTCGAATCCGTACTTGGTTATCTATCACGACTTTGAGCAGGAAACAGAGGTGTATTTGAACGGCCAGCTTATTGCTGAAGGGCCTGAACACCAGTTTGCATATACGCTTTTTGATCTTGATGATACGGCTAAGTCGAAGCTTAGAGAGGGCAAAAACGTCTTAGCAGTTCACGGCACAAGGCCTGGCCGAAGGCAATATATTGACGTCGGCCTGCTGGAACTGACCGAGTAAGACCAGACACTGCCGGTCGGGAAGGTACTGTTGGTTCAACAGCGCCGGGTGATTGGCAGGGAAAGGCAGGCGCCTACGGCATACAGGAAACGGGCGACGAATTCGTCGAACGTATCGAAGGCTCATTCACGAACGTTATCGGTCTGCCGATGGAACTCGTCCAAGACCTTCTGGACAAATTTATCACCGAATAATCAATAGGTAAACATCTGGACGCGCTTTTGGAACTTCTCAAAGTCGAGTTTTCCCTTCGCAAAGGCATCCACATCCGACTTTTTGGCTCGCATAATAAGGACATTGCCTGATGTTAATGGTGTCGAGGTATCCCGCTCGATTTCGGTGTTACCTCTAACTTCGATCTCGGCATCGCCGGCCCTTAAGCTGACCCGACCTCGTCCACCGCGGGCGCCTCGGGAACCTAAGCTTCCCGACCTTCTCCGACTGCCCATCATGCCACCGAGACGACCGGTACGCCCGTCAATACCTGCTCTACCACCGATACCTCTGACGCCTCTGTAATCTGTGCTTATATGGATGTCAGCAGAATCACGGCCTGAGCCGTTGATAGCAATCACAATCCACTCCTGAACAGGCAGGTTTCTTATATTTGAGGCGTGTTTCAGGTTCCTGATGAGCTTTGACTTTAGGTCCTGGATCTTGTCGGCGTCATATTCAACTTCCTCATCCGAGTCGTAGTCGAAATACTCATCTTCCTCGGAGACAGAAAGCTGGCGTCTTGCTTCTTCCCAAACCGGATCGGTGCCTTCTTCGGCTTTGAGGCTTTGGGGCTCAGGGACAGGCAACAATGGGAAATCCACCTCCATCAGAAAAACAGCCCCGTATCCTTCCAGATAGATGCACCTCGGCTCATTACCGCTGCGTCGCCAGAAGAAGACCCAGCTTCGTCCTCCCGGCAACATATCCGCCTCGGCCAACTCTTTTTCAAAGATGTGCGACATTATCTTCATATCTTCGACCGTCTCGGCGAGTCTTTGTGCGTCCATATCACCGGCGGGAATAACAAGCACATTTTCTGAGCTGTCGGGACCGAATTTGTCTGTGATAATAGAAATCGCTCTATTGAGCTTTACGGACGGGGGTGTTGTACTCGACACCGGTTTAGGGGCTACCCAGCCTTGTGGAGCTTCCATCTCTTCTTGCGCAGCGGCAATCTCCTTTTGCGCGCGCGCCATATCATTTCTCGCTTCGGCCAGTGCCTCTTCTACTTCAGCCTGAGCCTGCTTTTGCGCGACCGCTACATAACGCCCAATAGACTCGGCAATATCCAGACTGCTTTTATCCGCCTTGGCCCCAAGACATACCGATTGCAGACCAAACACAAATATCAAACTTACTGTGCGAATAATAACTCTCATTTCTTATACTCCTTTCGTTCGATTTCTTTTGACTTTCTATTTTTCCGGAACAAGACTATTGCCTTGATTATCAACCAATAGCCGGACCATATCCTGCCGCGTACGCTCGAATTCATCGCCCGTCAGAACAGCCAGGCTCTGCAGGCCGTTTTTGAACCGAGTCGTATCGGCAAGGCGATTCGATTCAATCTGATCCAGGGCCGCCAGGACCCACTGTCGGTCTTGTGCCTGAGCGGCGTTTATTGATTGAATCAATTCGGTTAAAAGCTGGTTGGTCGCCGTATTGGAGGCAGCCAGGGTTTGCAAGGCAAATCGATTCAAATCTTTTCGATGCTGCTGGTTAAGCTCCTCTATAAGCTGAACATAGCTTGCCGTCAACTCAGTCCGCCACTGCTGCCTCAGTTCCTCAGCCAGATCGGACCGAACAGAGTCTTCCAAAGCGCTGCGAAACTCGTCGATATTAACTGTGGGCCCTGCGAGCTTACCTCCAGCGTATCCGGCAAGAACAAGCAGGACTGCTGCTACCGCTAATTTGCCGAACCGACGGAGGGTAAATATCGTGCCTGTCGACTTAGACTCACCCTTACGGGCCTGGCTGGTGCCAATCCGGTCCATCACCTTATCTGCAATCGAGCCGCCGGCGCCTATCGCCTGGCCTAACTCTTTGAGTCTTTTCTCAATATTGTTTTTTTCGTTCATAACTCGTACCCTTTCAACATGTTTCTCAAACGTTCATGTGACCGTGAAAGCTGCTTTGTTACAGTTCCGACACTTCTGCCGCACATGTCGGCAACTTCTCGAACGCTGTGGGCACCAAAATATCGCAGCATCACGACCTGCCTTTGTGCCTTTGGCAGCTTCAACACCGCAGCCAAAAGTTCCTGCTTGGCCGAATCAAGCTGTCCATCATCGCTTGGGGCTGGAATATGCGCAAATCTTTCCATTTGCTCGGCCTTGAGTGTCCTCCGGGCAGCATCCAGTGCACAATGCCCGGCTATCCTCAAAAGCCAGGGGCCAAACGCTGCCAGCGTTCTGAGCTGTCCCAATTTCTCGTATGCCTTTATAAATGCCTCCTGGGCCGCATCATCAGCCGCATCTCTATTACCAAGAATATTCATGCCGACTGCCCGTACGGGGGCCTCATAACGCCGCACAAGCTCCGCAAAGGCCCGCCTTTCGCCGCCCAAAACCGCACGCACCAGCTCAGCATCGGATTGAGTCAATAAAAAGTCTCCCAATTCTAAAAGAAGCTTCTTCTATTAAATAGACTCCCAATTGCCCCAAAATGCGACACAAAAATCGTGTTTTTCAGCCTCTCAGAGCTGAAATATAAAATATTTTTAAATTTTTTCAAAAAAATAGTTGACATTGCATAATATGTGTTGCATAATATGTAATATCAGTTATCTAATGGACAGTGATTAAATTTTTCAGAATCGATTTTAGCGGGAATTCTTAACAATGTGGAGGTTTGTAAATGAAGTTTGAACGGGAATTATTAAAAGGTGTGGCGCCGGCGGTGGTCTTGGAGATTCTATCACGAGGCCGGATGTACGGCTATGAATTAAGCGAGGCAATCGAGCAGCGAAGCGGCAATATCCTGACATTAGGTCGAGGGACGCTTTATCCCCTGCTTTACAACTTAGAGGCCAAAGGGCTTGTTGTAGCCGAATGGCAAGACTCTGATAACGGCCGCAAGCGAAGGTATTACTCCATTACCGGCAAAGGCAAAGACCAGTTGGCCCGCCAGAAGGAGCAATGGCTGCGGTTGCAGGAAGGCGCAGGCCTGGTATTTGGCCTTGCTGGGGTGCAGGTTGCACCTGCATAAACTCCTGACAGATTGAACTTGGTGAGGATAGTATCATGGCTAAGAGAAGTAACGAGCCCGAGCACCTTCCGGCAGTTGCTGCCGAGTACATAGAATTGATTATCAGGAAGATGCGCTACCGGCTAAAGGTACGGCAGGAAGTGAAGGCTGAATTGGTTGGGCACTTTGCCGATGCACTGAAAGATTGCCAAGCCCAGGAAGAAAGACAGACCAAAGCTCAAGAGCTTATCGATGAGTTTGGGGATGGTAGACTGTTAGCTAAGCTCATTCGGCGTGGTAAGAAGCGCTGCCGGCCGTTGTGGCGAACGATGGTAGCGAGGAGCTTTCAGGCCGTGGGGATTTTGTTTGGCCTGCTTGTTTGCTACTGCGTGTATATATCGTTTGCGCAGCCAAAGATTCGGGTTAATTATACCGATGAGGTGAACCGGCTTGCACGTCCTGTTGCCGATGAGGACCTTAACGCAGCTGTACTTTATGAGAAGGCAATTGAGGCATATGTGGAGCCGCCGAAGATAGAGCGGAAGGTGAGGCAGAGGACAAAAAAGATGGATTTGCTTGAAGCAATTGGGAACAAGAAGTGGATTGCAGATTTGACCAATGAGGAAATAGATTTGTTAGAGCAGTGGATCGCCGATAGCACTAAAGCAATTGGCTTCTTCGAAAAGGCGAGTGAGAAACCATACTGTTGGTGGGAGCGCAAGGCAAAGGATGATGTTTTGTTAATGCTTGACATGCCACTTGGTCATATTAGAGATTTGGGGAGGCTGATTTGCTGGCGGGCGAAGCTGAAAGCGAACGAAGGGCAGATTGAAGGGGCCTTTGATGACTTACTTAGTTGTTATCGAACAGGACGGCATCTTGTTGGGCCCCGTACGATAATTGAGCAGCTTGTTGGGATGGCTATGCGCAGGTTAGCGGTTGGGAACGCACTTACGGTTCTTTCAAAATGTAGAGTTGAGGAGCAGGTGCTTGAGAATTATTGCCGGAGACTGCGTGAGCTGGCAGGCGATGATATTTTTACAGTTGATTTTCAGACAGAGAAGTTTCTTTACCGTGATATTGTTCAAAGGTGCTATACGGACGATGGGAGGGGTTCGGGGCATATGGTTACAGGAGGGCTAAGAGAATTGGGTGGCGTTTTGGGTATGAATTTTTACAGCGAGGAGGCCATGGGAAAAGTAGTAAGTTATGGGGCCAGGCTGGGTATGGCGCTAGTGAGCGCGGACAGGGGCCGGATAGTTGCAAAATTTGAAGAGGCGTACAAGAGGCATGAGGCCTGGGCAAAAATGACACCTTGGGAGCAGAGAGTCGGCGGTGTTGATGAGTGGGAGCACAAGGAATTTGAGGAAACATCGTTTCTGGAACAGGTGCGATACTCTCTGTATTATATGTTGATGCCGGCACTGCGCAGAGTAGGCGAGATTTCCCATCGAAACAGGACGGAGGTGGAATGCTTGATGACGGTTATGGCGGTGTTGTGGTACCACAAGGAAACCCAGCGGTATCCTGAAAACCTCAGCGAACTTGTTGAGGCGGGCTTGCTTAAGAAATTGCCTATGGACCCATACAGCGATAAGCCGCTGGTTTACAGAAGAACGGATGATAGATTTACACTGTACAGTGTGGGGCTTAATTTTGAGGATGATGGAGGAAAGATGGGAACCAAAAACGGGAAACCAAATAAATGGGCGGATGAGGGCGATGCGGTCTTTTGGCCGGTGCAGTAAATTGAGTGTTTGAGGTTGTCTGATGAAAACCGGAAAAGTCATTTTGGCAATCCTTACGGGAGCACTGCTCGGAGCAGTACTGGAGTTTATAAACTTGGTAGTGTTTAGGTTTCTGTTGCCGCCGTTCATTCTTCTGACGACAATGATACTCATTGCAGCGGGTATCAGCTTGTTCATACCAACAAGGTTCATTGTAACTGCGCTGATCGGGACAATACTGGCTGTCGTAAATCTGGTTGTCGCCCTGTTTTTTCTTGGTGCTTCGGCAATGGTATTGATAGCAGGACCGGTACTGTTTTTTTCGGTAGGGTGTATTTATCTCGCATCAAAAAAAGTGAGAAAAAAAGCTGCAAGCATGGATTATGATATTGAACATCTGCCGGGCTGTGTAAGGGAGTACATAGAATCGGTCATCAGGAATATGCGCTACCGCAAAAAGGTGCGGGGTAAGGTAAGAGATGAATTAGCGGGGCATTTTGAAGATGCGCTGCATGATTGCAAAAACGAGTATGAAAAAGAGAAGCTGGCAGAAAGACTGACTGGCGAGTTTGGTAATGAAAAGTTGCTGGCAACACTCATACGCCGGGGCAAGAAACGCTGTCGCCCATTGTGGTTGAAGGGGCTGGTACGAACCTGTCAGGCCGCTGGGTTGTTAATCGTATTATTTTGTCTTTACACGTTGTGGTTTACATACGGCAGGTGCATAGTTGATATTGATTATCTTGCGGTGATAAATAAGATGGGCCGGACGGCCGTTTCGGAAAGCGACAACGCCTGGCCGTATTACGAAAAAGCCGGCAAGCTCTACGTCCAACCCGAACGGTGGATGAAGAACTTTATTTGGAGCCAGTGGAGTAAGGCGTACCAAAAGCCTGAAGAACCGGCCGAAGCTATGAAAGCGGCTGTGGTAAAATGGATACAAGAAAATGAAGACGCTTGGCGACAGTTTGCAATGGGTAGTCTAAAGAATCAATGCTTTATTAAATCCGAAGACTTTATAGACGAAGAAGAGAAGTGGTTGATAGGATTAGTTTATCCTCAGGGCAATACTTTAGCTGACCTGCTTAGCCTGGGCAGATGGCGGCTGTGGAGGAACCTACAACAAAATCGGGTATCTGAGGCGATTGAGGACAGTTTCATAATGTTGAAAGCGGCACGGAACCTGCAGGGTGAAAACAACCATTTTTATGATCATACAATCGGCCAACGTTACATAGCTTCAGCCTGTAAAGCACTGGCACATATCGCAGCAAGTGAGAAGTTATCGGCGGCAGATTTGCAAAAGGTTCATCAACAACTATTGCGAATATCACTGCAAGATTGTCCACATTGGAATTCCGAGCCGATACGAACAATATTTATGGACACAGTTCAGCGGATATTCACAGATGGAGGCCCCGGTGGTGGACATATAATTCCCGACAGGTTAAAGGACTTTTACACTTTGTACTCGCCGCGTGAGCGGGAGAAGCCCAAGAAACCTCTGCCTTTCTATATTGCGCAGAGTATGGCTCACGCAGGCCGGGACGAAACCATCGCCAGGTATGATGAGTTATTCGAGTCTCTCAGCAGGGACATTAAAACCAGCCCGTATCAGCGAGCTGCGACAGAAAACCATACAGCAAAACTCGCGTCCACCCTTGCTGAGGAGAGGTATTTGCTTATTCATCGTTTGCTTATTAAAAACATCCCCACAATGCTTAAATGTGCCGATAGGAGGTATCAGGCTATAACTCAATACGAAGCGGTGATAACGATTTTTGCGCTGAAGCGGTGGCAGCGTGAAAAAGGTGGATACCCGGAAAAGTTAGAGGAACTTGTGGAGGCAGGCTATCTGAAAGAACTTCCGGACGACCCTTATAGCGAAGGGCCGCTAAGATATGAACGACGACGAAATGATTTTGTACTATATAGCGTGGGCGGGGATTTTAAAGATGATGGTGGTGTTTTTGAAAAGGATGAAGAAGGTCAGGTAAAGATGTGGACGGATGAGGGTGATGCAGTCTTTTGGCCGGTTCACTAAGACCCACTAAATACTATCAGCCAATTTAATAATAATATGTCAATTTGATGTCTGCTTTCCAGATGTCGGGGCCGCCCTTTTGTTTTGTAAGCTTCAGCTGTTCACACTGCAGGTCCGGCCAGCGAAACAGCATCTTAGAAAGAAACTGAGCGAACCTTCCGATGTCAATGGGTTTTATCTGAACGTTACCGCCTTTTGTGTTCCTGCCGCCGCGTTTCATTTCCCGCCCAGCCTGGAGGGAATAGTCTGAAGGCGGGATTCCGCAAATCTTAGCGAATTCCTCGACGGTGGCGCCGTAGTCGAACTCCCGGGACGCGCCCTGCTGCTGCTGAAACTCGAGGCGTTCGGGGGCGAGCTGGAGTATCTTGGTGATGTGGGTCTGGGCCTGGTTATACTGGTTCTGTTTTTTGTTCCAGTTTTTCTGGGCGGCAGGGAGAGATACGCCCCATGCAAATACCACCCATACAGCCGCTGCCAGCGGTATAAGCATGTAATAAAAATTCGGATTCTTGTAGTAGTCTTTCATATATCCATCTCACTGCCGGGCAAAGTCGAGCGTTACTATAAAGGTATCTCTTGTGCCTTTTTGGCTCAGGTTTTGCTGCAGAATTTTGAAGTTTTTCTTTTTGAACGACTTAAACAGACTCAAAGTGCCCGACCTTTTGTTCGTATCGCCGGTTATGCGTATGGTTTTGGCCGTGATGGTTATAGTCTCTACGTTCAGACCGATTTTCTTCGGCGAAGAGTTGAGGGCATCGAATACCAGTGTGAGTTTCGCGCCGATTGACTCGTCGCCGCCAATCAGGCCCTTTTCTCTTTTGAGTATGCTACTGTATTCACGTTTGAGTCTCGAAGGTATCGGTTCCTGGGCCGGAGGTTTCCTGCCGAGCATAACAGTGGAGTATTGAGCCTTCATTTTCTCGTCGAGCTGAACTGTGTACTTGCTTTGTCTGAATGCCTTCAACTGAAAGTGTGCACCGACGGCTAACATCAAAACCGTGAGCGAGACGCTGATAAACCTCAGTGTTTTTTGCAGGACTAATTTTCTACCCATGTAGGGAGCAAAGTCCCGGCGAAAATCGGTTTTGGGGGTTTTTACAAGCTCAGAAAGTGCTGAGCCGTATGCAATCGCGAAATCGGCATCGGTGGTTTGACCGGTTAATGCAGATTGGTCGGCGTTTTCAGGCAGTGGCAGCTCTATGGTTTGTACTTCAAGGCCCGTTCTTTCTGCGAGCTTGTCACAGTCGACGGTGTCTTTTCGGCCGGCGATGAGCAGGGAAGTGATCGGCCGGGCAAGTTTCATTGAGCCTATCGTGATGGGGATTTGGCTTGCAAGAACAGCGGTCTTGTCTTGTGAAGAGTTCACAAGGAAGCTTCTAACGACCGGTGCGTTTTGCGATTCTGAAGGGTTAATAATGATGTAGCATGATCGCTGCGAGAATATCGTTAAAATCGGATTGTCGTTGCCGGACAGGTCCAGATGGTGCCGGAAAAACCTTGTCAGGCAAACGATGTCAGGCTCTACCACCGTCGGGTCAAGATTGCCGGTCTGCAGGTCGGCAAGTATCTCGGTGAGCAATTGACGGCGGGCGGTAAATACGGCGATGTCTGAGCCCGTCTGGTCGGTATTGGTTACATTGAAAGCGATGGCCAGGTCTGTAGAGTCGGTGGCCAGTGCCTCTTCGGCGTCGAATCTAACGGTCTGTGCGATTCGTTTTAGGTCGGAGAATTCCGAGTGCAGGTCGTGTTGTGTAAATAAGGCACAATCAATGGCGACAGCAACTTCGCTGAAGCTCCGGCCTTGGGCGACGACCTTCTGGGCTACAATTGAGGCCAAAGACCGCCGCTGTTCGTCATCAGAATCGCGAGACATGCTGAAACAATCCTCTACGGTCACATTTGGCCCTTGTGCGGACAACAGAACGACTGTGGCGCTATCCTCCGACAGATATATACCTAAACAGTTTTGTTGCTCCACGCAGTTGACTCCTAAAGTCGATTGGTTGTGTCCAGTAAAATTTTCATGGTCTCTTTTTATAAATTCGAAATTATCGCGATTGGCTTGATGGTTTTTCCACTCTTAATTACTGTCGCGACGGTAGAAGTTTTGGTCTTGCCGTTTACGGCTGTTACCTTGATTGCAAAGAACGTGCTGGCCGTTGTTATGTAAGGCGTAGTTTTTCTGATCGAACTGGCGTAACGATAGAGCGACCTTTCCAATTCTTTGACGTTCTTGAAAGGTTTTTCGCGTCTTCGCTGAATGATTTCCTCGGCGATACCCTCGGCATCGCCCCCGAAGGTAAAAGCAGCTTCGAGGACGTGTCGCGGTGCGGTGTTTATATTGACCCTTTGCGAGCCCCACAGCCCAAGGTATTTAAGCGGGGACTCATATCGGTCGCCCGTATCGGGCAAAGGCGTAGCGAGCGTCTCGAAGTCAATGACCGAGCTGTGCAGAAGCTTTGCGAAATCAGTGGTATGGGCAATTGCGGGGCGCTTCGTCTTTGTTGTTCTCGTAGAGCGGCTGCGGCTTGGGCGTCTGGAGCGGCGACCTTGACGTTTGCTCGCTTTTGGCTTGGCTTTGACTTTTTGTGTGATAGTGATGGGTTTTGGATTAATTGTGAACGATTTTATCTCTTGAATTTCTTTGAGTTCGTCCACCAACTCTTCAATTTCCACGAAATCCATTTGCATCCATTCGCAGAATATCTCAAGGGCGTTCCCAGCCAGGTTGCTGACTTTTTTGTCACTTGTTATCGCCCATGTCAATGGCATCTTTGCGTTTTCATCTGTGATTTCGATGGTGACTTTTGTTTTTCCTATTTCGAATTTTATGGGCTCACGGACATGCGGCCATTCCGGACCGTAGGGCCCGGGGATAGATAATACATTGGGGTCAGTATAGGTGCCGAGGGTCAAGTCGTTTGCGTCAGCGATGCTGTTGGGCTCGTTTAGAAGTTTCTCCAGATCACCCGGCAGGTTCTTGCTTTGATTATCGCCGAAGCTGTTGTCTGTACCTTGGCTGCCGGCCAGCCGGTTAGCAGT
>JGI10211J34971_10003951_pt1 | contig 11802 bp, 10 predicted proteins | sample Etolagsediment_FD_34971 | JGI IMG/M metagenome (IMG submission 34971)
ATCTATTTTTGGTCGATATTAAAATAGTTCGTTTATGACAGAATATATTAAGATTAATTGGTAGCAATATGCCTGGAATCTCCAACATTAATTATCCAATACTCACCACAAAGCTAAACCATTCCAGGTGTTTCCAGAGTTACTTTAAAAGGGAACGACTTGAGCGTATTTTGGAAAAATTACCGATAAAATTGCAGTCCGATGTTTTTCATATAATTTGATCATTACCAGATGCTGGACACCAAACTAAATAAGCCAAAAATTTCTAATGATCTACTGATAAGGCAGCACCTTATCGAGAAATTAGACTTAAGTAGTCATCTGCCGCTTGTTTTAATTTCGGCCCCTGCCGGTTTTGGCAAAAGCATGCTATTAAGCCAATGGCTTGAGCAACAGGAAAACAATTATTGTTGGTTGTCTCTGGATGAAAGCATGAGTGATTCAACTACTTTCTTAAGCTATTTCGCTAAAGTGCTCAGGCAAGCCAGTTCGGCTGAAATGCCCGGCTTGGATAATCTGGATCAGAATTACGTTTTCTTCACCTGGGACAAAATTATAGACTTAATTATTAATGAAATTAATGGATTAAGTGAACACACCCGGCTGATTTTGGATGACTATCATTTGATCAGGAATCCGGAGATCCATCAGTTGATCAGCGCCATTATCAATGAAAACATCAGCAACTTTCACCTGGTAATCATTACACGTCGTGATCCACCGCCTCAATTAAGTAAATTAAGGCTTTATCAAAAGATGCTGGAGCTAAGGATTAGAGACCTCAGATTTAACGAGGATGAAATTACAGAGCTCCTGGCAATTGAGCATAATACCCATTTCTCGAAAGATGAAATTTCAGAACTTTTTAATAAAACTGAGGGCTGGATATTGGCTATCAGAATAATTGTAAAAACAAGGTCGCTTTTGATATCAGAGGATAGAAATCTGGAAAAAGGATTCTTAACCAGTGATCTGGATATTCTGGTGGATCACATTGGTGAAAACCTGGAACCTGATTTTTTTAAGCAAGTGCAAATCTGTTCCCTATTTGACCAATTCAATGAGGATCTGCTTAACTCAGCTTTTATCCACGTTTTCAAAAATTCAAGCATTGCAGGTATTTTCATTGCAAAACTGAAGGATTTAAATCTTTTCCTTATTTCAACTAAGGATAAAGGAGCCTGGTTTAGATTCCATCATTTATTTGGAGAAATTCTTAGGAGGCGGCTGGAGAGAAACGAACCATGCATCATTAAACCACTTTACATTCATATAAGTTCCTGGTTTGCAGGCAAGGGTCTTATTGATGAAGCTATCCAATACGCGATTAAGGCTAAAAAATTCGGTCTAGCTGCCGATCTGATTATTGAGCATTCTGCCTCAAAATTTGCCTTAGGTGAATGGTGGGTTGTGAAAAGGTGGTTAGAAAATATTCCTGAGAAAATTCGAATGAACAATGTAGATATACTGTTAATAGAATTATTTATTAGTGAGGAAACCTTTGGAATAAAGGAGTTATCTATTTTATTAGATACACTGGAAGCAATTGGTGTTGAAAACTTTAGTACAAAGAATCAATCTCTTTACCTATGTCATTTGGGCTATTATTTAATCTATATCAGGCCTAATCCTGAAAAAGCTTTAGAATACCTGGAACAATCCAAATCTTTGTATCATGACGAAACGAGTATGTTTGGCGCGCGTAGAGAGATAATGATGGCAACCACATTACAAATGTTGGGTAGGTCAACTTTGGCTTTGAAACATCTTGATGATATCGATAAAAACTTTAAATACAAATCTGTCATGCATATACGTTTATTGCAGGCCAGGATATATGTTCTTTTACTTTCCGGAAATTTTAATGATGCAGTTATAGCATCTGAAAAATTTCACTTCAGCGCCAAGAAAAGTGAATCGAAAATTTTGAGAGCCTGGAGTTTGTATTTAATTGGAAATTGTGCATTTCAAACGTCAAATATGGATATAGCGTCTCAGTCATTTAAAGAGGTCATAGACTTTGATGGGGTTATTAATTATCGGATATCTTTTGATGCTTTGGCAGGATTAATTTTATTAAATTCTCTAAAGGGAGATACTAAAACAGCTGAGTCATTACTTAACACAATGGAACTAATGACTCCAAAAATGAAAAATTCACAGTTTCGATTATATACACGTTCTGTTAAGGCAAGAGTTAATCTTCATAAAGGATTAGGAAGCAAAGAGTTAGAATGGGCTCAAATGAATTGGGCCAAGCAAACTCATGAACTGTATTTATGGTTGATGGATGTGCCTGACTTAACCAAAATTTGTATCATCGTGAACCATGGATCTGTCTTACAGGTTGAGGAAGCACTGGACGTGCTTGCCGAAGTAGAAGTTTTTCTGGACAGCGTTCACAACAAGTATCATGCTTTAGATATCGAGCTTCTGAAGGCAATGGCGCTATTGCGGATTGGAAGAAAAGAACATGCTAAAGAGTCTCTTAATAAAGCTTTAACGCTTGCTGAAAAGAACGATAGTATCCGACCGATTATTGAGGCGTACCGGGTGATGCCAGCCCTTTTCAGTGATGTAGAGCAATCCAAGGTTACAAGGCGTGTTTTGGCCAGAATAGGATTAAAATCAGCAAATATCAAATCATCACCCAAATCTGATTCCCAAACTGACGAATTATCAATTCGTGAGCAAGATGTCATTCGGCTTATCGCGAAAGGATTCCGCAACAAAGAGATTGCCCATCAACTCGGTATTTCGACTGTAACTGTTAAAAGTCACCTGACCAATGTCTATCGTAAACTTGATGTTGCTAATCGCACTTCCATGCTCAATAAAGTCAGGAATCTGCATATCTTATTTTAATAATCCTACCTTTTTGCGACTTTAGTATGATGTATAAACCCTTGTTTTAAATGTAGTTTTGTCGCCATCATTTTTAAAAATCCAGGTGGTCATGCCTCCGGTTGAAACGAGCATACTGGAAAGGGACTTACATCCTGAATTATTAGACATCAGCTTTAATAACTTAAATGGGAGTAAAAACCCTACACTTAAGGAATACATTAAAGGGCCAAAACAAGTTCAGGCCATGATTATGGCACTTAAAGGCCGTAGAATCATATGTCAGGCACTCAAATCAGATAAACATAATTATTAATTTTGAAAAGAAAAAAATCATGAACAGTAACAAAGAAACAAAAACAGTATCTGCTGACAAAAGTATTGCTCAGAAGATTGAAAAAATTACGCAAGGGCTGGTTGGCCGCATTGGTGTGGCTGCACAGGAACTTAGTTCAGGGCTGAATGTCAGCATAAATGGCGATGAAACATTTGCAATGGCGAGTGCTTATAAAGTAGCGATCGCCGCGAAAGTGATGGATCTCGTGGACAAGGGGGAACTCAGGCTCGACCAAATGGTCGATGTTCCGAAAGACATGTATGTCGCTGGTACAGTTGCGATTGCCGAGAGATTCCCCTACTCCGGGATTCAGTTCTCGTTAGCGAACTTGATATATCCGATGATCACAGAGAGTGACAACACGGCAACCGATGTCTGTTTGCAGCTGGTAGGTGGGCCATCAGCGGTGACCGAGAACCTGCGCAGGCTCGGGATTAACGATTTCAGGGTCGATCGGTCTGTCCGCGAGATTCTCATGGATTTCTACAGCTTGCCAGCTGTCACCCCAGAAGATGTCGTTGTGGCCATCAGCAAGAACCCGGCACTGGTACCAGCCCAGGTTGATCCGAATCTAGACTTCGAGGCAGATCCCCGCGACCACACAACGCCCAATGCGTACCTGCAACTCCTGCTTGCCATCGACGGTGGCAGGGCGATGAGCCCAGAAAGCCGTGAGTTCCTGCTGGGCGTTATGTCGCGCACGCGCACCAGCGAAGGCAGACTCAAGGGACTGTTGCCGAAGGGTACGCCCGTAGCGCACAAGACCGGAACCTTAGGCGGAGTTGCCAACGACGTTGGCTATATCACGCTCCCCGACGGTCGACGATTTGCTATCGCCGTGTTCACAAACAGCAATTGGACGCCCTCTGCTGACAGAGAACGAGCTATTGCGGAAGTTACCCGGGCTTTATATGACTTTTATTATTTACAATCATAAGGCAAATAAGCTTTGTCATGCCTAAGGCCTTGGTTGTAGCGGGCGGCGCTTCGCTCCGCCTCAAAACCAAGGCTCAAGGAAATCAATTATTAAAAATTAAAAGAAAATAACGATGAAACAAACCATTGCACTACTTTTTATTGTAATAGTCTCGTCATTATTTACAGTTCAACAGGCATTTGCACAGGAAAACATGGACACGCGGTTTGAGGAAATTAAGAGCGAAGCTCAGCGACTCATGGACGAGATCAAAGTCCCGGGTATAGCCATTGGGATCATGCACGATGGCAAGGTCCAAATGGCCGGCCTCGGCATTACCAATGTTGACGATCCTCAGGCTGTCACTGAAGCAACCGTGTTTTATATCGGCTCCATATCGAAGACTTTTACGACCACCGTAGCTCTTAAAATGTCAGAACGCGGAGAGCTCGACCTCGAAGCCCCGGTTCGGAAGTATCTCCCGGAGTTTTCGGTCCTGGATAGAGAGGCTTCTGAATAGGCGAAGGTCATCGACCTTTTCCAGCACCGGACTGGCTGGCAAGGCGACTACTTTGAGGATCCCAGTTCGGGGGAAGATGCCCTGGAGAAGGCCGTACGGTCTTTTCGATTCCTACCGCAACGCACACCTTATGGCGAGGTCTGGGCCTACAACAATAACAACTTCATCATTGCAGGACGCCTCATTCAGGTCGTAAGCCGTGCAAAATCTTATGAACAAAAAGTTAAGGACGAGTTGTTTCTTCCCCTGGGCATGACGCACAGCTCCTTCTTCATGGCGGAACTAATGGCAGAACGCTTTGCTGTTGGCCATGCCGGAGTATATGACGGGATGTCCGAACCTCAGGTCAGCTTTGCGCCTTTTCCGCGCAGCGTCTATCCGGCCGGAGGCATACTCAGTAATGTCAGTGATATGATGAAGTGGATGCAATTTCAGTTTGACGGTAAGGATAAGGACGGCAGTCAACTGTTGTCTCCAAAGTTGCTGGACATGGCGCACAGTCCCTTGGTCGAAGGCGAGCTGAGTGAAAACAACGGTGTTACGTGGTTCGTTGAGGATATCGGCGGTGTGCGAACCGTTTTTCATGCCGGTCGGTCGGCAGGGGCTACCGCCAAGATATTGTTTGCACCGGACAAGAAATTTGGGATCGTTGTTCTTACGAACAGTGACCGTGGTATTGAGGTGTACGATGCGGTAATCGCTCTGGCTCTCAAAAAGTATTTGGATATTGAGAGAACACCCTTGGTTGCACTCCCTGCAGATCGTAGTTCCCTTGAACCTTTCGTAGGTCTTTGGTTAGGGGATAATGAAGACTACAAAATCTATTTTGACAACGACCAGCTCATGGCTGAGCGCTTGTACAAACCACTGGGAGACCTCCAAATATATAAGAACCCTCCACCTATTTCGATGAGTAGCGCGGGTAAAGACATGGTTATCATGACAGATGGTGCCTTTAAAGGAACGGTTGGTGAGTTGCTGCGCGACAAATCTGGAAAGCCGGCGTTCCTAAGCATGCAGCACCGGATCTTCCGTCTCGAGAAATAGGTTTCATGGTTTTTGCCCTGATGATGGCCCGGCTTATGCAAGAAGGCAAGGGTGGCCATCGCAAGAAAGCAATTACCGGTAAGAAAGTTTAAAGCAACATAAAAAATATGGTAATGTACTCAAAATAGTTAAACTCAATTATTAATATTTTAAAAATTAGAATTATGAAAAAACACATTGTACTATTATTTACTGTAATAATCTCGTCATTATTTACAGTTCAACAGGCATATGCCCAGGAACAAAATTTGAAAGACGTTTCTCAGAAGATTGAGAAACTTACGGAGGGGCTGGTTGGCCGCATTGGTGTGGCTGCACAGGAAATTGGCGGCGACGAAGTTATCGCGATCAATGGTGATGAGACCTTCGTCATGGCCAGCACCTACAAGGTGGCGATCGCCGCGACCGTGCTGGATCGCGTGGACAAGGGGGAACTAAGTCTCGACCAACTGGTCGAAGTCCCACAAGACATGTATGTCACCGGCGAAATCGCTATTGCCGAGACATTCCCGCACCCCGGAATCAAGCTATCGGTGGCGAACCTGATAGAGGTGATGATCACGGAAAGCGACAACACGGCGACCGACGTTTGCATGGGGTTGGCAGGTGGAGCAGCCGCGGTGACAAAGAACTTACACAGGCTGGGTATTACCGATTTCAGGGTCGACCGGCTAACTACTGAAATTCTTCGGGATTTCTATGGCTTGCCGGGAAAGGCCACGCCAGAAGTAGCCATGGAGGCCTTCAAAAACAATCCAGCACTCGCTGCCACGCAGATTGATCGCAATATGGATTTCGAGGCGGATCCACGCGACCATGCAACACCTCTTGCCATGCTGAAACTCCTGCTTGCCATCGATAGTGGTACGGCGATGAGCGCCGAGAGCAGCAAGTTCCTGCTGGGAGTCATGTCGCGCACGCGCACCGGCGCTGGCCGTCTCAAAGGATTGCTACCGAAGGGAACTCCTGTAGCTCACAAGACTGGAACCGTAGGTGGAGTGGCCAACGACGTCGGCTATATCACACTCCCTGACGGTAGACGATTTGCTATCGCAGTCTTCACCAATAGTAGTGAGACGCCCTCTGCGGACAGAGATCGGGCTATTGCGGAAGTTGCCAGAGCTTTATTTGACTTTTATTATTTAAAGCCATAAGACATATATTTTCAAAAACCATAAAATTATTACTAAGATGAATAAAAAGGAGAATAACAATTTAACACGCAGAGACTTTACAAAACTCGCAGCTGCTGGTGCAATTGGCGGTGTAATTAGCGCTAGTTTACCAGGGTTATTGTGGGCACAAGAACAACAACAGGATCCTAAACAACCAGGAGGACCGTATCCAAAGAACTTTCGCGACATCCACGACGAGATGATCGTCATCGATGGAGCTAGTCCGATACTTGGCTTCCATCCGATGGGAACTATTCTGGTCGATCCGTGGGACCTCTATAAGAAGTCAGCAGACATCGTTTTTACTACAGTAAGCAGCGTCTCGTTAGAAGAAACACTAGGCTATATGAGCTCAGCTGCCAAGTATATGGCTAAAGATTCAGATACGATGCTGATCAAGAAGGTCGCAGATATTCATGAGGCCAAGAAGACCGGCAAGCTGGGCGTGATTTACCAATTTCAACCACCAGAACCCTTGTATGGCAGTTTGGAGTGGGCCTGGTTTTTCAAGCAGGCTGGCCTGGGAATCTGCCAGGTTTCCTACAACACGAAGGGTGAGTTCGGCTACGGAAGTGCTGAGAAGGTGGACAATGGTCTGACCCCAAAAGGTCGTGATCTGATCAAAGTTTTAGACGAGGCAAAAATAATTGTGGATGTAGCACACGCTGGTGTAAAAACGGCGCTGGACACGATCGATGCAGGATCTACTATCGTTGTTTGCTCTCACGGTAATGCGCGCGCGGTGATCAATAGCGACCGTAACTTTCCCGATGAAGTGCTTAAAAACGTCGCTCAAAAAGGCGGCCTCTGTGGCGTTGCGGGCTGGCCACCGTTCATTTCTAACAACAACCGTCCGAGTATGGACGATATGATCCGCATGATCGACTATATGGTCGAGCTCGTTGGAATTGATCATGTTGGAATCGGTATGGACTACATGCAAGGACAGGCTGGCACAGTCTCGAACGAAGATGCCACGGCCCTCTATAAGTTTTTAATCGATAGCGGGAACTGGAGCGTAGAAACCTATCCGCCACCGCCATGGTATTACCCAGAGGGAATTGAACTCCCAGACACGTTATACAACCTGACCGGAGCCTTGCTTGCCCGCGGTTACAAGAAGGAAGATATAGCCAAGATATGGGGTGGCAACTGGCTGCGTATTATGGGCGAGATCTGGGGTTAATTTAAAGAGAAGTGAGGCCGACATTTGGGTGGGCCTCATTCGCCAGACTGGAACCCTGTTGAGTAAACATACGGAACTGAAAAAAGATTGTGATTAAAGTAAAGATTAATAGAGGACTTTAAGATGAAAAATTTAAAAAAATTAAGAGTCTCCTATGTTGGTTTTTTCCATGAAACCAACACCTACCTCACCGAAGGCATGGGCGAAACCACGATCGACAGAATGCGCTGTTTCCGGGGCGATGAGATCAAGAATGGGTTAAAAGGAACTGCCATTGGCGGTCCAGTGGATGTGTGCGAGGAAAAGGGCTGGGAGCTGCTCCCGGGTGTCCTGTTCTATCCAGACTGGTGCTTTGGCACGGTGAACGATCAGGCTTGGAAAGATGCGAAAAAGGAGATCATGGACACGCTAAAATCACAGTTGCCGATGGACATCGTCTACCTTTCTGTTCACGGTGGAGGTATGGTAAATAGCACACACGATCTTGAAGGAGACTTAGCGGAGTCGGTCAGAGCATTGGTCGGAAAGGACACGATGATCGTCTGGTCGGGCGACCTGCATGGCAAGATCACAGATAAAATGAAGGACAATATGAATTTCTTCAGTGCCTGCAAACAATATCCTCATATGGATATGAATGCCTGTGCGCGTGATGCCATGTATCGTGGCGCTGCGATCCTGGCAGGAGAGTCTAATCCCACCCCGGCCTATCGCAAAGTGCCACTGATGATGCCGGTGAGTAATACCGAAGAGGAGGGCACCTTTGCAAATCGACTAAAAGAAAAGTGCATTGAAATTGAAAAGCGGCCCGGTGTGTTGAACTGCTCTGCTATGCATGGTTTTCCATACCAGGACAGCAATTTTTGTGGCGTGTACCCGATGGTTACTACCGAAAATAACCTCAAGCTGGCACAAGAACTGGTGGACGAACTGGCGCAATGGATCTGGGACCACCGTGAAGAGTCTGTCATCTCATTAGACCCTTTGGATAAAACGATGAGCACTGTACTGGCCATGCTCGAGAAGGACGGCCACTATGTTCGTAAATTGCCAACGAAAGGCGATGTCATCGACCATACCCCTATTGTGATTGGGGACGCTGCGGATAATCCGGGTGGCGGAGCCGGAGGTGGCGGCACCCATCTGCTGAAGGCCCTTATGGAGACCAAAGGTTTGGGGAAAGTCGCTTTCGTGTCTATACACGATCCGGAAACTGCAGAGGCTGCAGTCGCTGCCGGTGTAGGAGCTACAATCGATGTGAGCCTCGGGGGCAAATTTGAGCCATTGGCAGGCGAACCAATTAAAACCAAAGCCTATGTCAAGTCGATTTCGGATGGGAATGAGACCGTTCGCGGAGGGACCGCTTTCAACGGCCCATATCAACTTGGCCCTACCGCCAGATTGGTCATCGAAGCGGTGAATACGGTGGATGTTATCGTCATATCCGGCCTATGCCAGACCTATGATGATACACAAGGGAGACCACACGGCATCATCATTCAGGAATATGACGTTATCGGTGTCAAAAGCGGGATGCACTTCCGGGCATTCTATGAAAACTTCACCGACAAATTGCTGATCGCTGATGTTCCCGGAACCACGAGTCGCGACATAACTATTTTCAAACATACCAAGCTAAAGAGTCCTATCTATCCGCTGGACGCCAATACTACTTTTAATTTAAAATCATAAGACAAATATTCATTTAACCATTAAATATTATGAGTAAACAAGACAGAATAAATGAGATGCTAAACTTAGTAACTCCTATGAGCAAATGGAAAAAGCCTCAATCAGCTGATTTTGTTGATGCTGCTACAAAACGATATAGCTTTCCAAACTGGCAATCAGGAAGCGAAGATTCCATTTATTACAATTTACATATCCCGGAATTTTTTAAGTGCGCTGTAGTACCAGCACCAACTAGAAAGAGTAGTATAGAACGAGATCTTAATCCTGATTTATTGGATTTAACTTTTACCGCATTTGATGGCACTACTACGCCTACTTTAAAAGCGTATTTAGGCGGAAAACGTCAGGTGCAAGCTATGATGATGGCGCATAAAGGAAAAGTAGTCTTTGAAACGTATCCGGGAATGAATCCAAATGACATACACATATGGATGTCGGCAGCTAAACCAACAGTGGGTTTATTGATTATGCTGCTAGCTGAAGATGGTAAAATAGACCTTGAAAAACCAATACCTACCTATGTTCCCAGATTAAAAGGAACTGCATGGGAAAAGGTAAGTGTAAAAAATGCATTGAACATGTCATCCGGACTTGACATTGAAGAAACTATAGAGAATCTATTGAATCCAAAATCCTGGATTGCGAAGTGGTTTACAGCTGCTTTTGAAGAAGGGAAAGGTGATTGGGCAGCAATGGCTCAAGATGCACAACCTTTACCCAATGAATCTGCAGGTGACCGTTTCAGATACTCTGGTGCTAACACCATGATGCTGGTTCTTGCAACTGAACATGTAACAGGTATGAGATGGCAAGAATACTTTAATAGCCGTGTATGGTCTAAAATTGGAGCTCAAGGTCAGTTTATTTGTGGGCTTTCAGGTGGCGTGCCATTAGGTGCAGGTCTTCACAATTGTACACCGGAAGATTTTCTTCGCTTTGCATTAATACATACACCAAGTTGGAATGCAGTAGCAAGCGAACAGGTTATTTCAGATAATTTACTTAAATCCATCCAAGATCTTGGAAACCATAAAGCCTACAAAGGATCTACAGAAGAACAGTATGGTTCAGACTGGTTTGGAGAAGTTCCGGAAAAAAATACAGCACAATGGGATCATTATTTTCCTGATGGAGGCATGTTCAAACACGGAAATATGGGACAAGGCATCTATGTAGATCCGAAGCGTGACTTTTGTGGAATCTACTTTGGCTTAGCCCCAAATCCAGATCAAATTTCAGGAATCGATCATTCGCCGGGGTATTTAAGAGCTGCAGCAAAAATGTTAGCAGGGAAAAAATAAAATAATTGTTTAATTAAAAATTTAATAAAATGAAAAACAAAATGAAAAACTTCATTAAAGTAGTGCAGGTTTCAGCCTTTCTTTGCCTGGCGATGTTTGCGTTGCCAGCGGTGGCTCAGCAGGCCAGCACTCAGATCGAAAATGCACTGAAAGTGGAAGGTGCAAGAGTAACACTACCTGTTAGTGAGGCAATAACAAAAGATGTTTTTACTCCAGAATGGGTTGATAAAGCGCGTGAAAGCTGGGATAATTTTCACTTCCAAATGGGTGGTGACCATGCCTTATACTATGCGATGCACCTGCAAGAGTTTATGTATTCATCTGAATCTGCACCAAGCATGGAGTACAGACCGCTTGAGCGTAATATTCGTCCGGAAATCCGTAATGTAAGACAACAAACGAGCAAGGGTAATATTACATTGGAAGAATATATGAATGATACTTTGTATCGTGCACAAGGGTTGATGATGATTCACAAAGGTAAGGTAGTTTATGAAAGCTATCCGGGTATGCGCCCTTCAGATCGTCACTTGACTTCTTCTACTGGAAAAATTACCTGCGGACTTGTAATCGCGCAATTGATTAAAGAAGGGAAAATCGACGAAAATAAAAATATCGCTGATTACATTCCTGAATTAAAAAACACGGCTTGGGATGGCGTAACTGTTTACAGTGTGGCCAATATGTGTACCGCACTGGATAATGAAGAGACGATTGAACACATTTTACAGCCGGACTCACCGGTAACTCGTTTTCTTGCAGCCTGCGCAGGTAGCCCAAGAGC
>JGI10211J34971_10003952_pt1 | contig 11796 bp, 10 predicted proteins | sample Etolagsediment_FD_34971 | JGI IMG/M metagenome (IMG submission 34971)
GAGCCCTGCTCCCGGAGCTGGGGACGGGGCCCTTCGGGGCCCCGTTCGCATTGGGGCGGTAGCTCAGTGGTCAGAGCAAGGGACTACGACACCGCTCACCACAAACGACCCAGCAGCATTACCTGGCGCGCCGAAAACCGGCCGAGTAGCGGGCCGCTGAGCAGCTGGGTGCAGCGCTGGACGGCTAGTTGTCACCAACCTGATCGCCGAGCACAGCCAGTATCATCGATGCGTTCCGGGGGTGTAGCTCAATGGTTAGAGCAGGCGGCTCATAACCGCTCGGCCGCGGGTTCGATTCCCGCCACCCCCACCACTGTGATGTCGCGGGACATCGGAAACGGTCTGGACCTGCATCAGGGTCTGGGTCGTTTGTTTTTTCGGGGTCCGGTGGGTCCGCCTGGTGGTTGTCCGGTGCCGTGGTAGCGCTTGTTGGGGTCGATGGTGAGTGTGCGGATGATTTCGCCGGTGGTGGCGTGGATGATGCGGATGTTGTAGCCGTGGATGAGTGCGATGATGCGGGTTCCGTTGAGGGTTCGGCCGAGGCCGATGTGGTGCATGTGGCCGTCGACGCGCAGGCTGATGTTGCCGGCGTTGATGCGGTCGTGGCGGACGCGGAACTCGTTGTCGGGGTGGTTGTTGTCGGGAGTGGCTTTGGGTCTGGTGGTGTAGGCGACGGCGGGGGTGGTGTGGTGTGGGAGTGAGCGGTGATCCTAGGTGTGAGCGACAGCGTCATCCTTGGCTTCAGGCGCGTCGCCGATGTGAGGATATTTGATGCTGGCGGCGACAACCGCACGGTGTCGGCATCGAGGGCGACAGCGAGACCACCATGGGGATGAATGCGACGGCCGCGCCAACCTCGACACGTGGCAGGTGGTGCCGGGGCCGCGGGGACGTATCACCTCGACCACTGCGAGAGTCTTCGCTCAACCTCGTTCGGTCTGCCTCATCGCTGGCGCTCAATCCCTTTGCATCCAGGGTGGACTTCGAGCCCGCTTCGACAGAGGAACGGTAGTCTGACGCAGGCGCATCGATACCGATCTTGGTTGGAGAGGAGGGCGATGAACGAAGAGGTTGACCTCCTGCGCACCCTAATCCGACATGCGTGTATCAACGACGGTTCGAACAACCCGGGCGAGGAACGCAACGCCGATACCTTGCGTGCGGTCCTTGAGCCGTGCAGCGCCGACATCACGGTGCTCGACCCGGCTCCTGGTCGACGGTCACTCGTCGCTCGTTGGCCAGGGTCGGACCCATCAGCACCCTCGCTGATGTTGTTGGGGCACACCGATGTTGTTCCAGCAGACTCATCGCGCTGGGAACGGGACCCGTTCGAGGCCGATCTTCATGATGGATTCGTATGGGGCCGGGGCTCTTTGGACATGCTCGGCCATGTCGCCACCATGACATTGGCGTTTCGGGACCTTGTGCTGTCCAACCAACATCTCCCCGGTGATGTGATTTTGGCAGCTGTGGCTGATGAGGAAGCACTCGGCAGTCACGGGATGGGCTATCTGGTCCAGGCGGAACCGGATCTGGTCAGCGCAGATTGGGTGCTCACCGAGTCCGGGGGTGTCCAGACGGGGCCACCACAGAGCCCGTCATTGAGCGTGCTCGTTGCTGAGAAGGGCGCGTGGAGAGTCGCGATTGACGTCAAGGCGCAACCCGGCCACAGCTCACTTCCGTTCGGCCTTGAGTCGGTGCTCACCATCGCCTCGGAGATCGTCCTCAGACTGAGCGATGCAGATGGCCTCATCCGTATCAGCGATGAATGGCATGATGTGGTTGAGCGTGGCTGGGATTCGCGTGCCGTTGAGGTCATCACCGATCCACAACGGGTGGACGCAGTGATCGCGATGATGCCGCCGTCCGTGGCGCGGGCGGTGCATGCTCTGACCCGCATGACGGTGATTCCGACCCGAATCTCCACCGACGGCTCATGGAACTCCATCAGTGCCTGCGCAACGATCGAGCTCGATGTTCGGACGGTGTCTGGACAAGGGTGGGATGACATCATCGAGTACATCGCTCGCACAATTGGAGATGATCTGACACAACGGTCCAGTGTCCGTCTCATCAGTCATGGTGATTCTTCACGCTCTCCGATCGACACCGAGTTGTGGAAGTTGCTGGAGCAGTCCGCTCGACAACTCGTCCCACACGCGTCTCTGGTTCCGGCGATCGCCACCGGAGTGACCGATGCCAGATTCTTGCGTGAGCAGGGATCAATTGCCTACGGATTCGGCCTTTACAGTCAGCGCCTCGAGGCAGAGCAGATTCCAATGATGTTGCATGGTGACAATGAACGAGTGGACGTGGAGAGTCTTTCGTTGATGCGAAACCTCTGGTCTGGCATCTTCTCAGCGATGGCGCACCGCCCGCCTCATCGGAAATAGCCCAAGCGCGCCATCGTTTCAGAGTGGTCGTGCTCAATGCGTTCTCGCAGCAGTGGTTCGAGTTCGGTGCGCCACGCATCGGTCTCGCCCCGCCGGAAGAAGACGCGACCCGGTGCAGCGGCCTCAGCAAACCCATCAATGATCTCCGCTGCTGCGAGCTGCTCGAATGCACACGACTCGATCGCATTCTGCAGCCGATCGGTATCGGTGGGCAGATCGAGCCATTGGGCGAGTCGTGTCACGGTCGGGAGCGGATTGAGCGACAGATCCTCATAGCGGATCACGAAGGTGGGGAGATCGGTTTGATCCAGCCAGGAATTGACATGTGATGACCAGTTGCCGGGATGGAATCCGCCATTGATATCCGAGAGCACCACGCTGTCGATCCGGTCGGTCGACATGATGTCGACCGCATCGGCGGTCGGGTGGCCGATGTGGTGGGCCCAACTGACGGCGACTGCGCGTGGGTCCCGGACGATGTAGATGGCCTTGGCTCCTTCGGGTTGCCAACACTGTGGGTAACCATCGTCGACTGGCAGCCACGGTGCATGTGTCTTTCGCAGAACTCGCTGAGTGGAGTCACTTCCTCCGGCGAGCGCCCACCCCAAGCGCAAGAAGCCGTGAGTCATTGTCTCGCTGAGACCTGAGGCTGAGAGGCCAAGTCCGCGCATGAGGTCGTCATCGGCGTGTCCGTCTGCACCCAGGCGGTTGATATCGGGTGATTCACCGCTGCGCAGCGCCTGGACGAGGCTGCGGACCCAGGTATTTCCCGACTTTGGATACGACGCACACCACACGGTCTGGCTTCGCAGCCGATCAGGCCCGCGGGCATTGCTCATGAGCACAGTTCCAGAAGCTGTGATTCGATCAGAGCAGCAAGGACAGGTGGGGCGCTCGAGCGCAGCACCTGCTCGTCGCCGTTCAGCGGTCGTAGCACTCGAAGCCCCGGTACTGCGGGCACGTGATGCGGACGGTTTGCTCGGCCGCGGATGAGGGCTGGAATCGGGGTGGTCGACAGCCGTTCTGCCAGCGGGTTGGCATTCTCGTTGTAGATGACTTGCGGAGCCCCGATGGCGGCTCTGCGGCCGAGGAGCACCGCCCCAGCGAGTTCTCCCGAACCGATCGATGGGCACAGCACCCGGACTCGATCACGCTCGGACATCGCTGGGATGATGCGGGCGGGGTCGAGACCGATGATGACGGAGCGATCAACGGTCACTTCCTCGCTCAGGACCAGCGGCACTTCGTCGGCGTCCCATGCAACGATCCCGTCTGAGGTTAACGACCAACCACGCTCGATGAGCACCAATGCCAAGAGAGAACTGCCAACCCGAGGAGGTCCAGTCAATATGATCGAGCGGCCATTACGCGTGATGCAACTCCCATTGATCACCGTGAACCCCAGCGCCCTCAACTGCTGCCCGAGAGCCCACGACCCCAATTGAGCAAGTACCTGCTGCCGCGTCGACTCATCTGGTCCATGGACCACGATTGTGTCAACGGTCACGGTGATGGCACCAGATCCGGGTAGGTCCAACTCGACGAATTCGTCACCGGTTCGGAATCCGGGGAGCGCAGCGTGGGGTGGAGCAGGGGCTTCGTTCCAGAGTACTGGGGGCCTTAGGATGGAGGGGGTCTCAGCGCCCACGGCTCATCATCGGCTCGCCGTCATCGAAGAACTCGATGCCGTCGCCCACATTGGGGGGTAGGCCAGTTCCGAAGAGCGCCTGGTAGGCACGCACAGATATCTGCACCGTCTCAAGCAACTCTGCCATCGATCCGAGTTCGTTGTGTTCGACGTAACGCTCAAAATCCGAGGGAATCGGCCAATTTGACAGTGATGCGTGGGTGGCGAGCGCATGTTGCGGCGTGATCTCACCGTTGACCACCACCGACCCAGCGAGGGATTCCTGGAGGCCGGCCGCGTGTTTGACCTCTTCGTAACGCCCTCGAAGGCGTAACTCGTCGAGGAACAGTCGAGTGATCATGCCGTGTTGTGTATGGCCTAGATGGCTGGATTCCATCCGCTGCACCAGTGCCTGTCGCACAGTCAGCTCCCAGAGCGCTTGAGTGTCGAGGTCGAGTTGGTGGGCTCGATCGGTGAGACCGTCGAGCGACACATCGAAACACTGACAGATCGATTGGCGCGCGGCTTCGAGTTCCTCGTTTGACGGAGAGCCCCCGAACCAGTAGCCGATCCAAGCAAGAGCGTTCTGCTGACGAGCCACACGCATGACATCGTCATAGTCAGATTCATTAATGGCTGCGTATCGTCGGATACGGTCGAAGGTAGTCCGATGGCCATCGATACTCTCCACGGTGACATCGCGAGCCAAGACCGCTTGGAACACGCCGGACATCACCGTGTTCGGACGGCTGTCAGGCGGCGGACTCTCGTCCGGAAGATCGCGCATCGCCTCGAGNAGTTCAATGGCATCGTTGCGTTTCGGATCGAACTCTCTGCCCCGGGANNTGATGAATTCGCGCAGAGCGGCGAGATCTGCGCCGAACACCCCGAGCTCGGCGACGTCGATGAGCGAGTCTGAGAGCCGGCGCTCGGGAAACCAGCGGGCCTCTTGGCGCCGGATCAATTCAGCGGTCTGCTCGCCGGTGAGCAGACCATGGTCCGCCGCCGCACGCAGTACGGCGCGGATCGTGACCATCGCATCGGAGAGCGGCCGAAACTCGTCGTCGGCGTGGGAGTGGGTGAGTGCGACATCGGCATCGTTCTCCAGTTCACCGGACGAGAATGCCCGGTAGATCTCCCCGACGCCGATCATCCCGTATCTGTCGCACTCGGCAGCGCGGAGCGCCCCCATACTGCTGGCACCGAGCACGTAGGCGTCGTTGTCCATCGCATAGAGCAGTTCCTTGTGGAACACCGACATGTTCTGGAGGAAGGTGCCATCGATCAGTCCGATCGAGTGCGGGCGGTAGCGGCGGAGAGCTCCGAGTATGTCCCCCATCCCCGCCGGAGGCAGGTAGATGGCATCGGGCAGGATCGACAGCGCCTCATGGCGCATCAGTGACGGTCCGAGGAAGACCACCTGAGTCCGGCTGCTCATGAGGCCTCCAAGTCATTGCTGTCACGCCAGGACCGGCCGCGGACTCCGAGCCCGGCGTAGGAGAACATGTAGCCCTCGAGGCCGGGAACGATGACGCGAACCACTTGGACCACTTCGTCGGGTGCGGTGTGGCGGAGTACCAGGATCTGGTTGAAGCCCGAAGCAACGAGCAGCGACACGGTCTTCTCGAGGTCCTCTTCGATGCTCTCGCTACCCAGTTCAGTTCGGTTGGTGAAGACACCCTCAGTACCGACGATCGGAGCGACTCGTGTCGATGTCGCCGCTGCTCGTTGACTCTCGAAGATGTCATCCCGGGCTCCAGCAACGATCAAACACCGACCTTGCGCGGCTTCGGTCACGGCGCGAACCAGTGCAGTCGATGACGACAGTGAGGCGCCAGCCCCCTTGAACGATCCGGTCGATCCCCCAGGTCGGTCATGTAGGTAGGCCACAACGACTGGAACGCCGATCTCGGTAGTGGCGTCGACCACCTCGAGTTGGAGGCCTGATGCATCGAGCTTGTCTGCGACGGACGGCTCAACTTCCCGTAGTCGTTCCAAACCATCGAGGTGCCGACGTTGCGTCACGTGTGTGGTGAGCGTCATCCCGTCACGCTCGATGACCTCCAGGAGGCCGCTCAGCACTGCCTCGAGAACGTGTCTGCCGCTGGCCAGGCCGTTGGACCCTGAGACGAATGGTCGATATGCGCCATCACCCGATGCCTGTACGGTGACCAAGGCCTCGGGGACCCAGACGTCATCTCCTGACACGATGTCGGTCGCAAGTGTCCACCGTACCGGTACGTGGGGAGCCCATAAGGTTCGCGATGTTTGGACGCATCGGGTGGCATCCACCGTGATTTCGCCGTTGCGATGCATCTCGTCTTGGCTGGCATGCACGGAGTCCAGCGCGAGATTCTCCCAGACCGATTGCTCGCAGCACTCCATGACCGCGCTGACCCAGCTCGCGTCGGTGGATGTACCTTTGCCGCTCCCACTCGACAGACTCCGCCCTTGTGGCTTGACCGCCATATGGACGGGCAGCCCGATGTGGTCAAAGCCCGTGAGGTGGGCGACGCGAGTAATGCCGTAGTCTGGGAGGATACCCGTCAAACATTGACGCAGATCTGTCGCGTCAGCCGATCTGAGCCCGGAGGATGTCGCCCGGGTCGCAAGAGGCCGGTCACGCTCAGCCAGGAGCTTGCTCAGTTGCAACTTCACAAGCGTTCCTTGAATTGAGGTTCACAGTGACGTTGACGCTTTCGTGCGTCAACGTCACTGTGATTCGAATGACGATGCGGTTATGACGATGCGGTTGCTCAGGCGGCGATCGCTGACGCTGCAGCCGGAACGGCAGCAGGAACCGCTGAGGTAGCAGCCGTCGTGGTGGTTCCCGCTCCGCTGACACCCTCGAGATTCGAAGTGTGCTTGTTGACATCGTCGTGGGTGGGCACCGCGACACCGTGGTCGCGCAGGATGGCCGCACGCTCATCGGCGCTCGTGGCCGATGTGATCTTTGCATGCAGGTCCGGGTTGCTCTGGATGGCCTGTGCGGCAGCAACGTAATCGTTCATGGCTCTCCCTGAGTGATTTTTTTGACGTTGTATTACGAGTGCGCCAGACTAAACCCCGATGTGTCGTTTGTCAAAGTGTTGTTCCGTTCCTGGCGGGCTGTCAGTTGAGCAGGACATGCTCGGGCGGATGGCGTGGGACTCCCGTCATGGTTTCGTTCTGGCATCGGAGTACCACTCGGGGCAGATACGGCGCCTGGTGATCGATTGGGCCGCTGGCTCGGAGGCCACCTGAATGGAATGCCCTACCGGGTTAGAGGTCCACGATGATGCTTTTGGTGATCCGGCCGGGTTGGTCGGGGCGATCGAGGACCACCCCAAATGGTCGACATCGCCAGTCGGTCGCGCGCCGACGGTGAGCGATATTCGCACCAGTGAGTCGCTGTTTTTACCGCTTCTTTCGTTCTCGAATCCTCCGGTGATCCATGAGTTCGCCCACAGTGTCTGGAAGATCATGACCGACTACGCTCGTCGGTACTCCGTGGGGATCAGCCAGTTCGAGCCGATCTCGTTTAATCGCTACGGACCCGAGCAGTACTTCACGGCTCACGCGGACTATTTCGAGGGTTCCAACCGAGTCATCTCTGCGATCGCGTACCTGACGACGGTTGAGGGTGGCGGAATGACGAACTTCATCCACTTCGGCGTTGAGGTGGAAGCCGTCGCAGGACGTATTGCGGTCTTTCCTTCCAACTACCTCTTCGCCCATGCTGCACTGCCACCTGTGTCTGGCGTGAAGTACTCCGCAGCGTTCTGGGCACGGGGGTGATGGCGTCTGTGACCGCAGTCGACATTCCGCGTTTACATCAGCTTGGGCATCGATCGAAGGAGTGAACTCGTGACCGTATCTGATCAGGCTCACCCAGCGCAGACCGCTGGCGCTCACAACGCTGTGAGGAGTGGACCCGAGGATTTGGACGATGTGCTGCGCACGACCAGACCACGAGGGTGGTGGGCACTCGGCGCCATTTCAGCCTTGGTGGTCGTCATTGTTGCGTGGTCACTCATGGCGACGATTCCTCAGCAGCTCACCGTCCCGGCGTCAATCTCGGTTGACTCGCTGCGGACCTTTGTGGTCTCTCCAGCCAGTGGTCAGGTGTCGGTCAAGGTTCGCTCTGGCGAATCGGTCGAAGCAGACCAAGAGCTTGCCAATATCGATCCCTTCGATGGGAGTGCGGCGATCTCGGTCGTTGCGCCGTCGGCAGGTGTCGTCGGCAGCATTGAGGTTGCCGATGGCCAGGGTGTGCAGCCCGGGACTGCGATCACCTCGGTGGTTCGGGTCCCCGATGCCGACGAAGGGGTGGTCGTCACTACCTTCTTGCCAGCCTCTCAGGCCGCTCTGTTCGCCTCGACCGAAGAAGTGGACGTCATCGTCACCGATCTCCCTACCGCCCGGCAGATATCGGTTCCAGCTCGCGTTGGGAATATCTCGGTGACTCCGACCGATCTTGATTCCATCGTCGCTGAGACCGGTAGCCGCAGCTTCGCGGAGAGCCTTGCCGAGCAGGGCCGTGGTGTCGTTTTTCGCGTCAGTATCGTGCTGACTCCGGCAAATGATGTCGCTCCGTCGATCAGCATCGTCCCGGGGGAGATCGTCCAAGTCGTCAACACCTACGACAATCCGCGTCCCATTCAGTTGCTGTTCGGTGGGCGTTGATGGAAGTGGTCAGCGATACGCCTGTGGCTCGAACTCCGGCGGAGATCTCCACGGCGAAGCGGGTGCGCGTGCCATCAGTGTTGCAGCAGGCGGCGGTTGAATGTGGCGCTGCGAGCTTGGGGATGATCCTGGCGCACTTCGGGCGGTGGGAGCCCCTCGAGCGATTGCGGACTGCCTGCGGAGTGTCGCGCGATGGTTCGACGGCGGTGAACATCGTGAAAGCTGCAGAGAGTTTTGGCCTGCAGGGTGAAGGACATCGAGGCGAGGTTGCGGATCTCGAAGGCCTTGAGATGCCGGCGATCATCTGGTGGCGTAAATGCCACTTCATGGTGCTCGAGGGAGCGTCGCGGGGCACATTCGTTGTCAATGACCCCGCTCGCGGTCGATACGCGATGTCGACCGAGGATTTCTCGGCCGGGTATTCCGGCGCTGCGATCACCTTCACGACATCCGACGAATTCGTTCCTCGGGGTCACCCCTTCCGAGCGACATCAGCATTGAAGACGCGGTTGGCGCACTCCAAGGCTGGCGTGAACTTCGTCATCATCGCAGGTGTGCTGGCAATGTTGTTGGGTCTGATCGCCGCTCCATTGAGTCAGATCTTCATCAATGATGTGCTGACAGGGGGGCGAGTCCACATGGTTGCCGGCTTGGTGGCCGTGTTGCTTGCGGTAGGGATCTTCCGTGCGGGCTTGACACTCCTAGAGTTCGGAGTGATCGCGCGTCTCCAGATGAAGCTCACGGTGGTCGGATCGACTGACTTCCTCACACGGCTCGTCCGCTTGCCGATGATGTTCTATCTCGAGCGATCACCAGGGGACCTCTCTCAAAGGGTCGGCTACAACGGTCAGGTTGCGCAGCTGTTGGCGAATCAGATGGCCAGTGCCGGGATCGCGCTGTTGGGCGCAGCTGGCTATGCGCTCCTGCTGCTGTATTACAACGTCTGGATCGGCCTGGTGGTCATCGGTTTGGCTCTGGTGAACGTGGGCCTGTTGCGCTCGGTGATGAACAGACGGACGATGACCCAAGGCAGGCTGATCCGTAATCAGAACGAGTTGCGAGGCACGACAACCAGTTCGATCCAGGGCATTGAGACGATCAAGTCCTCGGGTATGGAAGACGAGGTCTTTTCGACCCTGACCGGTCAGCAGAGCGATTACATCTCTGCTCAGGCTGCGCAGGCGTCAACAACGGCGCTGTTGACGGCGGCACCGGTGCTGCTGTTCGCCTTGACGAGCGCCTCGATTCTTGTGCTCGGCGGCTACTTCACCATGGCCGGGACCTTCACGATCGGTGCCCTCCTCGCGATGCAGGTGCTCGCCGCCAATCTAAATGCCCCGGTACAGACCTTGATGAACACGGGCAGTCAACTGCAAATCATTACGTCGAGCCTGCAAGCGCTCGATGACGTCGATGCGAATGCGATCGACGATCGCTTCGACCGTCGCGTGATCGGCGACGATGACGCCGTTGCGAGCCTGGCAGGCCGGGTGACTTTTGAGAACGTCACCTTCGGTTACAGCCAGCTGGCTGACCCGTTGATTAGCGGCTTGAGCCTCGATGTCGAACCCGGCCGAAGAGTGGCGCTCGTGGGTGGTTCGGGTTCAGGCAAGACCACCATTGCAAATCTGGCAGCGGGGCTGTTCATGCCGTGGAGCGGCCGAGTGCTCTACGACGGCCGTCCGTTGTTGGACTACCCGATCGGTGTGATCGAGCACAACTTGACCAAGGTGGATCAGTCGATCGTGCTGTTCGAGGGCACGGTACGCGAGAACGTCACGCTATGGAATTCCACAATTCCCGATGAGGATGTGCTCAATGCCCTGCGCGATGCGCAGATTCTGAGCGATGTGCAGCTTCGCGAGGGTGGCCTAGATGCGCGAGTCGAGGAGAACGGAAGGAATTTCAGCGGTGGGCAGTGCCAGCGTCTGGAGATTGCGCGGGCATTGGCAACCAATCCACGAACGCTGATCTTGGATGAGGCGACGAGTGCGCTCGATGACGTGACCGAGCAACTCGTGGATGAGGCGCTCCGTCGCCGCGGTGTGACGTGCCTGATCGTGGCCCACCGCCTGTCGACGATTCGCGACGCTGATGAGATCATTGTCTTGGGTCGCGGTGGCGTAGTGCTCGAGCGCGGAGCACACGACCAACTGATGGCCTCTGGAGGCGAGTATGCCTCGATGGTCGAGGATGCAGGGGAGGGTGGCAGTGTCGGATCGTGAACTCCTTCGTGATGCGGCTGTTCGGCCCGGCGATGCCCCCATTCGGGTCGCTGCCGGCACAGCTGATGTGTTCGCCGTGCGCGCTGACGGCCTTCGTTACCCTCTGGCGGTCCTCAGTCAGGGCCAGTGCGCATTCTCCGGCGCTCATGAGCAACTGTTGGTTGTCGGTCGGCTGAATTCATCCGTCGAGTCGATCGATGCGCTGCGGGGAGAGGACCTCAAGGCGGCACTCGACAGCTTCATCGCTGCGCTTCAACCCACGCTCCCTGAAGTCGTCGGAGCTGATCCGGCGCAGTTTCCCGCGTTGTTGGATTCGAGTATCAGACGTCTTCGAACTGACGATGCTGGACGTCGTGAACAGGCGGTGCGTGCTGATGTGCTTCGCTCCTCACAGCTGCTCGATGACGTCACGGTCCGCATCGCGTTCTCTGAGACCACGCTGGGCGAACCGCCGACTCCAATGGGAGTTCTGCCGCTGATCGACGTACTCGGCCATATCGCCCATGCCGACGGATTCTCGATTCGGGCACCATCGGTCAGTGACATTCGCGGATCAGCGGACCCGATCAGGTTGATCGCGCATCAGTCTGGAGTTCGCTACCGCAAAGTCTCCCTGACGGGAGACTGGCATCGCGATGCCGTATCGAACTTTCTCGGCGGCATGGTGATCGACGGTCGCCCGACGCCTGTGGCCCTGCTGAGGAGGGGGTCCCGCTATTTCGTTCATCGTCCGGGAGTGATGGATGCTGTCCCACTGAGTGATCAAGACGTGGCGTCGATTTCCCCCGTCGGATACGAGTTCTATGCGCCGTTGCCTGCTGATCGCCCAGTGGTGATCTCCGATGTGCTGCGCCGTGGTCTGCACGCAAGCGGCCGAGACTGGCTT
>JGI10211J34971_10003953_pt1 | contig 11795 bp, 12 predicted proteins | sample Etolagsediment_FD_34971 | JGI IMG/M metagenome (IMG submission 34971)
AGATATGTAAAGATCTCTATCGCTGACATAGGTGTTGGTATGGATGAGGAGACCCAGAAGAGGATATTTGAGCCATTCTTTACTACTCAGAAAATTGGTTTAGGGACGGGATTAGGGTTGGCCTCCGCCTATGGTATTATCAAAAACCACGGCGGTATCATCGATGTTGATAGTAAAAAAGGTGAGGGAACCACCTTTACCATTTATCTGCCTGCATCTGAAAAAGAAATAGTCAAAGAAGAAAAGGTACCTGAAAAAGTCCTAAAGGGTACAGAGACCATCCTTCTTGTAGATGATGAGGATACAATTATTGATGTTGGTGTGGAGATTCTGGCAGAATTGGGTTACACGGTATTGCTGGCAAGAAGCGGTAAAGAAGCTATAGAGATCTACAAAAAGAAGAAGGACAAAATTGACATAGTCATTTTGGATATGATCATGCCTGGCGTGGGTGGTGGAGAGACCTATGACCGAATGAAAGAGATCAACCCCAACGCAAAGGTCCTTCTTTCAAGCGGATACAGCATCAATGGACAGGCCACAGAGATACTGGATCGTGGTTGCAATGGCTTTATCCAGAAACCCTTTAATATGCGGGCATTCTCTCAGGAAGTTAGGAAGATTTTGGATCGATAAAAAGATATACTAATTCTACAGTGGCAGAATATGGATGTAAGATTGATTAATCCCTTTATTGATGCGACACTCAATGTCCTTGGTACCATGGCCTCGACCAAGGCCGAGCATGGGAAACCCTACCTGAAGAAAAATAAGGTTGCAAGAGGAGATGTTACGGGTGTGATAGGCATGACAGGAGAAACCAATGGGACGATCTCAGTAAGCTTTACCGAAAACAGTATCTTGGCTATTGTCTCCAATATGTTTGGGGAAGAAATAAAGGAATTGAACGAAGAGATTAAGGATGCTGCCGGTGAGATTACCAACATGATCTCGGGCCAGGCAAGGAAAATTTTAGATGAGTTGGGCAGGACACTACACGGGGCAATACCTTCGGTGATCACGGGCAAGAATCATACCCTAACCCACATGACAACCTCCCCCATAATCGCCATTCCCTTTAGTACCGATAATGGTGATTTTACCATTGAAGTATGTATTGAAGATTAGAAAGAATGGGAAGGAGATTTGAAATCAATATCTTATCAATTGGTGGATTGAATAGTTGGATAGTTGAATGGTTGAATGGTAAATAAATGACAATAATATCAATATGTTATCTGAGATCAAAAGTCAAATGTCCAATTTTACCACTTATGCTCAATATCTTAGTAATAACAACTAATTAACTACTCAACTACTCAACCATTTGACGATGTCTGCAAGTTTAAAATATAAGAGGAAATAAAATGAAAATCCTTGCTGTTGATGACGAGCTTGTCAGCAGAAAGAAGATGCAAAAGATAATGGTTAATTCTGGCGAATGCGAGGAGGTTGAAAGTGGCAGCGCAGTCATTTGACAGAGAAATGGTAATTGAGAAGTTTGAGAAAATTAAATCAGGGCAGCGTATCAGTGTAGCTGATATGAAAGATATTTAGGCAAACAGCGTCTCTGGAAAGAAAGCCCCCTGAAACAAAATCAAGTATCCAAGTAAAAATAGATCTGGAAGATACAGAGTCTACCCGTCTCCTGAGAGTAAATTATACGATGATCGCTGAAATTAAAGAACAGGTAAAACGACATATGGAAGAAATGAAAGGATATTTTGTATGATCTGATATACCTTATATGAGGACCATAGTTTGCCTCAAGCTTAAGGTCCTTCTTTCTTTTGTGCAACTGAAAGTTGTATTCTGAAGTCTACTAAAGTCTATGTCTATTTTTAATAAAAGATGGAAATATTTTCCTTTTTCTACCTTTCCCCCTAGGCAAAATTTCATTTTGAATATTCACTCCCCTTAGATTTTCTCTATACCCTTCTATAACCTATTGTATTCATTCAATAAATCTATATTGTCTGATGTTGGTATGCTCATTGCTATCTAATTTAAATGTAACTGTTCAAGTAGTCACAAAGACACAAAGGCCTCTGGCCTGGAGAGATAGATATTAGTTTTACACTCATATCTGATACCTGAAAAGGAAGAATGAAGGTTTAATTCTCTGATCTTGGTGCCTTGGGGTCTTAGTGGCTGAATAGTTGCATTTAAACAAATGCTTAAGAAGTGAGAATTGATGAAAAAATTATGAGCACAATGATAGCAAATAGTACTTCCTTACCTATAAATTGCAAAATAGGCAGTAAAGGTAAGGCCTTAAAATCAGGAAAAGGCAATGGGGATCTTTTTTCCACTATCCTGAAATCAATGAACCTGGTTCAAAAAAAATCTTTTCATATGCCTTCCAAGTCTCTTAAAGCCGGATCAACCGTTAAAAAAGGAAACTACTTATATCTTGAATCCCTTCGAAAAGCTCTTTTAGGAAAGGGAAAACCTTTAAATAAAATCTCCTTAAACAACAAGGATATTCCCGTATTAAAAAAGCTTCTTTGCCAATGCGGCTTCTCTCCGGAGGATGCGGAAAATCTTTTAAAGGAACTGTTACAGAATAATCCCCGTGGAGAGATTAATCTTTCCCAATTTTTCAATAAAATAACTGAGCTTGCCCCCCCAAAGAAAAAGATATATCAACCTATTATCTTAGAACCCGCAGCTATTCCCTATATTGAATCAGCATTGAGAAATCTGGGCCTGACACCAAAAGAAGTGGAGCATGTGTTAAGCGGTGCAAGGGGTGAAGGCGGGGGGCTGGATCTGAATAGATTTGTCATAAATTTAAAGGGGATCAGCCATAAAGGAATGCCTCTGCAAAACAAGGTCAAACTGGATCAATTTGTTAAGGCAATAGAGGAAGTGGTCGGCCGATCCGCGGAATTTAAAGGTTTAACTCCAGAAAATCAAGTCAAACCTGTTCATAATTTGGCCCACCAGATCTCAAAGAAACTCGAAGGATTAGGAATCCAGATACCTGATAAGGAAAAGGGCGAAGAACAGATTACAATAAGGTTAGCTAAACAAAATCAGTTGCCAACTGATGTGAAGGCTACCATTGACCAGATACTGGAAAAGGTAGTTATCGCAAATGAAAAAAATGGACCCCAATCTCCTTTATTTTCCTTTTCTAAGCCTGGATTAACTGATTTACATTCCAAAGAAAAGATAGACAAGAAAGCTAAAAGACTTGAAAAAGAGAGCCTGTTGTCTCCTTCAAAAGAGAAAGGCGGCATAAGTACCAAAAATGGACAGCAAAAGGTGGAATCTCCTTTTTCTTCTAAAGAAGGCAAATTGTTTTCCGGTCTGGATGCCGGCAAGGCCCGCCCGCTGAGTCCCGTAGAGCCAAGCGATGCCGGGTCAGGATTTAATAGGGAAATTATAGAAGAGGGAAATGTGGTCAAATCAGAGACAAGAATAATGGATATTCCCCACAATATTTCCGGCTCTACCTTTTCAGACTCGATCAATACAGGTAAACAGAATTTAGGGCCTGTTAGGGATTTCTTACCATCTTATTTGATTGATCAGGTAGGGAAGCAGATCTCAAGGTCTATTCTCAGGGGTGAAAGGGTCATAAGGCTTCAATTAAAACCCCCTGAGCTGGGAACATTGAGAGTAGAGATGGATATGAAAGATAATATTATAAAGCTTGGAATGATCACCGAGAATAGTTCGGTAAAAGAGCTTTTGCTATCCAATGTCCATGAACTCAGAGAGGCCTTGGCAGAGCAGGGAGTAAAGCTCGATAGATTGGATATTAATATTAACCATAATTTTGATCAGTCCCTGGCTAATTCAAAAGAGGGGCTAAATAAGGGGCAAAGATGGGACCAAGATATACATGAAGTTCCGTTCATGGCAGAGGGTGATACGGAAGATCCTATATCAGGGCCCTGGAATATGGCAACAGGCGATCGGTTATTGGATTTAGTGGCATAAAGATAGCCGTTCAACGGTTCACGGTTCAAAGTTAGAAAGCTTAACAAAATAAAGGGAACCCAAAACGGTGAACCCCGCCTGCCATCCGGTGGGCAGGTCTGAACGCATACTAAATAAGGAAGGGAGGATTGAGCCATGTTAACAGAAGGAATTGGAACAACGTATGGAGAAACATCTTCTTATACCAGCCCTAAAAAGGAACTGGGCAGGGAAGATTTCCTTACATTGCTGGTTGAACAACTGAAACACCAAGATCCTTTAAATCCACTTGAAAGCGCTGAATTTACTACACAACTGGCACAGTTCAGCAGTCTTGAACAGTTATTTGGGATGAATGAGAATCTGGCAGGAATTCGGGAAGTCCTCTCCAATCAGGACAAAGAAAATCTCCTTGAATTAATTGGCAAAACTGTGAAGGCCGAGGACAATACGATCCTTATTAAAGACGGCAACGCAGCATCAGGATCATACCTGTTAGAAGACGCAGCTGATGTGACTATTTCGATTTACGACAGTAACGGAATCGAGATCCGGAGACTATATCCGGGCAGGCAGGATGCAGGTGAGTATGATGTTGTCTGGGATGGCAAAGGTAATAGTGGAGAGATGGCAGAAGATGGTATCTATAGCTTTGAGATTACCGCTACAAATGAAGCAGGTAATTATGTTACCGCAAATACCTATATTTCCGGAGAGGTTACAGGGGTGACATATAAATATGGTATCCCTTATCTAATAATCGGCGATAAACTGGTAAGTAGTGATAATGCTATTATTGAAGTTACAAAAACATCGGCAATCCAGTAAGCCGATGAGGGTTTCTAACGAATGAAGATTAATAAAAAACGAATAATTATAACCAAAGGAGGTAAATAAAATGGGACTTGCAAGTTCGCTTTTTTCAGGCATCAGTGGACTGAGCACTCTTGGCAATGCCATGACGGTGATCGGTGATAACATTTCCAATGTGAACACGGTTGGCTTTAAGGGAAGCCGGGTCACCTTTCAGGATGTCCTGAGCCAGACCGTGGCCACCACTGCCGGTACCGCCCAGGTGGGACGCGGCACATCCCTTGCTGATATCACGGCCAGTTTTGCTCAGGGATCGTTTGAATCGACTGATAGTACTACCGACCTGGGCATTGGAGGAGAGGGTTTCTTTATGGTTCGGGATCCCGGCAATGTAGAAAATGCATATTATACTCGTGCCGGCGAGTTTCGTTTTGACAAGGACGGCAACTTTACCAATCCGGCAGGCTACATTGTGCGCGGATGGGAACTCGACGCTACCACGGGTGATGACAAGGGCTCCATTACGGATATAGTGCTGCAGTCGTTTACGTCATCGCCCAAAAAGACCGACAAGCTGACATTGATTACCAACCTTGATGCCGATGCCACCAGCAAATCGGCTACTATTTCTTCATCATGGGATGGCGCCAATGCAAACAACATTTACATTGGTGAAAACAAGTACGAGTACCAGACGACACTTAAAGCCTATGATTCTCTGGGAAGCACCCATGACATCACCATCTATTATGACAGAGGGAGCACCGCTACAAAGTATGAATATATCATGACGTGCAATCCTGATGAGGACAACAGGGCAGGAATAGATTCCACTCAATCCGGCATAGGGATATTGGGCAGGGGAGTCATTACCTTTAACGAGGCATCAGGGGCAATATCTGACATCGACTTTGACGTCTTTGACGCTTCAAATACGACTACGGAAATAGGCATACCTGCGGTAACGCAGTACGGACCAACAACTCCAGTCGCCTCAGGCACCTACATCGGGACATCTACACTGAACTATACCTTTACTGTAAATACTGTCGGTGCCATCGACGGTGCAACGGCTAAAATGGACTGGACGGATGGGACCAATTCCGGAACTATTACCTTAGATGGCGCTGCCCAGGCTGTAGGAGCCTTGGGTTTAAGCGTTGATTTTGGTGTTGCTGCCGAGGTCCTGGATGCTGGTGATAACTTTACTATAACCTGTTACAGCGACCAGGATGTTGGAAACTCCAACTGCTGGGTCACAAAAACCGAAACCGTGTCCGGCGACCTCAGCACCAATGGATATTTCTTTGGTACGGCCGACTTTCTCGGGGGCACCGGCACCAGCATGAATATCGATCTCGACTTCGGGTCATCCTATAACTCGACGAGTGCGAGTTGGGAGAACGACTCGCTTTCCACCACTCAATATTCGGCGGCTTCCACCACCACGTTTCAGTCAGCCAATGGTTACGGGGCCGGTGACCTGCAGTCGGTTACAGTTGGAACAGACGGTGCCATTACAGGCCAATACTCCAACGGACAAGTCATCCCCTTATACAGGGTTGCCTTAGCCAAGTTTCAGAACAATCAAGCCCTTTTCAAGGTCGGCGGTAACCTTTTCAGGGAGACCAGACTAAGTGGTGACCCCATTACCGGTAAACCTGGCAACAGTGGTCTGGGCAGCATCTCGCCCAACTCTCTTGAGCAGTCGAACGTGGATATTGCCACAGAATTTGTCAAGATGATCACAACCCAGAGGGGCTTTCAGGCAAACTCCAAAATCATTACGGTCACCGACCAAATGCTTGCGGAGCTTATTAATCTGAAGAGATAGCCAGTAGCCTACAACATGATTTGATCTCTATTGACGGAACCGTGGGTCCAAAGCTATTTATAACATGACAGCTTGTACTGGAGTACTGGAGTGTTGGAGTGTTAGTTATCCTTTTTTAGCACTATTCCATCACTCCATTACTCCAAGCCCCCAATGCCATGTAAACACCGGTTTGTTCGTTTCAACAACATCTCTCATCTATTTTGGGCAAGAGTGATCGATAGCCTTAAAACTGCAGATGTCAAGTTCTTGACATCTGCCTCAATCCTTGACATCAACCTTCAGGTAAGATTTCCTTAAAAAAAAGATTGAGTATCACTATCTTATTGTAATACCTCACTTTTATCACTTCATTAAATATATCCCTTTACCAAAAAGAATGGCACAAAGGTTGCTGTATATTTTAAACAGCTATTGTTTATTGCGTTTATTGTGTTCATAGGGTTTACAGGGTTTTAACTAAAAAGACTCAACAAACTCAACAAACACGACAAACTCAAATAAGGAGGCACTATGGATATTGCCACCATCTTGGGTGTCATATCTGCATTTGGTCTTGTATGTATTGCCATTTTCATGGGCGGCGGGATTCAGCTCTTCGTAAATATACCTGCTTTAATGATTGTTGTTGGCGGCACCCTTGGGGCAACAATGATTAACTATCCCTTGAAGGATGTATTTGGGGTTTTCAGTGTAGTTAAAAAAGCGCTTTTTACTAAAACTATACCCGTTGATGAGCTCATAAAAAGGTTTATAAAATTTGCCAATAAATCACGCAAAGAAGGAATTCTGTCTTTAGAGAGCGAGATGAAGGATGTGACCGATGAGTTTTTAAAAAAGGGTGTCCAGCTTTCTATCGATGGTTTGGAACCGCAAGAGATCAGAGATGTTCTGGAAACTGAGGTTGATTTTATTAGAACCAGGCATCAGTTGGGTGCAGAAATTTTTGCAACTATGGGGGCATTTGCACCTGCCCTCGGCATGATAGGGACTCTCATTGGATTGGTCCAGATGCTCCAGACTATGGACGACCCGAGTAGTATCGGCCCGTCTATGGCCGTGGCATTGCTCACAACCTTCTATGGTTCGATTATGGCTAATATAGTGTGTTTGCCTATATCAGGAAAGCTGAAAACCCGGAGTAAGGAGGAGGTATTGACCAAGGATCTTTCGGTTCAGGGGATAATAGCCCTTGCCAATGGTGATAATCCCAGGATCCTTGAACAGAAGCTCCTGGCCTTTTTACCACCTAATCAGAGGGAGTCATTTGTTAGACATGACTAAAAGGAAGAGAAATATAGATGATGAATCCAGAGTAGACGTGGGACAGATGATGACCGTATCCCTGTTTCTCATACTTTTGACCTTCTTCATTTTGTTAAATTCTATTGCAGTAATTGACGAAATAAAAGCACGCGCGGCCTTGGGCTCGCTCGTAGGCGCTTTTGGTAGCTTCAGTGGTGGGTTATCAGGATTAAAGACAGGATCGGCCATTATGCCGCCTTCTGCACCCATGATAGATGAAGAAATAGGAATTCAGGAACTATTATCGTTGATGGATGAGAAGCTGGCAGACCAGATTAATGTCGAGACATGTAAGGACAAAGAGATAATCAGTATAAATGAAAAGGTCCTCTTTGACAAGGATAAATCTAAGCTCAAGTCGTCTTCATACCCTCTGTTAAATAGGCTATGCAAGCATATAAAAAAGGGAGAGCATCCGGTAGAGATAGTGGGGCATACCGATAACAGACCGGCTGAAGAAAAAGGATATAAGTCCAACTGGGAGCTCTCAACCCTTATGGCGATTCAGGTGTTAAGATATTTCGTGGAAAAGAGAAAGGTTATTCCTGAGAGATTGACGGCCTATGGATGCGGTAGTAATAGACAGATTGTCTCCAATGATACCAGTCAGCTCAGGGCCCAAAATAGAAGGATAGATATTGTTTTACATTTTAAAATGCCAGCCTACGTGAAAAGGATTTATAAGAAGAGGTCTGCAGGTTGGTTTACCTATAAGAAGTTTGACTTCAAGGTTTTCTGAATAATGGCCAAAAGAAAAAAACATATAATGCAAGGTGATACAGTGGATCCCAATGCCTGGATGATTACCTTTTCAGATCTTGTTATGCTTCTGCTCACCTTTTTTGTAATGCTTCTTACCATGTCTTCAATGGATGCTAAAATGCTAAATGACATACGTTCATCGATTAATGCAGCCGCTGGTTTGCTCGAATACTCTGGATTGAGAGGGGTTGGTAGTTTAGGAAAATTTATCCAAGAATATCAGGCTTCTAGTGAGTTCTTTGTGATTGATCACGATCGTCTTAAGAATCTGATACCTTCGACAGGATTAGATAACATTATGCCGGAGAAGATAAAGGATCTCAATGAGATAATGGATATAACAGATGATGAGAGGGGTATTGTATTGTCCCTTCAGGAAAATATCCTGTTTGATCCAGGAGAGGCGAAAATAAAAAAAGATTTTTTCCACGTTCTTGACTCGATCTTCACTGCCATAGATTCCTGCCCCAATGATATCCTTATTATGGGTCATACAGATAACATCCCAATTCATAGTAAGGTATATGAATCAAACTGGGAGCTTTCCTCTTACAGGGCGCTATCTATTCTTGAATATTTTTTAAAGGGAAAAGGGCTACAACCTTCCCGTTTTTCTGTTGGGGGTTATGGCCCGGCAAGACCGCTTTACCCAGACGATACTCCGAAAGACAGGGCCCTAAACAGGAGGGTAGAGATAATCATTAAACACTTACAGGGGGTATAATGGGAAAGCAAGGAGTAAGGAGTAGTCAGTAAGCAGTATGGGGTGATGTTAAATGACTAGTATTACATATCAGGCGGACAAAACATCTTCAAGTTCAAGGTTCAGGACAATCGGATTTGATGCTGCTTACCGCATACTGCTTACTGCATACTTTTAAACAAGAGGAGGTATAAATGGCAGAAGAAAAAGATGCTAAAGAACAAAGAGGCGCTAAAAAAGAAAAAGATGCTAAAGAAGAGGCGCAACCCAAGAAATCCTTTCTAAAGTTTATAATTTTGGGCGTTATTGTGCTGGTTCTTGGAGCTGGTGGTTATGCGGGCTGGACCTTCTTTGTAAAGGGGAAGAAGGAAGAAATCAAAAAAGAGACCCGGATTTCCAAATCCAGACCTAAAAGCAAGAAGCAAGAATTGAGGATAGTCCACCCTCTCGACGCATTTATCGTTAATTTAACGGATAAAGCCGGGTTAGGTAAAAGATACCTAAAGGCTACGATTATACTTGAAGTTGGCAGTGAAGAAGATAAAAAGATGCTGGAAAATCATAAACCACAACTGAGAGATACTATCCTCCTTTTGCTTTCCAGTCAGTCAATCAATGAGGTTAATACAATGGAAGGTAAGATCGAATTAAAACAGATACTCGTATCCAAGATCAATCAGGTCTTAGGTGAAGGAATTGTTCACAGACTATATTTTACAGAATTTGTGGTGCAGTAGATTGGATATTGGATATTTGATACTTGATACTTGGAATCCCCTAGTGCTCACTATCTGTGCTTATTACGTTGATCCAGTTTCCAGTTTCTAGTTTCGAGTTTCAATTTTATAGGTAAAGCTATGGCAAACATTTTATCGCAGGACGAGGTTGACTCCCTTCTTGGCGGAATAGATGAGGGAAAGGTTCAAATCGAGACAGATATTTCTGAATCTGAAAAAAAAGAAGGATTAGAAGTATATAATTTTGGCATGCAAGCAGGCCCTACACATCTCAGGATGCCTACTTTGGGAATTATTAATGAAAGGTTTGTTACTTTTTTAATGAAAAGCCTTTCTGTTGCAACAGCGATGGATATAGGGGTAAACATATCTTCTGTTGATTCAGTTAAATTTGGTGACTTCTGTCGTTCTATTCCTGTTCCAACAAATTTGAATATCTTTAAGATGGAACCTTTAAGGGGATCTGCCCTCCTTGTTCTGGAAGGGCCACTGGTATTTAGCTTTGTTGATACCTTATTTGGTGGAAGGGCTGTGAGTCATGTAAAACTCGAAGGAAGAATCTTTACCACCATTGAGAAAAAGATAATAGACAAGATAGTTAAAATAATCCTGGATGATTTACAGCAGGCATGGTCGGATGTTCATGAGGTAAAGATGGCCTTTGCTCGCTCTGAGATTGACCCACAATTTGCAGCAATTGCTACACCTAACGATATGGTAATAGCAACTAGGTTCATGATAGACCTTCAAAATGTGTCTGGAACAATGACTATATGTATACCCTACCCTACGCTTGAACCTATAAGAGACAAACTTAAGCGAAAGTTTCAGGGTGAAAAATTGGAGGTTGATCAAAAGTGGAAAAGATATATCACGGAAAAAGTAAAGGAATTGAAAATCAATTTGAGTTGCGCCTTAGGTAAGGCAGGGATAACAGGCAGAGAGGTTCTGGAGATAAAGGTTGGTGATGTGATACAGCTGGATAAAAAAATGAGCGATCCGGTTATTGTTAGTGTAGAGGGTGTCCCAAAGTTTATAGGTTACCCTGGCACCTTTAATAAGCGGAAGGCGATAAAGATAAAGAAAAGAGTCAATAAGGAGTAAATTATGGATGAAGCTAATAATGTACAAGGCAATAGCCAGGAAGAAGCAGTAGCAGGGGATGAGTCTGTGCAAGAGGAGAAACACGACCTTGACTTCATTCTTGATATCCCTCTCGATGTCTCTGTGGAATTAGGTAGGGTCAGGATGCTTGTAAATGATTTGCTCCAGTTAGGGCAAGGATCCATAATCGAGTTAAATAAGCTGTCTGGTGAACCGGTCGAGATATATATAAACAACAAATTGATTGCGAGAGGTGAAGTTGTGGTTGTGGATGAAAAATTTGGTATCCGAGTGACTGATGTTATCAGCGCACTTGAGAGGGTTAAGTCTTTGGGTAAGTGATTTTCAATTTTAGAATATCGATTGTCGATTAGCATAAATCAAAAACCCTAAATCAAAAATCTAATAATAGGTATTTAAAATGGAGTTGAACTTAATAAGCACAGGCCTAAAGACAACAGCCATGCTTTTTCTTGTGCTTGGTCTCTTGGTTTTAGTTCTTTATATAATGAAGAGATTTTTGTTTCTTAGGCGAGGGCCAAGGGGAGATATGCTTATCAAGGTCCTCTCTTCGCTGCATCTATCGCCAAAAGAGAGGATTGAGGTA
>JGI10211J34971_10003954_pt1 | contig 11793 bp, 18 predicted proteins | sample Etolagsediment_FD_34971 | JGI IMG/M metagenome (IMG submission 34971)
GCCATTCGGTTCTATATCCTATCATTTATGTCCTCCGCATAAGCACCCCTGCATATAACGAGACTCACCTTTCTTTTTTCTTTGCCGCATCATATAGTTCCATACATCTCACGATATTAGAGGGTACTCCGCTCTTTGTCTGCCCCATACTCACGTGTATCCTACCCTGTGTCTTTAGTTGCTCGATAGCTTTCAACAGGCGTGGGTCTGTGGGGGCACGAGACACATCCATCTTATCTGCTAAGTCAAGAATAGAGATGCCTTTATATCCCTGGTCTTTAATTACTTGGATAACCTTCTGCCAGGGAAGAGCTTTAATCTTTACTTTAGTGTAGTTTCTCATATTTAGTCACTAAGTTCTTGAAGATAGATGCCTGAAAAAACGTGTCGCTGACCGCTACCCCCATACCCGCGGGGACCTCGGCAACAATAGAATCAAAGTGAGTGTCCCCCTCCCCGTAATGGTACTCATACTCCATCATACCCATATAAGCATCTACTTCTTTAACCTCTGCCGCAAACTCCCGCTCAATACTATATTTCTCACAAAGGAGATTCCAATAATGGTCCTCTAGCTGTCCTCTGGACCATACATCTGGGCTATTCATCATAGGGTCTCGAACGGGGGCAGGGCCATTACGATAATATACATCTCCCTTCAACATCTTACTAATGTCTTGTAAGAATGCTTCTGGGGCATCGTGCATAAGGCCTTGATAGCACATCCACTCCGGTAGGCCTCGCCGCACACATTCTTCGTGTACTTTGAGGGAATGCCATAAGACACTAATCATAGTAGTTGTCTGCCCGTGGAAGCGGCTATTGTGGGCAAGACCAATAGCAATATTATCTAATGTAAAACACTCCTTCTTAGGAGAGTAAATATCTAATATTTGTCCATCTGCGAGCTTTAATTGCCCTTTTTCTGGAATATTCATAGGCTCCTTTAAACGTCTGTTGTGTCTTGGCCCATCAAAGTCTTACTCTGCTGGTGCTCCAGCCCCACGTACTTGAGGACTTTACGCCCAATCACAGGCACTACTAAATCACTCATTTTTCCTTCTTTGGTTTAACCATAACACAATTAGTACAATAACTATCTCCCTTTGAAGCGAAATATGTGTCCCCCTCGTGAAGGGTCTTGCCGCAACGCCCACACCTCCCTATTGCTGGCAAAGGGGAGAATTCTTGGGTCTCTAAATAGGCAATAAGTTCCTGCTGAATGGCGTCCGGTAGGACCTCTGTAGACACACTCTGGCCAGTTATCTCGTGTAGTCCGGTGTCGCACAGGCTCCACCAGGGTCCCCAGGATTCGTTATCTCTTCCACCTTCAAAGACAAATAGCTCATGGCGGCATGTCCGCACCAAAGCTATCTTGTCCGAGGCCAAATACACGTGAAAGCCCTTCGGGCATTTATCGTCAGTGCAGTGGTACATTATTCCTCCATTGTTCTTGTGGACCGCCAACCAGTCACTAAATTAGAGCTCGGATTAACCTCGTCTGCTGCCATTGCTACGTGCTCTAACGGCGACATATGCCCGTTATCGCGTAATTTGAGGTATAGCATGTCATCCTCTTCTTGTGTAGTTTCTTTGTCATCTGTTTTGTAACAGACCCTAGCACATCTTGCCACAGCACTTCGGGGCAGGGGAGATAGCGGGGAATGAATCTCCCCCCAATCCAACTCATTAGCCGCACTATCCTCTAAGGCGTCTCTCATACCCTCAGCTAAAGCCTGCATATGGGGCTCGGCTAGGTCGCTACACCGCAATTTGAAGAAGTTATCCCATCTATCCGCAGTTACGATAGTGTGTATCCAGGAATAAGGCTCTAACATTCTATTTACTATTTGTTTATGTACTCCTGCCGCATCTAGCTCAATAGCAGCATTAATAGCTTGCTGCATACCCTTCTGCCACAGCCGCCGAAGCTCGGCAATCTCCAGTTCGTCCGTAACATACTCCTTTGCTTGCATCCCCTTCTGCTCTTTAGGCCAGAACTGGGGGATAACAGGGTCCTCTAGCAGTGCTTCAATTTGTCTCTCGAAGGATACTGCCCGGGAACTGGAGCTATTGCGGCTGAAAACACGGTGAGTAAGGAACTCACTATGGATAAACCTTGGGTATTTGAGGCGGAAAGTTGTCAGTCTACCACCATTGGGGTTGCGGGAATCAGCCAGGATTTCAATCTTCATATTCACCTTTCAGTTTTTCTAGTATTGTTCGTGCTTCTACTATAAAACATTTAAATTGCATAATATCCGCCTTATTTTGCTCTATTGCCTCTTCAATCCTGGCAATCGTCTCTTTGGCAATCTCCAAGTCGGGGTGGCCTTCCTCCAGGCCCCCAAGGGTAGCTCTGCCAAAAGCCACTGCCTCTAGTCTTATTTCGAGGGCTTTCTCTGCCCCCGATAATGCCTCTCGGAGTTCTGCGAGGATTTGCTCTCCGACTTTAATTTTGCTCATTAAGGCCCCCTACTGCCGCGTCAATAGCTGCCGCCTCGTCTTCCACGCCTTGTTTATCATCAATTAATCCCAGGGCCCCTTCAAACACCTGCAATCGCAAGTCCTGCTCAGCGACTGCGGGGTGGACAACCCTCAAAATTGCGGCAAAGCCCTGGTAAATAGCACGCACTGCTTCAGGAAGTTTATCCTCTGACTTCTCCTCTTCCGCTAGGATTTTCTCCCAGGACTCTGCAGATTGTGCAATCAATTTCACATGTTCTGATTGTTCATATTCAGCCATTAGTTTTCTCCTTCTTAATATAATATAGGGTGCAGGCCACACTTAACTACAATGGCGTCTCCTGTTACCCACACGTTGTCAGATATACGACTATCTCGCACAACGGCGTTTCCTGTAATTACGCAATTATAGTGGGGCCATGAATCGCCTTCGACGTAAGCGTTTTGGCGAATCTGGGCATCCCCTGACACGTTAGACATACCACAGACAACTGCATCGTCGTATACCCAGCAGTTATTAAACTGCCGCAGGTTATGTGTACCTTGTACAAACCCACCAACGTCTCCTTTTTTCACATCCGAGAAATCTTTTAGTGCTCGAATGCGGTAAAGGGGAGTGGGGTTTGTTAGCTCATCTATAACCCGCTCTGTTCTGATTAATTCATATTTATCTGACATGCCCCCATTATACGATATTATTGGGGCATGTCAAGGGTTAAAATATAATTATCTACAAGTTAGACACTTTCGTTAAATCTCATCATCTTCTTCTGGGTCGGACTTGACACCGATTTTACAGACAATTCCTTTCCACAGCTTGCCGCTTTTCAGTTCCTTTTTAGTGTACTGGAACTTGCACTTAGCCTTGTTTACGAGCCAGATACATGCGAGGATAAGGAGGAGGTCAAAAATACTGAACATAGTGCTCTCTCTTTCTGCGGGGATTTCCGCTGTTTGCGCCTTTACAGGCTGTTGTACCTCAGCTACTGCCTCGGTGGGTGGTGGAGTTTCCACCTTTTCTGCCGCAGGTTTGCGGCTAATGTGAATATTAATCGTGTTTTCGTTTGAGTCGATAGTGTAATTCATGTTTTCCTCTTGAGCTTGGGTTGTATATGTTTCATGGGCAAGTGTGGCAAGGCAGGCCACTCCAAGGACACCCCCTATAATGCAAGCTGCTTTACAATCCGAAGTGTAGTCCTCTTTACTGTAGCCCTCCCGCTGCATTGCCTGTATTACTGCGGCAACAGAAAGAAAGGCAAGCGAGAGGGCACCGAGAATGATAGTCAGGGCTGTAAGCATATTATTCCTCTATTACGATGTTAAGGTTAAGTGTGATTGGTGTCTCCCCTTCTTTAACGGGGAGCTTAATTTCCTGCCGCACACTTGGTTTTACTTCGATAGTCTCCTCTGCCCCGCCATAACTAGTCGCCCCCCAAAGAGATAGACCGAAAAACAACGACCAGATGAGGGTCCCTCCAACATATCCCTCTCCCCCTCCTCCGAGCCCCCACTTTTCTGGGTCTCTGTATGTCAAGTGGCAATATAAGAACACAAGGCTGGAGATTACCCCAAAAAGGGTGATAAACCCAGTAAACCAGGCAGCTATCCCACAAAACAAATACATTATTCATCCTCTCTTGTTAGGTATTCTTCCCACAGTCCTTGGATTTCTTTTCCCCGGTCTTGGTCAGTGAACAGGGCTTCATATAGTACGTCAGAGTTATTTTCTCTAACGAATACAAACCCCGCCCCTACGCCTGCTCTTGCTACTTCGCCCCCGTATCGGGGCTGAATATCAAGTGTCGAGCCAAATAACCCCTCCAGGAATCTACCGAATTCCTCTAATTTATTTTTCGCTAGTAACATCTTTTTTCTCCAATATATTTAAGTCTATCTCTCTGCCCGCAAACGTGTCCGACAGGGAATTTTTCATTATCCTGACCGCCTCTGCGGAAAAAGAGGTCTTGAATCCCATATTTTGTTTATTCCCAGCTAACGCCGCAATCATCTCGTATACCCATCTATCCTTCTTCTTGAACCTAATGGATATTCTTAATCCGCCGGATACGTCTTCGTCCCCTTTATTAACGGGTACATTCTCGGCCAGCTCTGCCTCAGCCCCCTCGCGGTAGGACTCTAAACCGTCTGCCAATAGGAGGGAGATTAGCTTAGATTTACTAATTGGTACGCCCTTAGCCTCGAAGGCTATCAGGGCATTCTCTAGGGCTTTAGGCACCCAAGCCTCTTCTCCAGTGGGTTTACTTGTTAATACTCCTTTACTCACTTTTTTCTCCAAAGATATACCTCTTAGCTGCTTGGTGGATAGTCATTTTTCTGCTCATTTTAACCCCTTGTGCAAGTGATTTCACAACTTATTATCCCTCACTGCCCCCAGTATACTATATTATTTTAGTTTGTCAAGGGTAAATTTTGAAAATTAAAGGTTTTCTGCCCAGTATACACCCGAGCGATTATTGGTTATATTTTCAATGTTGCCATCTCCTAGTAGAACCAGGTCTCCCCTAAACACACAGCTTATGACCCGGCATTCCCCGGTTATGTGTGCCCTTTGCCGGATAGCTGACTCCCCTCCCACAAGAGCTCTACCTGTTATTTTAGCGTGTCCATATATGTGAGCTTCATCCCTAATATGAGCGTCCTCCGCTATAATGGCCCTACCATAAATTTCGGCACTACCACAGACATGGGCCGAATCCAGCACACGGGCGTGCCCAGATACTTTAGCTTGCTCCCTAACAAGAGCTCTCCCGCTTACTATAGCATCCTCGAATATCTCACATGACCCCGCTATTTTGCTATGCCCGCAAACCTTCGCATCGTCATACACCCGGGCGTTAGCGTAAACATCCGTATTTCCATAAACGTGTGCGTCTCCGCTAACCTCGGCATTTCCGCGAACGACTGCATTATTATCTATCCTAGCTCGTCCCTCCACGAGAGCAGACCCCAGCACCCGGGCGTTAGCGTAAACCCGGGCTTCTTGGTATACCGATGCCGAGTCTTTGACCTTAGCCAGGTCATATATCTTCGCATCCCCATAGACGGTAGCCTCGTCATAAACCCAGCAGGTGCCTTTGTGTGAGAGATTATCCTCGGAGGCAACGTAACCCCCTAAATCTCCTTCTTTGACGTCTCCGAAGTCACGAAGGGCGCGTATCTGGTATACAACGCCCCCAGGCACCTTCTTAGACGTGTCTAACAAAGCATATTTTTTACTCATGTAGTCCGTAGAGCCTCATCCACTCGGTAACAAGGTTAATTTGTAGCAGGATTTCTTTCTTTTGTAGGATTGTCGTCTCAGAAGAAAGAGTAGAATCAATATTACCCTCCCACCACGCAACAGGGCGGGTAATGCCCCCGCAACAAATCTTACCTACCTCCCCTGTGTACATGACTGCTACTTGAGAGCCTTGAACACAGATAGGAGTAAAGCTCAACTCTCCACCCCCGGAGATAAAGTTACCATCTACGCAAGCGTCGCCGCATACTTTTGTTTTCCCGATATGGGCCTTTCCTCCCACCCTTGCGGCCCCGCAAACCTCAGAGAGGTCCGAGACTACCGCCTCACCGAACACAAGAGCGTCCCCATGAACCTTGGCCCCACCCTGCACACGGGCATAACCATACACACGCGAATTACCCGCGACACCAGTGCCAGCAGGGCCCGATACGCAGGCATTCTCTGCGATAATCGCAGTTCCAGATACTTCGGAGAACTTATGTACACCCGCAGTCCCCTTCACGGTTGCCTCCCCATATACCTGTGCGTTTCCTGTGACGCGGGCAGCCCCCCCAATATTAGCGGAGCCGAAAACTTTGGCCTCGTCTGCCACCCAGCTATCGTTTTCATGGTATAAATTGCGGTCAGCTTCTACATAGCCGCCAAGCTCCCCCGCAATGACACCCTTGAAGGGCCGCAAGGCCTTAATCCTGTGCAATGTAACCCCTTCCCACTCAATAGTATCCGAGGTCAGCTCATATTTTCTATTTTTAATTAGCAGTGGTTTCATTTTAACTCCTTATGTTGCTTTTTTCACGATTTGTGTTATTAAAATACGCATTCTGTTGATTAAGTCATTCATATCTAAGAACTTAATCGACTTCGGGAACATGCTATTGTCATATTCGTCAATAGCAATATGCAGGAACGAAATACCCTTCTTTTCTACGTTTTTAGCTGCTTTAGCTGTGAGATTATCTGCTGTTGGGCCCCCGTAATAGTGGCCATTAGGGCAGCCATCGCTCATCATAAGCATCACACGGTTAGTATTCACCGTATTCTTAACAAATAGGTCCGCAGCCGTGTCAATAGCCATATTATCATAGTTCATGTACCCATCCCCCTGCCTATACGCCCCCAAAGAGGCCATATTGGGGTTCCTTTTACCATACAAATACGATAAAAGGCTGTCTTTGTGGTCCTCGCCACAGGAATTGTAGCTATAAATCTCCAGCTCAATACCATCCATGCCTTTCAATGCCTGGGCAATCAACGTAGTAATACGAAATGCTGTTTCGGCCTTGCCACTACCGTTACAGTCCTGCCAACATCGACCCATACTCCCCGATTCATCCACTAACAGGCAGATTGCAATACCCTTCTGCCGCACCGTGCGGGAGGTCTTGAAAATCTTATTGGTGCTGTGTACTTGTGATAGTCGCCGCTGATGCACCCTACCCTGGGGACGTTCATACTCGTTATATGTCTTGTCTCCTAGACGGAATCTAAAGGCATTACGCATCCTATTCACATGCCCCCGAACCTGGTCAAGCGCATTATTGTACATTGCAGTACCATAATCCGTGGGGCGAGGATGAATAACTACACTACGCCTATCCATATCAATATGCTGCATATGGTGGATTTCAAGCCTATCCAACTCCGCTTTAACGAGTGCAATCACCTCGTCCAATTCGAGGTTCTCCCGCTCCGAGAGGCGTTTCGACGCGTTGTTTACTTCATTCTCACCCATACGCCCCTCACGAGACTCTAACTCTTTTTTGTCCTTAGCTAATTTCTCCAACTCTTCCCGCAGTTCTTGGAAATCCTCTCCCTCTTCAAGGGCTTTTGAGATTTCTTCTGCTGTCTTGCCCCCGAATTGCTTCTGGAACTGCTTCATCAGCTCTTCTAAGGCTTCTTGCTTTTCTTTCATTTCGGCGTCTTTCTTGTCCGCCTCCATCTGGTCTTTCACTCTCTGTTGGTCTTCCTTAGAGAGTTTTTTCATCTTCTCCTCACTATCCGCAGTATCCTTATAATCTTGGTGTTGTTCTTGCAGGTACTCATGGAGGAGCTTTGCATAATGAAACACCTCGTCCACCGTCTCTGGTACTTTGTCCATAATGCCGTTAATGTCTGCATATGGACACTTACCATTTACTAACTTAAACTTTTTATGCTCCTCCTCTACCAGGAGTGGGGCCCGGACCATACCAAAGATAAGGGAGCGGGCCTTATCTATATCCGGCAGGGAATCAAAGTTACGCAGACTCTTGCCTACTTCCTGCTCCACGAATAGTACGTTAATCAAACGTTGTACGTAAGGGGCAAAGCCTGGAGACCGTTCTCGTTCGATACGCTCGATTCTATCATCCTCTAGGAGATTTTCCATGTGCTTTAGGCCAGCTGCCGTTTCCTCATTCTTGGCCCGCAGCTCCCAAATCTGCATAAACTCCTTACTATTCCACAAATGACCTGCCTCGTGGATAGCAATGCCGCAATATGCGTCTAAGATGTCCTTCTCAGGGCACATCTCATACACACACTTATCTAGTAAGATGAGGGGCTCTCCCCAGTCATCCAAATCACTAGGTTTGTATCCAAAGGTACTGGCCCCTGGGGCGATTTCCAAAGAAGTCAACTTAATCTGCGTTCCCTGAGGTACGCCGTGGATGCGGACGAGATTACGAGTTGCTCCCATAATCTCAATCAAGTCCTGCACAATAAGCTCAGGCTCTGTTTGTTTTTTGCGTCCACTGGACCACGCAGAGGACAGAAGGGAATGGCTACCTTCCGCCTCTCTAGCGTGGTACTCCTGGAGCATCTGCTCATGGTAGTTCAAGAGAGGCCTCCTTTTTGGCAGATTTGCAGAACTTTCGTTCGTTCGGAATCATCTCCCCCATCGTCGCTATATTGGCTGAGCACCGTATATTTGAGGGCATCCATCAAAGGAAAGCCCGCCGCTACTTGCTCGCCAGCCTCGATTAGCATACGAGTAGAGATATTACGAATGAAATCCCCGTTTACCGCGCCAGTACGCTGCAAGATAGCAATATCTACCAGTTTTTGTGCGTCTTTTTCAGGGAGGCCTTCACAGCGACCTCGAAGCACGTTCTTCTCCGCTTCTGGGGGAGGGAAGGTCATATCCACACAGACCCCAAAGCGGTCGTTTAAGGCCACGTCTAGTGCGTCTGTGCCGGTATATTCCATACCGAGGTTAGCAGTAGCCACAAAACAGACTGGACCACGTTCCGCCTTCTCCACTGTACCGGCATCTTCGGACTCATCTAATGCCAAATAGCCCTGCTTATCCAACAGCGGGAGTAGGATATTAAAGGCGTCTCTCCCTGCACGAGAAAGTTCATCCAACAGGACTACTGTCACTTTTGGTTTGCCTTCTATTTCTTCATCTGTGCCCCGGATTGCGGAGACAAAGCGACTTTCTTGAAAGAATGTACCCTTTTGCGTGTGGAGGTGAGTATTACCTATAAGAGAGGCTCGTGGCTCACTCATAGCACCCATATTAAATGATACTACGTTAGCTCCTAGTGCCTTTGCCGCATAATCTACTAAGGTGGTTTTACCGCTACCTGACGGGCCAGTGTACATCAAATTCTTGCTATTCATCATAGCATAGAGTGTTTGGTGCCACACGTCTTCATCTACATAGAATTCAGAGGGGTCGGGCCTGTCAATCTGCCCCCAAGCTGTTAAGAGAACTGGGGAGGGTTCAGGCTCTTTTTCTTCTTCCTCTTTAGGCTCGCCGAAGACTTCAATCTGCTCGCCGCTGTCCTCGGCTTTTCGAAGAATGTCATGTAAAGCTTCAACGAGTGCACTATGTGGAATATCCACAGGCGATTGAAACTCCTCAAAGAAGTCACTCTCGTCCATGTCCCCACGTAGAGCTGTGGAGGCAGCGCGGCAGAACTCGAAAGGAGGCATATGCAGAAGTTTCTTGGCGTCGAAAACGTCAGTAGCTACTTTCCCATAAACATAAGCAGACTCAAGTGCCTCTCTGTCCGTGATGGAGCCTTTGTCGGGGTCAATAAAGATGCCGCCCAATGGGGCGTCAACAGCCTTAATGTGTGCGCAAGTCTCGCCTCCGGCGGCCTCTACGCAGTCACAACTAAGCCCTGATGAGGGGACTGAAGTAACAACTCGCTTGTCAACTACCTTCCATTTCTTGTCTTTGCCATCAAGGACGAACACATCAATATTATCTTTGGTCTTAATAACGATGTGAAAAATGTCATTTTTCGCTCCCTTTACGGAGGATTTTTTCTTTGCCATTCTGCTCTACTCCTAATTTAATAATAAAGTTGCAGTCATTCTCTGACTGCAGTGAATAAAGTTCTCCCTTGTCCCCCCCGAGGTTGAGACGACTGCTAAGGGGGCCCAGCACCAGCCCAGGAAAGGATAAGGCTGTAACAACCTCGGGGGGTGGATAACTCTTAATATACTCCTTATACTTGAAATATAAGTCTATATCTAGTTTTTCTAGGACTTCTAGTGCTCTACTTGAGGCATATGCTCCGCTCTGCCCCGAAGTAAACCAACTATAATCCCCTTTAATCATCCTAACGTGCTTGCATTGCCCAGTTTTCATAAAGGACATGCAAGTACAATTATCATTCTGGATAGTATACTGTGATTGTACGCAGCCCGCATCGTACAACCTGACTAAATCGCCCCCCAAATGGGGGGTGACTAGGTAATAAGGCTCTAAACTACTTAATGGCATTAAACTCCTCAACTGCTCCTACATCATAGTATTCAGGGTCTAGCTCCACTTGTAATTTAACGTGGAAGTTTTCCTCGATATTCTGCAACATCGCCGCCAGTTTGTCCCTCGCCATAGACGGAGTGACAGGCGAACATGCCGCGAAATCAGAGCAAATAAGACTAAGTAAGTTACCTTCTTTATTACTACCAGAGAGATTTTCCGCAATTTCCAACGCCATTTCAACCGTTTCTGCTTGGCTGTCAGACATGTTGAACTTCATTTTAACAAAGTCTTCTCTTTTTTCGGGAGTAATCGTGGGCTTTTCTTCCCCCTCTTCTGGCTCTAAGTCCTTTATTTTCATCTCCCGCACCATATTTTTAATCTCGGTGAGGGACATACCCTTGATTTTATTCAGTAATTCTTGGTAATTACCCAAGTTGATAACAGTAACAAGTGCGGATGCCTTAGACCATTCCAAGTGCTTTAGGTACTCGCTGTCCACGCCCAAGTCCAGTTCGATACAGTATTTCTCATATAATTGCTTGAAGTAATAGGCTTTTCGTCGCTCTAATCCCGCCTCGTCTTGTGCGTAGTCCTCGAAGCTCTTATAAACCTCCCCATCAGAGGATACCCAGTCTTTCCAATACTCCTTAGAATATACTTCGTAAATAGACTCTGCTAGGATGAAATTTGCCATCCCCTGTACTGAGGATGTCTTAGTAATAATTTCCCTAACTGTCTCTTGCCGCACCTCTGGCGTCATATCCTCCCGCAACTGCGGCAAGAGGCTAGTGCCCGTCTTTTGGCGAAAAATCTCTAGTGAAGCTCCCTCTACAATAGTGTTGTCTGTCATATCTACTCCTGTGAAATTGATTTCATTATGTCTCTAGTATAACAAATTATTTGGATTTGTCAAGGGATAAAATAGAATTATCCCAAATAATTCCAGTTACTTTTTTCATTTCCCCAGAAAATCCAGCAAGTCCAATTAAAATTGCGTCCCCAGAAGCAATTAAATTCTCACATGCTCCATCTCCGGTTAGAAAAATATCACCAATTACTTTGGAATTGCCTACTAAATTGACCCTACCAGTTATGGTAGCATTTCCATATACATAAGCATCCTCGTATACTTTAGCCTTTCCGTATACTTTGGCATTATCGAATACTATAGCCTTATTGTATACTTTGGCATTATTGTATACTTTGGCATTATTGTATACTTGAGCATTATCGAATACTTTAGCATTATCGAATACTCTAGCATTATCGTATACTATAGCATTATCGTATACTATAGCGTTATCGAATACTTTAGCATTATTGTACACCCAAGCATCTCTATATACCCTAGCATTATTGTATA
>JGI10211J34971_10003955_pt1 | contig 11792 bp, 10 predicted proteins | sample Etolagsediment_FD_34971 | JGI IMG/M metagenome (IMG submission 34971)
GGTGGTGGTCCTGGTGGTCCTGGTGGACCTGGTGGTGGTCCTGGTGGTCCTGGTGGACCTGGTGGACCTGGTGGTCCTGGCTGTGGTTCTGGATCTGGCTGTGGTTCTGATTCTGGTTCTGGTACTGGTTGTGGCTGTGGATTATTAGTCAAGATATATGCTTGTTGTTCACCAGTGTTGCAATGCTCACCACCAATCAAGGGGTTTTGATCAATATTATTATCATAAAACTCAGTTCCTGTATGTTCCCATACTTTTCTAGATACAATTGAATTAAGTTTCTTAAATTCATGTGAATAAAATATACGTTTTTCTGGATCTGGATCTAGATTTGGATTTATATTACGATCTAATAAATATTTGGAAAAAGGGGATCTTTTGTGTAAAGCGTATAAATATGTACCAAAAGTACAAGCTATTTTAATATATTTCATGTCAGTAGAATACACATTATTTGGATTTATAAATTCATTATTTTCTTTACATTCATACCACCAATTTAATCTCCTTACACCGTTAACACGATACTCTAGATATGCTATTAATCCATCTAAAGTATAACATGTTGCATTTTTACCATCAGGTGCAATAATTACAAAATTATTTTTGTCTTGTTTTAAATATTCTTGTATATTTTTATCATTATACATTAGAATATCCTTACAAATTTGTGGTTGTTTTTGTTCTTTTAGTTCTTTTTTTTCTTCTACTTCTTCATCATCTTCTTCTTCTTCATCTTCTTCATCTTCATCATCTTCTTCATCATCTTCTTCATCATCTTCTTCATCATCTTCTTCATCATCTTCTTCATCTTCATCATCTTCATCATCTTCTTCTTCTTCATCTTCTTCATCTTCATCATCTTCTTCATCATCTTCTTCTTCTCGTTCTTCATCTTGTTCTTCTTCTTGTTCTGGTTGTACTGGTTGTTTTTTTTCTTCTTCTGATTTTGGAATTACAGGTGGATTAGTTGGTAGAGATTGTATTTTATTAAATTCATTCATTAATTTTTTATATTCTTCTTCATTATCATTATCACCATCATCGTCTGGTTTTTCTTCTTCTGATTTTGGAATTACAGGTGGTTCATCTAGATTATTAATATTAATATTATTATTAGTATTATTGTTTTCTTGTAATGGTCTTATTGGTACTTCTGGAAATTTATATGTTTGTTTCTTTACTTCTGGTATTGCTTGTGGTTTTCTTTTAGGTGCTTGTTTTTTAATTTCTGATTTACCTACATCTATTTTTTTTAGTTCTATTTTTTCTTTTTCATCTTGTGACTGTATTTTTTTTAAAAAAAGATCTCTTTTTTCTTTTTCTTCATTTTCAATCACTGAAATCTTTTTATTTACATTATTAGTAAGATTATTAATTAATTCTTCATTTTCTGCTGATATTTCTGGTGGTCCTGATGTTATTATTGGTTTCTTTTTTTCTTCTTCTACTGGTTCTTTCTTTTCTTTTCTAATATTTGAGTTTTTTAATTTTTTTATTTCTTTTATAATTCTTTCTTTTTCTCTTTTATTTGCACTTTGTAATCTTTTTTTATTAGTCTCTATTTTATTATATATAGTTAATCGTTCTGTTAATTTTTTTATTAAATTTTCTTTTGTTTTTCCTGTTATCTTTATACTATCTCTCCTCTTTTTTTTACCTTTACCTTTTAAATCTAATTCAGTCTGACGTGTTATATATTGATATTTACCAACATTACTTATTTTTGATTTAGTAATTGGTGCTGTTTTACTTATTTCTTTATTTTCTTTTCCAATATTTGAGTTTTTTAATTTTTTTATTTCTTTTATAATTCTTTCTTTTTCTCTTTTATTTGCACTTTGTAATCTTTTTTTATTATTCTCTATATTATTATATATAGTTAATCGATTTGTTAATTTTTTTATTAAATTTTCTTTTGTTTTTCCTGTTATCTTTATATTTTTTCTTTTCTTTTTTTTACCTTTACCTTTTAAATCTAATTCAGTCTGACGTGTTATATATTCATATTTATCAACATTACTTATTTTTGATTTAGTAATTGGTGCTTGACCACCTTTCTTCTTTAATTCTCTTGATTTCTTTACTAATTTATCAACTAATCGCTCTAATTTCTTACTATAATTTTCAGTTACTAATCGTTCAGACAAATGTTTCCCAATTTTCCGTATTTCAGAGACACTCGTCGCCTTTTCTATACGTTCTTTGTATTTCATATATTCGCTTTTATTCTTAGTCTGCCCCATTTTTATTTAGTATATAATTTATTAATATGAATAATTAAACTATTACTTATACTAATATTATTTACTACTACTAAGTTGTCTATATTAAACAATATATACCTATATATAATATATATATATTGTTTATTATAATTAAAATTTATTTATATTTATTTATATTTATTTTTAAATGATTGAAATGTTTTAAGGTTGTAATAATGTATCTCTAAAGGTTGGATCTGGTCCAGTCGAATCATCACAGTTCTCTTTTATATTAAAATTTATAGGATCTATAAAAACTATATTTTCATGTATATCAATAGTAGTGGGAGGATTGTCAGAAGTTTTAGTTAATATACTAGTTTTCTCATCATAATCATAAGTGCTATTATTATTGAAAATATCTTGTATTATTTCAGCCATTCCACTAGGATCACTTTTAAAATTTTTTTCAAACTTACCAATCTGATATATTTCTTTTACTCTACCAACTCCTAATGATGTTTTATGTTCTATTCCAAATTTTTGACTATCTGATTTTGAAAAATTTCTTGATTCTAATATTGGTATTTTACATTTATCTCTTCCGAAAGTTCCACCTTCTATTGTTTTTGCATGATTTATAATATATTTCATATCAGCTATAATTGAAGCTTCTAATTCATCTTTATTAACTATATTAATTAAACCAATATTGTCATTCCAAACCATTGCTATAATATTTTATTATTAATATATTTATCTGTATATATATATATATAATATAATTTTATTTTTATATTAAACTTCTTATTTTATTTTCTATTTTTGTTAATGTTTCTGGTTTTATAATTTCATTAATATTGTCTTCCGTGAGACTTGACATTTTATCAGTTTCATTTAATTCTTTACCAATTGCTATAAATATAAATTTGAGAATGTTTTCATTTGTTATAAGTAATGTTTTTAATTCATTAATTTTTTGATTTTTATTATCCTTGGCGGTTTTTAATTCAACCTTTTTCTTATTTATATCATATTCTATATTTGTTATATTCAACTTTTTCTTTTCATCTTTTAAAGAGTCAATTTTTTTAATTATATTATATTTTTTTAATTTATTAGTAAGTTCACTAATTTCATTTTGAATTTTTGTTAGTTGATTACTCAATTCAATTAATTTTTTAGTATCTGTTTCTCTTTCAATTTTCTCTTGTATTTTAATAGATATAATCATTTTACTTTGTAAAGTAGATTGTATAGAATTAAAATCATACTTATCTAATTCTTCTTGAAGTGGTTTTATTTTTTCATCTAATTCTTCATTAGTTTTTGTACCAACCTTTAATTTTTCTTCTAATTCTTTTAATTTTAATTCATGACTGATTACTTTGGTTTCATATGTATTTATTTCTTTTATTTTATCAATTACTGCTTTATATTCATTTACTTCAGTTTTTCTGTCTGCTAGTTCAGCCTTTAATACTGCATCATAAGATTTTGTATCTTTATCTAATTGTCCTTTTTGACCAGCAAATACAGATTTTTTATCAATATTAGTTTTACTATCAATTATATAAGATGCTGGTGTTGGTGAAAATTGTAAATATGTATCATAATCTTCACCAATTTGATCTTTGTATCGAACCAATATATTATTAATTGTTTTTCTCATATTAACAGTATCATCAATGCTATTCAATCTTTTACCAAAATCACCCAATTCATATGGTTGTGATGTATCACCTATATGTTTTAATCCAAATTTTTGACTATCTGTTTCCTTTAAACTTTTACCAGTTTTAAATAAAGTAATTTTAGTTCTACCACCTGCTTTATAATTATTATCTTTAATTTGAGTCATAACATCTTTTGCTAAATTTTTTAATAATTTAATTCCATCCTTAGCAGATACACCAGTTTGACCAATTGATAAATTAGAATCAAGTTCATAGTCTAAAACATTTTTAATCGCATTACCAATTTGTGTTTCTGCCATTTTTATTATTTTATTAACTATATATAATTCTAATACATAAAAAATTAATTATTTTATATTTATGAATAAGACTATTATATATAAATATAGAAATCAATATGTCATCTAAAAATAAAACTAATAAAAAAAATATGAGTAAGAATAAAAAAAATAGTAATAAAACTAAAAGTAATAAAACTAAAAGTAAAAAAGATACTAATAAAAATATGGATATAGATAAAAAAGACAGCGATGAAGAATGTATTCGTCCAGATGACTACTACATGGGGCACAAATTATCCCCTAAAGTTAAAGACCTCCTAACTTGGTATCAACCTCCTCAGCGGACACCAGAATGGTTCGCCTTTCGCCGTGGTATGATTACCGCTAGTCAATGGGGTTCTATCACCGGCGACAATCCATATCAAACATTCAAAGATGTCCTTATACAAAAATGCTCTCCTAGTAAATTCATCACTAACGCTGCGATGACTTGGGGTACTAAATACGAAGAAATTGCCACTATGTTCTACGAAAAACTCAAAAGCACAAAAGTCATTGAGTTCGGTTGTCTTAAACATCCAAAATACGATTTCCTTGGTGCTTCACCCGATGGCATCACTCCATCTGGAATTATGTTAGAAATCAAATGTCCTAAAACTCGTAAAATTACTGGTATTGTCCCGCGTTATTATTGGGCTCAAATCCAGGGTCAATTAGAAGTGTGCGACTTAGATGTTTGTGATTTCTTAGAATGTAAACTCCTTGAATACAAGAATGAAGATGAATACTTAGCGGACACCAATGAAGTTAATCGTGGAACTGTTATGACCTTTATTGATATTACTGGTCATTTGTCTTATCATTACTCTCCATTTGCCGTGACTGGTGATGCCTTAGATGATTGGGAGAATGAAGTCCTAGAAAAAGTCGAACGTGAAAATAAAGAAGAGGAGAAAAATAACCCTCAAGAACCTAAAATACGGGACTTCTATGAACAGACTTACTGGCGACTAGACCATTACTCTTGTGTTGAAGTGAAACGTGATTACACTTGGTTTGATAGTGCCTTAATTAAATTAACTGATTTCTGGCAGAAAGTGGAATACTATAGAGAGCACGGAATTGAGAATTACACACAGAAAGAAAGGCTATTAAAAGAGCGTAAAACAAAGCGTAAAAATATATTAGACACCCATATTGATAGTTTAATGGATAATTATAATCGGAAACACGGGATTACTAAGCGACAACGCAACAATGCCAACAACGCCACTACCCATGATGATTATGATGATGAATATGATGATGAAGACGATAACCACGATAACTACGATAACAATAACAACAACTCAAATAGTAAATGCTTATTTGTAATTTAAAATAAAATAATATTTTTAGTTGCCCTTTCTGGACAACTAAAAATATTATTTTATTTTAAATTCCCTAGTAGTGTATATATAACTGCTAAAATAACAACAATAATAGAAACATGCCTTGTATTAGTATTATCTTCCTTTAATAGTTGAATTGTGCTATTATTTGAATTGATAACTATATTTTTATTACTTATAATCTGATTTTTTTCAATTATAATTTTATTTTTCTCTTCTATTATACTATCTTTTTTATTTATGATATCTTGTATTGCAATATCTTTTTTATTAATAATTTCTTGTATTACAATATCTTTTTTATTAATAATTTCTTGTATTACAATATCTTTTTTATTAATAATTTCTTGTATGACTTTTTCTTTTTCTTTTATTTTTATTTTTTTTTCTTGAAGTAAATCTTTATAATGCTGAAGTATTTTATCATTAAATACATTTTTGACTTGCTCTGATATTTCTCTAACATAGTCATCTTTTATTTCTGTTTTAATTTTAGAAACAGTATTGTCATTATGTATTTTCTCCATCATAGATAGTATATTGAGATTCGTTTGTTGTTGCGTTTGTTGTAGTTGTTGCGTTTGTTGTAGTTGTGATTTTGAATTACTATTAGAATTAGAATATTTTGGTATTTTTTGAATAGCACTTAATATTAATTCTTGACTATCATCTAGTGAAATTTCATTATTGCTTATTTGTGATAAATTCAATTGAGGTGGATTTAATTTAGATAATATATAGTCACGATTAGATGCATCTGAACTAACACGTGATCGACTACTACTATTAGAAATACGTAGATTACCTAAATCCAAGAATGATGGGGATAAATTAGGTGCTCTTCTTGGTATCATTCCATCTGAATAAGGAACTGAAACAGACCCAGACCCATTTTTATTTTCCTTTAAACCAGTAATGTGTATAGATGATGTTAATGCAATTGGTTTCTTATTATCTAAGTCAACAATGTATAATATTGTATTTTTTAATATATTCAATTCTTTTAAAGTAACATTGTCTTCATATTGCTCTGATATACGAACACCATGATATATTATACAAAATGGAAATTTATCATCCAAGTAACTATTGTTTTTTACAATTACTTTTGATTTTATTTTCTTCTTTAATTCACCAAATGTATTATTTTCATTACATTCAACATCCCATCTATTATTTTGAAGATTTTTGACACATACCTTATATGTGTCCATTACAATTACTCATAATATATTATACTATAAGTAAATTTAATATATTGCATTTAAGATTAAATTATATTTTGTCCCATTTTAAATTTCCAAGGGTGTAAAGTTTAAAAAAACATATTATTTTAAATATATTTATGTATATTTATCCATAAATATATTTATGTATATTTATCCATAATTACATATTTTTATCTATAATTACATATATTTATATAGTTACGTATATTTAGAAATATACTAAATTATGAACTTACTTATAAAAAAGTTTCATAATAGATTGGGTAATAATATTAGACAATTATTATACACCATACATATTGCCATATTTTATAACTATAATATTGTTATTCTTCCTAAACATGATTATTTTAATAAAAAATATATATCTATAAATGAAAATATAACATTGAATAATAAAAAATTCATTACTGATAGATGGAACTTTTTTCACAAAGATAGAATAAATGGTATAAATAAAAAATTATTTAAAATGAATTATAATAAAGCACTTCAAATATTAAGAACTTGTTTTTCGATAGATGTTAATGATATTAATTTAACTAATATAACTAAACCATTAACGTCTGATGATTTAGTAATTCATATAAGAGGTGGTGATATATTTGTTAAACCACATTATAAATATATTATGCCCCCATTATCATATTATATAAAAATTATTGAATCAAGGCCGTTTAATAGAATTATAATTCTATCACAAGATAGAAAAAATCCATGTGTTAATATCTTATTAAAATTATATCCAAATATTGAATTTAAATTACGTTCATTAGAAGAAGATGTTAAAATTATTTTAAGTGCTACTAATTTAGTAGAAAGTTATGGGACATTTACAGCATATTTACTATTATTTTCAAAGAATATTAAAAATATATATAAACCATCTTATCAGTTTAATACAGAACCATATTTTAATATTAATTCAGTTAATTTTATAAAAGCAAATTTAAAGCATTATAAACGTGTAGTTATGGGTGGGTCTTGGAAAAATAGTGTTTATCAAAGATCTATGATGTTAAAATATGGTATGAATGAAATAAATAAAACTAAAACTAAAACTGAAAATAAAAATAAAAATAAAACTAAAACTGAAAATAAAAATAAAAATAAAAATAAAATTGAAACTAAAAACAAAAATAAAAATAAAAATAAAATTGAAACTAAAAACAAAATTGAAAACAAAAACAAAAATCAATTCATAAATAATATTAAAAAAATAGTTATATAAGATTAATATTAATTTTATATAAATATATTTATATATTTATAATTATATAAATAATATTATTAATATATTATACTATGAGACGCTGTGAAAAAATAACAAATTTATTAAAGAATAGAGTAATGAATTTAGGATTTATTCTAATAGATTATGGACTATGGGCAAAAATACATATCGAAGAAGCATATAATAAATGTAAAAAAAGTTGTAATAATTTAAGTGATTGGTCATTTATAGATGTTAAAATAAAAACGGATAATCATCATCCTGTTACTAAGCGTAAGGCAGATAATACAATTTTAATAAAATATGTATATCATGATAAAACATATAATATTGTCCAACAATATAGTGGTGATGATTCTATAATGGAGAGTTTTCCTCTATACACACCTAATGAAATTAAAAAGTATAAATCTAATAAAAAATTCGGTAATATAAAAATAATGTCAGCTGAATACGGTGACAAAGATGTTACTGAATTAGTAAAATCTTATCTTGGCCCAATGAATGACTTTTATTATAGTTTAATTGAGAAATCCAGAGAAGCACGCACTAGAACCAATACCAATGTAAATTCAAATGATGGATTAAATGTAGATACTGATAGAAAAAGTATACAAATTAAACCAAAAATTGCTAGAGTAACTGGTATGGATGCTTGGTGGATATTACCACAGATGCTCAGTGATACTGGGACTGATAAAAAATTAATTATTACAGACCAATTCTTAAATGAATATAAGTTTGGTCCATTTGATAAAGTTTTACTAAATAATGATAAATCAATTTGAATAAAAAAATATAATTTATAAATTATATATTAAATAAGTTAATTATAAAATATATGTTTAAATATAATTTAATATATTACCCACTTACTATTGGTAAAAATAAGTATTATGGTTTTGTTGATACTGGTGGAGGAACTACTTTTTTATTTAGAAATAAAAAATTACTCAAAAATATTAAGGAAACAAATAAATATTCAGAAAACAAAGAATTAGATAAATTTCCAAATAATATAGTATTATTTATTGGACAAGATTTTTTTATAGATAAAATAATACAATTTAATTACAAAAATAAAATTATGAATGAATTAAAAAATAGTCCTTCCAAAAATAAAAAATATAAAAAATATAATATGATTAAAAGTAAAAAAAATAATTTCATTCATATTGATATTATATTTGAAAATAAAAAGGAAAGATTTTTATTTGATACTGGTGCTACACTTGATAGAAATAAAAAACAATATGCTATCTCTTTTTTAGATGGAAAAATATTTGATAAAATGCAAAAAAAATATAAAATAATTGAAAAGTATGATATGGATGGTTCTCCGATTATGATAATACCAGAAATTACTATATTTGGAAAAAAAATAAAAAATGTAAAATTTTTAAAAAGACCAAATAATGCATTTTTCTCATGGATGAGTGGTATAACAAAAATAAAACATATTGGAGCGATTGGTGGTAATGTATTAAAACATTTCAATATAATTTGCGATTATAAAAATAAAATATATTATGTAGAATAAAACTATTGTTATTAAAACTATTATCAATAAAAAAATATATTTATAAATTATATATTAAATAAGTTAAGTATAAATTAGTATATTATGTCTTGTTCACCAAGTAATAGTAGTAGTTGTAATCCATTAGTGTCTGGTTATCCATATAAAACCGCTCAAAATACTATGGACTATAAAGATATGGCACCAGTTGATTATATGATGGGTAAAAACGTGGTTGGTTCATATGATGGTATTTATCAACCATATGTGCGTCCAGATTTAAAAGAGCGTGCTAAAATCTTAGGTATTAATACCAGTAGTCAATATTATGATAAAGTAAACAAAAATCATCGTTATACTGTTGGTAAAGAGGAATCTTTAGATAAACAGTATTCATTATTACAAGGAAAATTCTTTGTTCCTCAAGGTACACCATTACCATTAAAACACGAAGAGATTTATCAAGCATTACCAAAGGATAGTATGTTCTTATTTGCTAAAAATAGATCATCTCCAGATTGTTGTCCATCATCTTATTCAAGTGACCAAGGTTGTGTATGTGTAACACCACAACAAGTAGCATTAGTTGCTAAATACAGAGGTGGTAACAAAACTCATTATGATAATATGTTTTAAATATTTTTTATTTTATAAATAAATTATTTTTATTTTACTCTCTGGGGTTAAATAAAAATAATTTATTTATAAAATAATATAGTAAAATAGTATAGTATTGCAAATAGATATACATAAATAATATAAATAAGATATAAATAATATGCTCTCTGAATCACTTATAATATTTTTGTTAGTTGTCCTATTAATTTGGGTTGATTATAATGATAATAAAATCAATAAAATGTTTAGTAATATCATTGACCATAAACCAGAACCAGTTGGTATTAAGGAAAAATATACAAATATAAGTCCTCATTTAACTGGAAATGCTAGACCAATCCATTCAGCTGTTAATTTTGGTAAAAAAAGCACTAATTTCGGTAATTTCGGTATAGTGCAAGGGCTCGTTGGTGGAACTAATCCACTATGTAATGAAGGAACTTTAAAATATGATTGTGCACCATATCCGTATGATGTTTTTCCAGGTGATGATAAAATGAGTGTATGTACTGAATATAAAAAGACTACACCAGAAATGACTAGTGCTAGAACAGTTGGTCGCCCAAGACAATGTAGAAAAACCTATACGCAATAATTTATTTATTAATTTTTGTATTATTAATGGAATTAAACAAAAATGATTTTTATCAACCAATTGTGATTTTCAGTAATCATAATTAGTTGATAACAATGCTTTGTAATGCTATTAACAAAAGTGGTAAAAATAAAGACAAAAAATGTCATTATCCATCTAAACATATTGTTACATATAATGGTAAAGAATATGAAGTTTGTGGTAGACATAAAAAAGCTACAAATTTTATCTGTAAACCCGTTGATGATACAGAAGAAATCATTGAACGCAATCCGAATGCTGATATTGACGATGAAAGTGAATATCAAGATGAAAATAAGTCTTCAAAGCCACCAACAAAAGAGGAAATTGAGGAAATTGTCTCATCAGATGACGAAGAAGAATCATGCGATGACGACTCTTCAGATTCAGATACCGATTCAGATAACATATCTGATTATGATTTAGATGTGGGCGATGAATATATTCGTCCAGAGTTTAATGAATCAGATGATGAATTACCAGAAGTTGAATGTGTTGAACTTAAAACTAATAGTAAAAAATATCCGATTCTTTATCTTAATAAAGATACTAATGAAGCATTTGAAAAAGATAATAAAACTAGAGATGAAGCATTATTATTAGGTCATTTAATTCAAGTAAATGACAAAAAATCACCAATCAAATATAATAAAAAACGTTGGATTATATCTTCTAATCAACCTATTTTGGTTAAAAAACCCAAAATAGCTTGTTTTAGATGTGTATTAACTAATCGTGTTTATGTATTAGGTGATTATGGTATTTATGATTTTTATGGTTTTGCTAAACTAAATAAAAAAGGTAAATATTATGTATCAAAAGTTGTTACTGAATCATAATTAATGCAAAAATGATTTCAGTATATTATAAAATTAATTTCAGTATACATAACATATTAATATCAAATCAATTATAATATAAAATCTTCATATAAAATGAAATTAATTATAGTTGAATCACCAGCAAAATGTAAAACATTACAAAAATACGTTGATGATTT
>JGI10211J34971_10003958_pt1 | contig 11787 bp, 7 predicted proteins | sample Etolagsediment_FD_34971 | JGI IMG/M metagenome (IMG submission 34971)
CTAGACTGGGGGGGGGGCGCGGAGAGAAATGTCCGCCGAACTCATGTGGCTGGAGGCCTCCGCCGTGGCGTATGATCAACCGGACGATGTTACCCGCTCAGCCCACCCGTACCACAGACGAGGAACCCGATGCAAGAGCTTCTCATCCCGATCAAGAAGTGCCAGCCTGTCGATGGTCAGTTCCGCCTTCCCGATGTGTGTGTCCTTGCCGGCATCCACGCCGCCGATGCGTTGCCGCTCGACCAACTGCGTGCGGATCTGGCAAAGCTGCGGCTCGGCGCTCGCATCAAACCGGATGCCGCCGGCGCCACCGTGACGCTCCGTCGAGATCACACCATCACCCACCCGGATGCATACCGGCTGTTCGTCTTGCCGGCTGGCGTCGAGATTGTGGCCGGCACCGACGCCGGAGCCTACTATGGCGTGCAGACATTGCGCGACATGATTACGGTCAATGGCCGGACACTCCCGTGTTGCCGGATGGACGACGAGCCGGACTTCCGACGCCGAGGCATCTATCACGACTGTTCGCGAGGGAAGGTGCCCAAGGTCTCCACCGTTAAACAACTCATCGAGTGCCTGGCTCACTGGAAGATCAACGAGCTTCAGCTCTACGTAGAGAACGTATTCACCTTCGCTTCGCATCCGACCATCGGCAAGGGCTTCTCACCGTTCACGGCCGAGGAGCTGCTCGACATCCAGGCGCACGCCAAGATGCACCACGTGTCGTTCGTGCCGTCATTGACCAGCTTCGGGCATTTCGAGAAGATCCTGATGTTGCCCGAGTACGCTCACCTGGGCGAACTGCCCGGACACCGCGGTTTGGCCGGCGGGACCACGCTCTGTCCCGGCGATCCCGGCTCGATCCGGTTGCTCGCCGACATGTACGACGATTTCCTGCCGCTGTTCGATGCCGTCGACTTCAACGCGTGCGGGGACGAGCCCTGGGAACTGGGCCAGGGGCGCTCGAAGGCCCGAGCCAAGCGGGTTGGTGTAGGACGCGTCTACCTCGACTTCATTCTCAAGATTCGCAAGCTCTGTGTCAAGCACGGCAAACGGATGAACATGTGGGGTGACATCGTGTTGCTGCATCCCGAGATCATTCCGGATATTCCGCGCGATATCGTGCTGCTGAACTGGGACTACAGCGCCGCGGGGCGGCGGATTCCGCAGTCGCACAAGTTCACCGAGACGGGTCTGCCTCTGGTGTGCTGTCCGGGCACGAACGGGTGGCACAGTCACGGTACACGTCTGCCAACCGCCCTGGCCAACTGCGCCACGTTCGCCGGCACGGCTCTGGACGTGGGCGCCGAGGGATTCCTGAACACCGACTGGGGAGATTGCGGACATCGCAACACGCTCGGCGTGAGCCTCTGCAGCTTCGCCCACGGCGCCGCGCACTCCTGGCATACCAAGGGTGTCGACAACGCTGCTCACGTGATGAGGTTCGCCAAGTTAGTGTTCGGTGATGACGGCACTATGGCGGAGGCCCTGTCTGTGCTCGGCGACGACAAGAGCGCTGCATGGGCCAGTCCGGCCCTGATGGAAAGCCTGACCGGGCCTCGATCACTGTCGACCGGATTTGCGTCGTCGCCGTGCCGCATGTCGGCCTGCGGATTGAGCGATGCCGAACTGACGACTCACGCCGAGAAGCTCGCAGCCCTCGAATGGCCCGCCCCCACGCCGGAGTTGGGTGGCTTCTTTGCGGCGGCGCTAGACGATTACGTCGTTGCAGCGGAGATGGAGTGTCTGGCCTATCGCCACACGGCCATGGCACGTGTGATCCGCGCGGGCGGGAACCTGCCGGCGCCCGAGTTGGCGCAGCATGCGGACGAGTATGACGCTTGTGCCAGGGACTTCGAGCGCATCTGGCGCACCCGCAACGAACCCTCGCGTCTTCGCGACAATCTCAACGGGTTCCGTAACGCCGCCCGGGAAGCTCGTGAACTTGCAGGAAAGGCATGATCGTGATGGCAACCACGCGTCTCTCTCTCGGCGTCGCACTTGCTGCACTCGTTGCTCACGCGTTCCTGCCGCCCGTGGACACGGTCGGGACGGTGACTGCGCGTATCGAAGGAGTACCGGAGCTGCATCCGCTGGGAGAGCCGCTCGCGTTCTCGGTGGTCGTCGAGAAGACCGACGCGGGCTCCGTTTTGGGTGGACTGCGTGTCTGGCTCAACGATGACTGGGAGGTACCCGGCGGGGATTCCGCGGAGGTGCGTCTGGACGGTAAGGGCAGTGTTCGTTTCGAGTTCACGGCAACGCCGAAAGCTCGCGTGCTGGCCGCCCACTACCCGGTACATGCCCGGGTCTCGGTGGGGCGATACGCGGATGCGACTGTGCTCCACCCGATCGCGGTCTTCCAGGCTGTGGGTCAGAAGACGCAGGAGACGTCGGCCGAGCAGCGTGCCCAAGTCGAGCAGTACGTGTGTGTGCGGTCTGTGCAGGCCGTGTCGGTGGATGGCAAGCTCGATGAATGGAACCATGCTGCGGCGCTCCCGCTCGGGGCGTCGGCCCGGAGCACGGGGGAGATCACAACGGACAGTTTCGATGCGGTCTTCGCGGCGATGCACGACGATCGGTTCGTCTACGTCTCTGTCCGTGCCGGAGACAACGACGTGAGCTGTACGGACACCCGGACAGAGGACTTCATGAACAGCGACTACGTCCGGCTCTACGTGTCGAACCTCGATCCGCGTCAGCGCCACGACACCCAGCTTGGTGAGAGTGACGTTGTCGTGGCCGCTAGTGTGTCCGGTCCGGATGGGCATCCGCTGCTCAAGTTTCCCGCGTACGGCTTGCCGGTGTCGCGTGCGCTGGCGGCTGATGCCTGCCGGGTTGCCATGGTGAAGACGGGAACCGGCTACGGTTTCGAGCTGGCCGTGCCCAAAGCGGCTTTGGGAACCAACGTCGCGGACGGCACAGTCCTCGGGTTCAACTTCATGATCGGCGACGCGGATGCGGGACGCCGACGTGGCGAGGTGACGCTGGGACATCGCATCGAGTCGTATTGGACGAGCCCACGCGCCTACGTGCCGCTGGTGCTTTCACCAGGGACCGCAGCCAGCGAGGCGTCCGAGTCGTTGCCGCCCCCCGCCGTGAAGCTGGGCACCGGTGCCTGGGATCTGGCCCGCGTCCGGTCCTCCCGCTGGAGCTTCGACGGTCACGACGGTGTCGTGTCCATGCCGTTGGGGTGGCAAGGCGGGGACGACAGGACCGGCACCCACGCAGCCGTGAGCATGATCACCCGCGCCGGCGAATCTCTCACGTCGCTGAGTGTCCATCCGCCGTGGCGGGGTGTCAAGGGTGCTGTGTGGGGCGACTACGTGCTGGGGCTGCCCGATGTCCGCCCTATTATGTTCGAGGTCAAGACGGCAATCCGCGACCACCGCGAAGAGGAAGGCGCGAGTGACGGTGTGGAATTCAAGGTGCTGGTGTCGGTCGATGGTCAGGAGCCGAACGAGCTGTTCTCCCGCTTCTCCGCGGCCAAGGCATGGGAGCCGGCCACGGTCGACCTGAGTTCGTACGCGGGGAGGACCGTCCGGCTGCGGCTTTGGGCAGGGCCCGGACCAGCGGGCAATACATCGTGCGACAACGGGTTCTGGGGGGCGCCCACCGTGGTCGTGGGAGAGCAGGCCAAGCCGGTGAGCGAGAGCACGTGGCAGGAACGCGAAGCACAAGCAACAGCGCTCGCGAAGTCCGCAGTCGCCGGCACGCCGGGGAACGGGGCGTTCCCGTTGCTCGGCCGGGGCACCCGATTCGGGGTCGGCATTGTTCCCGGGGAACGTGGACTGACGGACGGCGTGATCGCGTTCTCGGACGGCATGAGGCACGTGACGTTCCGCGGCTTCATAATGGAGGTCGACGGCAACGATGTTGGGGCAGGGGAAGGGGGCATGGTGGTGAAGTCCGCGACGTCGTTGACCACCGTGGCTGGTGTTCCCATCATGCGGATTTCGCACGTGTTGTCCGGCACCGACGTGCCGCTGGTTGCGGAGTTCGCAACGAACGACGGTGGCTTGACACTTCGGTTCTCCATGCCCGGCGTCGAGCGTGATCAGCGCGGCGGCCCGCGTTACACCCGACTACGGCTCGGCCCGTGCAGCGAAGCGGCGCGTCGCGTCTACATGGGCTTCGGGAACGTGGTGGAGGAACCTGAAGCGTTTGACCTGGCGTACCGCGGCTTCAACCTGTCCACGCGCCAGGTCGGTGCGGACTACGCAAACGGCCTCAGCCTGGTGCAGGCCACCGATCTGGTTCCGAACAGGCTCATGTGCAGGCCGGCAGACCGCGTCTTCTCGTTGGAGGCCGCGCACGACGTGACGTTCACGTTCGTGGCCTCCACGCAAGGCGCGTTTGCCGCATTGCGTCATTACCGGGACCTGAGCGGGTTCAAACCAGCTCCCGGCGTGGCTAATCTGTTGGGCCGCATGTGCATCGACCAATGGGGGGGCGACTATGGCGAAGCGGCCGAGGGACTTGAGCGCGCTGCCAGATACGGGCTGACGCACTCGATCTTCGTGAAGCACTCGTGGCAGCGCTGGGGCTACGACTACCGGTTGCCGGAGATTTATCCTCCCCGCGGCGGACTGGAGGCGTTCCAAGCCATGCCCGATGTCTGCCGCAAGCACGGCATCTTGTTTGCGCCGCACGACAACTACATCGACTTCTACCCGGATGCCGAGGGGTATTCCTACGATCACATCATCTTCAACCGCGACGGCACGCCGCAACGGGCGTGGTTCAACAAGGGGCGTGAGGCCCAGAGCTACCGTTGGTTGCCGCACGCGTTCATGCCGTGGCTCGAAGAGAACATGAGGCTGATGCGCGACGGGTACGCGCCGACCGGCTTGTTCATCGATGTGTTCTCGGCGATCACCCCCATGGACTACTACGACCGGAGTGGCCGGTTTCACAGCCGCGAACGTACGACCCGCGAATGGAAGCTTGCGTTCGACCGCTCGCGTGAGATTCTCGGGCCGGGCGCACCCATGCTGAGCGAAGCGGGTCACGACGCCCTCGTGGGGTCTTTGGATGGCGTGCAATCCGATCACTACCACGCCTCGCGTTGGGGGATCAGGGGCAAGGCCATGTGTCGCACGCCGTGGGAAGACATGGCGACGCACGGCCGCTTTGTTCTTCTCGCCGGAGGCCTGGGACACAGATACGGGGACAAAGACCCGGCCCATACCTACGGGACGGACGATTACCTGTCGAACACCGTCATGGGCGGTCGCAACCCGATGTGCGACGGGCCTTTCTCCCGGCGGACGGTGATGACGTACTGGTTGCTGCACGACGTGTGCGATGTGTTGGCCCGGGCCGAGTTCGAGACACACGAGTTCGGGGACGATTCCGTCTACCGCCAGCACACCGCGTTCAGCGACCGGAGTCGGGTTTGGGCGAACAGGGGCGAGGGCACGTGGCAGGTCGATGGCCGGACGTTGCCGGAGTACGGATTCTCGGTGCGGACCCCGCAAGCGACGGCGGCGGTGTGCCTTCTCGATGGTCAACGCGTTGGCGTGGCAACGTCGCCCGGTGTGTTCTTTGCCGATGCACGCCCCCCGTTTCTCACCAGTTCGACGCGACCCGTCTCGACGCGTGTTCTGGAAGGGAAGCACGTCGGTGACGGCGCATTCGAGCTGAAGGTCGAGTGGGACGTAACCGAACCGCTGGAGGCCGGACTCCGTCCGTTCGTCCATATCGGCCACCCGAAGGAGGGAGACCAGGGCGAGAAGATCGCGCACCATGGTCACATGAACCTGCTCGATGACGCGTTGACGACAGTCGGCAAGCACATCTGCGCGATCACGGTGTCCATCCCCCCCAATTCCTTCGGCGGCGAGTATACGTTGCGGTACGGCATGTACAACCCGGGCAAAGGCGGCTATCGCATCAAGCCGTCGGCTGACTTGGAAGGAGATCGCGTTCGCGGCGGGAAACTGATCGTGGCCATCGCCGACGGGGAGATCACGGGCGGTCGCTATGCGTCCGAGGAACCGTTGGATCACCTGTCGGACCTGAACCGCGAGCGTCGTATGATCGACTTCGGTCGGGTGACAACAAACGGCGCGTTTCGCCTGCTTCACCCAACAGACGGCCCGTGGCGTCTGATTCCGTTACCCGCCAGCATGCCGTTCGAGGTCGTGCTGAAGCTTGCGCAGCTCGGCACTCCCGGGCGCGCGGTCGCCCGCGTCCAGGCTATCGACATGGATGGCAGTGCGTTGGGGGCTGTTCCGGGAACTGTCCGGGACAACGAGCTTCGCCTCGAACTCGATGCCAAAGCGTTTGCCTACGAAATGCGGTGGAAGTGAGGTCGAACATGACTGTAGATGCCACGCGCACAAGCCGTCCAAGGCGTTACGAGCTGTCCACTCCCGCGGAGTTCGCAAACGGGGAGATCGCTCGCTACGTTGCGGCACTCGACGAACTGTCCGAACGTCACTTCGACCTGATCGCCGACCTGCCCGCTGCCGTGCTCGATTTCCTGCCCAACGGTGCCCCCAGCACAATCGCCATGATCACCGGGCATCTGGCGCAAGGAGAGGCCTTCTGGATCTCACGACTGACGGGCCGCGCCCTGGCACCGGAGGCGGCCCGGGAGTTGACAACCGCGCGGACATCGCGTCCTTCGCCGTGCGATGCCGGCGCATTGATCCAGCTCTGTCGTCGTGTCCGCCAGGGACACACGACGCCAGCGCTTGCAGCCGTATCGGACGCCCACACTCGGATCGCCGATGGTGAGCGTGTGCTGACGCCCGTCGGGGTGCTCATGCACTTGGTCTGGCACTGGACGTACCACAACGGCCAGACGGGTCTGATCTGCATGCAGGCCGGGTATGACTACGACTGGAGCTTCCATCCCCGATTGGTGGGATTTGTGTAGGCAGAAGTTGTTCCTGCGCGCCAACAGTGCGCCCCGGCTGGACATTCGTCGCCAAACGACGAACGTACAGGCGTGTATGCGAACCGACCGTGAGGAAAGACAATGGCTGACACGAGGAGCGGAGAAGGACCGGGGATTGTGCGCGCAAACGTGGGCATCAACTACACGATCTGGGACGAGCACCGCGACCGTCTTGAACGGCTACAGGCGGAGTGCCCCCACATTCGGCTCGGCGGGAAGGACGGATGCAATTCCCCCCGGGCGAAGGAACACAAGTGGCGCGACGACTGGGGGTGTCTGTGGCATTTCCCCGGAATGGGGCTCGACGGTCAGGTGGTCGAGCACCCGCTGGACGACTGGCGCAAGCTGGACGCGTGGCAACCGCCGACGCCGGACGAGCGGATCGCGCAGATCAGGCGTCAGGCTTCCGAGAGTCCGGACGGCAAAGGGCCGCGAGGCATCGGGTTCGAGCACGGCTTTCTGTTCCTCCGCCTGACGTATCTGCGCGGGTTTGAGAACTTCATGGTCGATGTGGCCGAGGAGAATCCAGAGCTTTTCGAGCTGCGCGACTTGGTGACGGACTACTGGTGCCGGATTGCGGAAGCCGCTCTCGATTGCGGCGCAAAGCACGTCGGCGCGGGGGACGATCTGGGCTTGCAGGACCGGTTGCCGATCAGCCCGGCGGCATGGCGCAAGCTGCTCAAGCCCGGGTTCAGCCGTATCTTCGGCATGGCACGAGAGCGTGGTGCGACCGTGGGATTGCATACGGACGGCTGGATTGTCGACATCATTCCGGACCTGATCGAGATGGGCGTGACCGATCTGAATCCGCAGGACTTGGTCAATGGTCTCGACACACTTGCGGAACTCGCAAAGGGCAAGGTCCACATCTCTCTGGACATCGACCGGCAGCGCATTACCGTGTTCGGTACGCCGGATGAAGTGGACGACCACATTCGCGACTGCATCGCCACTCTGGGGTCTCCCGAAGGGGGGCTCAGCCTGACATGGGGTGTCTATCCTGGCACGCCGATCGAGAACATCGAGGCCGCCGTCCGGGCGATGGCCAAGTACCGCGATATGTGGCAGTAGGCGGTCAGATGGATGGTGGACTGAAGACCTGAGAAGGGACTGATGGCATGGACGATATCCGGATCGGTGTACTCGGGTGGTCTGGGTCCGGCACGTCGTTGCCGCCGGTGCCGGAGGATATCCGCGACAGGGTCTTCTGAGGCGACCGCGCAAGGCACACACGCCACCATGTCTATCGATCCTCAAATCGCTCTCGGCTTCCAACGCACTGCGCGAGCGTAGGCAAGCTGGCTACGATCCATCAGCTGAGGTCCTGTCATGCCAACGACAAGCTGCGACGCCCCCCGGCTCGGCATCCTGTTCCTGAGCCGCAAACGTGACGGTTTCGACCCCGAATGGGGTGCGGGGATGGTCGGTCGTGTCCGTGATAGTCTGGCCACGTGTGGTCTGCAGTGGCATGAGCCCACCGTCAAGATCGTGGACGAGGGATCGCTCGCCGCGGCGGTCGACGATTGCCGGGAGGCCGGCGCTAACGTCCTGGTGACGCTCCAGACGACCATGTCGGACGCGCGTCTCGCGCGGTCGCTCTGCCAGTTGTGGCCCGAGCCCGTCGTTCTGTGGGCCACGCCCGAGAAGCCGGAGGGCGCCATGATCAGTTCGTGTTCGCTGGTGGGCATACACAACTGGGCATCCAATCTGTTCCACCACGGCCGCCGCTTCGAGATCGTGTACGGCGCGCCCGAGTGTGCCGCCACGATGCGCGGTCTGCGCAACGCGGCTCAGCTTCTGTTGGCCAAATGGCGCCTGGGGCGCACACAACTCGGCGTCATCGGGGGACAAGCGCCCGGTTTCTTTGCCATGGCACCGGACGCGAACGCCTTGCACACTCAGCTCGGTGTGCAGGTGCAGCAATTCAGCCTGGTCCAGTTCCTGGACGTGCTGGCGGAGGTCGGGGACGAGGCTGTGGCCGAGGATGTGAGTGCCATCGGAAGGCTTGGTCTGTCGCACCGGGACACGTCCCCGTCGGATGTGCCTATGGCGGCGCGGCTCTACCTGGCGATGCGACACTTCTACGATGAGGAAGGCGTCGATGCTCTTGCGTTGCGTTGCTGGCCCGAGTTGCCGAATCGCACCGGCCAGTGGCCCTACCTGGGCATGGCACGGCTCGCGGAACAGGGCAGGGGGATCGCCATGGAAGGTGACGGCGACGGTGCTCTCACGGCCCAGTTGGGAAACCTGCTGGGGTTCGGCCCTTGTTTCCTCTCGGACTGGCTTGAGCACACGCATGAGACGATCACGTTGTGGCACCCCGGCAACATTCCCTTCTCGCTCGCGCCACCTGTCGGCGAAGAGGGTGGGCCGCGTCTTGCCCGGCACTTCAACAACCAGAAGCCGCTGGTCGTCGAGTCGATTCTGCAACCCGACATGCCGGTGACCATTGTGCGCCTCTGGAACTGCCAGTCACGCTACCTTATCGCCGTGTTGGAGGGCAGGACACGAGTGCCGTGCCGGGGGTTGATGGGGTCACAGAGCCTGGTCGAACCACACGGGTGCGATCCACACGACTGGTTTGTCGAGATGTGTCACCAGGGCTTGCCGCACCACGTGGCTGTCTTCCGTGGCCACCACCGGGGGATGATCGAGAGCTGGGCGCGTTTGTCGGGTGTGGAGTTCCGTGGCTAGAACACGGGCTCGCAGAGAGCCCTGAGCTTTGCGGGATCCGTGCCGGGCGGAATCTCGCAGCCGGCGCCGACAAAGAAGGGATCGCCGACGGTGTCGTAGATCTCCATGACGCGGCGGCGGATCGATTCGGGCGATGCGTCCTTCACGCCGCTCACGGGATCCAGATTCCCGCACAGCGCCACCTCCGTGCCGACGGCATTGCGGGCTTCGCACATGTCCACCTGCCAATCGCAATCGTAGATGTCGACGCCCAGATCCCTCACATAGGGAAGGAGATGCGTTGTGTTCCCGCAGATGTGCAGCCGTACGAAGCCGCCGCCCGCGTGAACCGCGTCTACCATCTGTCTCTGCCGTGGCAGCACAAGGCGCTCGTACACATCCGGCGACATCTGGCTGCAGATAGCATCCCCGATGCCGATCGTGTCCGCCCCCGCCTCCAGCTGGGCTCGAGCAAAGGCGATGCCCACTTCCGTACAGCGGTCCATCAGAGCGCATGCGAACGACTCGTCGAGCATGATGTCCATCAGGAAGTTGGTCACCCCACGGAGATCCGCGGCTTCCGCGGCGGGCCCCTCGACCCAGCCGAGGATGGAGTTAGTGCCGCCGGCCTCTTTCCTGAACAACTCCACTGCCTTCACGCGGTCGAGCATGCGCTCGGACACATGCGGATCGGGGTCGGCCAGGAGCGACAGGTCAGGAGCATCTTCGAGCGGCGGCTTCAGGCACCGCGGAACGCCGTCGCGTACGAACTCTATCTGCGCGCCGAATCCATGTGTCTCGCGATACGGGTCGGAGATCGCGCTGACCTGGTCGAAATCGAAGTCTTCGGCACACCGCAGATTGGCTTCCACCAGCACGCGGTAGTCCGACGCAAAAGCACCGTAGTTCGATCCGATGTACTCGGCCGCCCACTGCATCAGGATGGGAAGACGCGGCAGATGATCGACCGGTTGGCCGGCCAACGTAAGCAGATAGCGTTCGTAGGAATTCACGGACAGCGCTCCGGAGAGAGTCTTCTACAGATGGCACTTGGCTATTCTAGCCGTCCAGTCTGTCCCTGCAACCGGATCGGTCGACCCTCAACCATCCTCCTCCCCCGCCGTGGTCTTTCCGCGTGAGAACAGCCCCTCGACGAGGCTGTATACGGCCGGGATAACGAACAGAGTCAGGAGTGTGGATGTGGTGAGACCGAATACGACAACGGTGGCCAGCGGACGCTGGACATCGGAACCGATTCCTTGAGCGAGGAGCAGCGGGAGCAACCCCAGCACCGTGGTCAGTGCCGTCATGAGCACGGGCCGCAAGCGGAGCAGGGCCCCCTCGAACACCGCGTCAGCCACGGTCTTGCCGCGGGCACGGAGGTCGTTGAAGTACGTGACGAGAACGATCCCGTTTTGCACGGCAATGCCGAAGAGGGCAATGAAGCCCACGGACGCGGGCACTGACAGGTATTCGCCGGTCAGAAGCAGACCGGCCACTCCGCCGATCAGTGCCATCGGCACATTTATGAGAATGATAAGCGCATGCCGCAGACTACCGAACGACATCCACAACAACATGAAAACGCCGCCAATGACGATCGGTACGATCACCGACAAACGGTGCATCGCCCGTTTCTGGTTCTCGAACTGGCCGCCAAGCTCGATGGTGTAGCCCGGAGGAAGATCCACCTTGTCGGCGATGCGCGCCTTGATGTCGGCCACGACGCTGCCGAGGTCGCGGCCACGCACATTGCCCTGCACGATCCAGCGTCGCTGGTTGTTCTCCCGGTTCACCTGGATCGGGCCGACCACTTGCCGGACGTCGGCAACCTGCGACAGCGGAACGGAGCCGCCGCTGTCGGTCTCCACGAGAATATTGCGGATCGCTTCGGGATCGGCGCGGAACTCCTCCTGGTAGCGCATGTGAATGCCGAACCGACGCGTATAGAGGTAGATCTGGTCGATCACTTCTCCGCCGATAGCCAGTTCTACGACTTCCAGGATCTGACTCACGCTCACGCCATACCGGGCACACGCGCCGCGGTTCGGTACGATCTGCACCTGCGGCTGACCAAAGCTCTGTTCAACGGACAAGTCCACGAGACCGGGGACACCGTCGACGGCGTTGCGGATTTCCGCCGCCTTGGCGCGCAGGATGTCGAGATCCTCGCCGAAGAGCTTGATTGCGAGCTGGGCTTTGATGCC
>JGI10211J34971_10003960_pt1 | contig 11784 bp, 7 predicted proteins | sample Etolagsediment_FD_34971 | JGI IMG/M metagenome (IMG submission 34971)
GCCGGGAGCCGCAGAAGGACTTTGTCCGCCTGATGCAGGTAGCCAGAGACACGGCCAAAGCAACCGACCCGGGCAACACGGTGCTGGGGTTCAACTCAACGACCGGTCGCGGCGACGCTCCTACTCGTTTCGCCGGAGACGTGTGGACACAGGGCGTGCTGGAGAACGGGGGAATGGACCATTGCGACGTCGTGTGCTACCACTGTTATACTGGTGGCGGGGTCGGGTACCCCGGTGATTCGGTCGAAGACGGTCTGGCTGTGGCCGTTGGCCCAATCCGCAAGAAACATGGTGCCGTGCCAAAGCCGGTCTGGATGACCGAGGGATCCCCTATCAACAGTCGTCAGGCCAACGGGATGTACAACCACACCTTGCCCTACCGCGGCAACGACGCATTTGCGGACTCCGCGGACAGACTTTCCCGGTACCTGCTCAGCATGCTGGCAAACGGCGTCAGCCGCGTGTTCCTCTACAGCATGCACGGACACGGCGCCTATCTACAGGAGCCGAAGCAGTGGAACTGCATGACCACTGACGACGGTTCTCTACACCCCTGTGGCGTCGGCCACTCCGTCTTTGCGTGGCACGTGGAGGGGACGCGGTTTGTCGAGCGTCTGGATATTCGCGAGGGGCTGCATGCGTACCTGTTTGAGGGCGACGACCGGGCCGTGGCCGTGCTGAGCAGCAAGGGCAAGGCGGACGGTTACAGGATTCCGCGGGCGGATGGCGTGGCCTCCAGCGACCTGTTCGGCAATCGGCTTCCCGGGAACGCGGAATTCGACGGCAAGCTTGTCTATCTCTCCGCACGGGAGGTCGACACTCTGAGAGCAGTCCTGCAACCACAGCCGTAGGAGGACAGTCCGATGAGGAGCGAAGTGCGTTGGGAACGGATGTTCCCGGATGAACTGGAGTCCGCGATCGAGCAATGCCCGGCCCTGTACCTGCCCTACGGTCTGTGTGAGCCCCATGGTCCACAGAGCGCACTCGGCATGGACGCTCTCCGCGCCCACGCTTACTGCTGCCGCGCCGCGCTGGAGGGTGGAGGCATCGTGGCCCCGGCGAGCTACTGGCACATTCACGAAGTGGGCATCTACGCGGCTTGGGCCCACAACTGCGTCGGCGATGCCCGTTCGTGGCTGTCCGCCATCCCTCCGTGGATGTTCTTCAAGAACCTGGCCTACCACGTACGTGCGGCCGATGCACACGGCTTCCACGCAGTCATCGTGCTCACGGGACACGGAGGTCCCCACTCGCAGGACATGGCGACCGTACAGAAACTGCTGCAGCCCCACTTCGCGGCTCGACTGGCGTTTGTCCCGTGCACGGACATCACAGACGCGAGCGTCGGCCACGGCGGCGCGGTCGAGACGTCGCTGTTGTGGGCTGTGGAGCCGGAGTGCGTGGACATGTCGCGGATTCCGCAAGACGGCATGCCGACGCCACGCTTCGCCATGGGACAGGACGCCCGCGAGGCGGACCGGCGGCTCGGAGAACGCCTGGTCGACGGCATCGCTTCCAAGCTCAAGGACACCGCCAACCAGTTGCTCGACGCGTATGAGGAACCGCCCGAGGGGCGACGGCCGGTTACATTCGCACAGGTTGAGCAGATGTGGCAGAACAACGTACAGCCGGTCCTCCCGGACCTGGCTTCCATGCAGGACCTGCGCCCGGGCACGGAGCCGCCGCCCGAAGACTCGCGCTGGCGCGCGCAGTGGCATATACCCATTCTGTGAGGAGCAAGAAGATCATGTCGACGGCACGGGCAAAGACTCTCCAAGTATCCTGCGTACAACTGCACTGGGCACAGAAGCTCGAACGCAACCTGGAACGTACGCTGCACTATATCGAGGCCGCGGCCCGGGAAGGCAGCCGCGTCGTATTGTTTCCCGAAGCCAATCTGACAAGCTACTACTTCCCCTTCGTCGTCGAGTTGGACCAGGCCGCCGTACAGGATGCTCTCGATCAGACCTGTCGGGCCGCGGCGACCCACGGTATCTGGGTTATCGCCGGCACGATCCGCCAGACGCGCGACCGCTACCTGAACATCTCCCACGTCATCAGTCCGCGGGGACGGATCGTCCACGAGTACGCCAAGATCAACATGGCAGGACACGACGAGAAGACGTACTGCCGAGGCGGCGACAAACTCTCACTGTTCGAGATCGACGGAATCCTCTGCACGTTGGTCATCTGCCGGGACGGCCGTCACCCCGAATTGTATCGAGTGCCGGCCATGGCGGGCGCACAGGTGCTCTTCCATCCCTCATGCAGTTCGGACGAAATCGAAGCGGTGTGCTGGAAGCGGACGTCGGGCCGTGCGCAACAGCCGGTTGGGCCGGAGACGAAGATCTTCCACTGCGTCGCCAACACGGTCGGGATGTCGCCGGACGGGAAGCAGAATAGCAGCGGCTGGTCTTTCATTCGCGAGCCCAGCGGCATCCCCCTCGCGGAAGCCGGCTACTACCAGGAAGAGATGATCACGGCCGTGCTCGACATGTCTCGGGCAGACCGATCCTACATCCTCGACAGCCTGCAGAACCCGCCGTTCTTCCGCAAGTACTGGCAACAGATGGTGGCTGACGTCGAGGCCCGCGCCGATCTGAAACCGGAGTAGTCGCCCACTACGCGCGGTCGTGCGTGCTGCGACGGATGATCTCGTCCTGCAAGTGACGGTCAAGCTTGACGAAATACTCCGAGTACCCACCGACACGCACGACCAAGTTGCCATACTTCCCGGGCTCTCGCTGCGCAGCCACGAGATCGGCTTGGTTCAGCACGTTGATCTGGACCTGCGGCCCGCCGCCGCGCAGGTACGCCTGGATCAGGTTCCGCAGGCCCTCCGTTCCCTCATGGTCGGCGACGAGTTGCGCCGTGAACTTCATGTTCAACGCGTACGCTCCGGTCACGCCCGAGTGGTCGAGGCGACAGATTGAGTTGATCAACGCCGTGGGGCCGCCCCTGTCCCGCCCCTGACTGGGACCAATGCCGTTGCTGAGCGTGTCCCAGGCGCGCCGGCCGTTGGCGGTCGCTCCCACTGCTTCGCCTTGGTAGACGTGTCCGTTGTACGTGAAGAAGACCGTCACAAACGGGCCGCTGCCATCGCGATTGTGGCGGCCCACGGCATCGTTGAACGCGGAGAAGACGCGCATAGCGATCTCGTCAACATGGGGCAGGTCGTTGCCGAAACACGGCGTGCCTTGATCGAGCATCGTCCGTACGTCTTCGTGTCCCTGGAAGTTGGTTTCCAGCAGATGAACCATCTCGCCCAAACTCAGGCTCTTCTCCTCGAACACGAACCTGCGTATAGCAGAGAGAGAATCCGTCACGGTACCCAGTCCTGCGGCCCCCACCGGATGTATGTCCGGGAATACACATCCACCGTCATACATGTCTCTGCCGCTCTCGACACAGCCTTCCAGCAAAGCGGAGCCGAAGGGATCGCACCCGCGCTCCGGAGCCGTGAACCTGCCGCTTCCCGGAGGCCCCCCGCAGAGAGCGTCCACCTTCTCGCGAATCCGGTCCGTGCAGGCAACGAGCAGTTCCTCGAACGTCACGACCCGGTCCAACGAATCGCGCTTCTCCGTCAACACATCGGCCAGGACTTCAGGGAAACAGACCGCGCCCGCTCCGCGCCATTGACCGACTTTGCCCATTACCATGATCTCGACACAACCCATGTTGTAATAGTCACGGGCGTTTTCGATCCCGTAAAGCCGAGCAAGGTTCGGCACCCACGCGTCATCGTTGAGAATCATGGGCTGGCCGAACCCGGCTTTGATGGTCTCGGTAATCTCGCCGAGATACCAGTCGGGAGACCGAGAGCTTATACGCGCGGCCATGTTGGGATAGGGGCGACGCACTGCGCGAGCCACCTCCAGGCATAGCCTGCTCAGGTCATTGACCGCGCAGTCTCCACTCGGCGTGGTGCCGCCGATACAGACGCTCTGCACGGTGCGCATGTGCGGCTCGTTGATCTTCAGCCACATGCACGCCAGCAGTTCGAAGGCCTCGTCGCGGGTCATCACGCCTTCGTCCAGATCACGCTTGTAAAAGGGGTGCATGTACTGGTCGAATCGTGCGAACGACAGTGCGTTCCCGCCATCGATATTGGCGGCGACGTGGACAAGCCAGACAAGCTGGAGTGCTTCCCGGAACGTGCCGGGCACGTGATCGGCGACGCGTCGGCAGACGTCCGCCATGCTGCGGAGTTCGCACCCGCGTGTGTCGTCGGCACGAGTGGCTTCCTCGTCGAGGCGATCGGCGTAGCGCCGGACGAACCTGATGGCGGCGTCGATGGCGATCAGTGTTGCCTGGTCGGAGACTTGGCCGGCGCGTCTCCGCCGCAGGTAGTCCGCGACCGCGCCTCGCGCCTCGGCTCTGCGTTCCTCGTACGAGGGGAGTGCCTCGGCGACCGGCCACATGCCGAGGATCGAGCCCGCGAGAAGCTCGCACGGGAGAACGACAAGCTCGACGTTGTCCATGAGGTGCGCGAACACCTTGGCACGGCGGATAGGGGTGGGGTCCTCCGGGGTGCTGCGTAGAGACTCGGTGACCAGCCGGTAGAAGGTCGTCCGCCGGACGCCCGCGGCATCGAGCTCGCGGATGTGCGCGTCGAGTGCGCGAATGCGGCTATCGTCGAAAGACGGCATAGAGATCGCGTTCCTGTCTATCGACTACAATAGCCTCGGGGGACGGAAAGACGGAAGAACGGGAAGACGGAAAGGCGGAAGCGACAGGTGGGGATCACCGGTCTGTTTGGATGAAGCGACCGTCGGATTGACGGACCAGGCCGAAGCGTTCGAGGGCCTGTTCCCATTTGGTTTCGCCGATCGGCCTGGACTTGTGGTAAGCGGGCCCGGGAGCGAAGTCGGGAGCCTGCATGCTGGTTACCCAGTTGTATATCTGGCGGCTGATGTCAGCAGCCCTTTCTCGCAACACGCCGGACTCGGATTCGGTGATGTAGCCGACGTCGGAGGCGTTCCAGAGTTGTGAGCGTACCTCCCCCGCACTGCCTTTGGCGTAGTACAGGTAGAGGACCAGATCCCGCGTCGTGCCACGTTCGTGTCCCTCGGCGATGTTCGACGTGATGGAGACGGCAGCGCGCTGGATCTGATCCTTGAGTCCGGAGTCGCGCGCGAACTCGCCGTGCCGCGTGATGCGGTAGATGTCTCTCACCAACTCTCTCGCAGCCTGCCATACGGGAATGTCTTCGAAGCGTTTGAAGCGTGGCATAGTCGTTCCCCTCTGTCTTTCCGTTCTTCCGTTCTTCCGTTCTTCCGTTTCTCCGTCAGGACTCCCGCAACCGGTGCACCAGTCGCGTGTGTCGGAGCGTGGGCCGATCGTTGTGGATGGCGATGCTCAGGGCCCGCCGCGAGCCGACGAGGACGAGCAGTCTCTTGGCGCGGGTCATGCCGGTGTACAACAGGTTACGCTGCAGCATCACATAGTGCTGCGTGAGGAGGGGCATGACCACGACGGGAAACTCGCATCCCTGCGACTTGTGCACGGTCACGGCGTATGCCAGGCGGACCTGGTCGGAATCGGCCCACTCGTAGTCCACCAGCCCATCGTCGAACTCGATGCGGAACGTCTTCTCGTCCCGGTCGATGTGAACGACGCGCCCAAGATCGCCGTTGAACACCCCCTTGTCGTAGTTGTTCACGATCTGCATCACGCGATCACCCACGCGGTAGCGACGTTCCCCCACTTGGAACTCGGGTTTGTCTCCAGCGTTCACGGTCGCCTGCAGCATGTTGTTGAGCGAGATCGCGCCGCACGTCCCCTTGTTCATTGGAGCGAGAATCTGAATGTCGCGTACGGGATCGACGCCGAACCGGGCGGGGATGCGTTCAGCGACCATGCGCTCGATAATGCCTGCCACACGCTCGGGATCGTCCTGCTCGATCCAGTAGAAATCGCCGAGAACGTCGCGCGGTACAGGGCGCAGGTCGGGCATCTTGCCGGCGTTCACCATGTGCGCATTCCGCACGATACGGCTGCCCTCGGCCTGGCGGTAGATCCGGGTCAGGTGCGTGACCGGTACACGCTCCGACGCAATCAAGTCGTGCAGCACGGCGCCCGGTCCCACCGACGGAAGTTGGTCGCGGTCGCCGACGAGAACGACATGCGTGCCCGGGGCAACCGCGGCGAAGAGGCAGTTCGCGAGCATCGCATCCAGCATGGAGACTTCGTCAACGACCAGCATGTCGCAACGGATGGGCTTGTCGCGCCCGTGGACAAACGAACCGGATGGGGCATCCCACTGGAGGAGCCTGTGCACGGTTTTGGCCGGGATGCCGCTCGTTTCAGTCAGTCGTTTGGCGGCCCGCCCGGTGGGTGCCGCGAGCTCGACGAACATACCGGCGCGTCGGGCGTGCTCGACGATCTGGGCCACTACCGTGGTCTTGCCCACACCGGGGCCGCCCGTGATGATGCTCAGGCGCGCGTCGAACGCAGCGCGTACTGCATACTGTTGAGCGTCGTCAAGCTGTTCGAAGCCGGTGCCTCCACACGTGACTGCCACCCCTTCTTGCGATGTCCGCAACAAGAACTGCAGACACTCCGCCAGTTCGGTCTCCACCTCGTACATCTCGCGTCGGTAGACGAACTCCTCGCCCGATGGACATCCCTCGGCGTCCCGCACGGCAAGCCCGTCCATCACCGCGTGCTGCAAGCCGACGCCGGCATCATCAACCTCCACCTCCAACAGCCGCGCCGCCTCGGCAAGGAGGGGATTGATGGGGAAGCAACAATGCCCACGATCGGCAAGCCGTTCGAGAGTGAACGCGATGCCGGCAGCGAGACGTTGCGGATTCTTCTTATCGATCCCCAGCTGTCCGGCAATCCGGTCGGCCGTTGTGAACCCGATGCCGTGGACCTCCGACGCCAGTCGGTAGGGGTTCCGCCGCACCATGTCCGCGGCACCGGCGCCGTACTTGCGGAAAAGCCGGGCGCAGTGCGACGCTCCCAACCCGATGCCTTGCAGATAGACAAACACGTCGCGCTGCTCGGAGAACGACTTCCAGGCCTCGCGGATTTGCTCGATGCGCTTCTTGCCGACACCCGGCACGTCCTTCAGGCGGGCAGAGTAGTTGTCCAGCACATCGATAGTCTCCGTGCCGAATCGCTCCACGATCCGCTCGGCCATTTTGGGACCTATCCCCGGCACGATCCCGGAGGCAAGGTAACGCCGGATACCGTCCTCGGTACGCGGCAACACGGGACGGAACCGGGTCACGCGGAACTGACGACCGTGCTGCTTGTGCGTCTCCCAGTACCCCCACGCCTCGATGTCCTGCCCTTCGAGCGTCCCCGTCATCGGACCAACCAACGTGTGTTCCCGGTAGCTCTCGTCCGATAGGGTGAGAACGACGTGACTCCCGTCGTCGCTGGCAAACCGAATACGGAGCACTTCCCCTCGCAGGTGCTGCTCGACCACGCCCCCAGTCTCGTCGCCGGCCGAAGAGGCCTGTTGCGCTTCACTGAAGAGATTACTGCCCACGCGCACGCGACTCCCCGGCACGAGACCGCTGGCGCACCACTTCGTAGAGCAGGAGCGTGGTGGCTGTGGCCACATTCAGAGAATCGGCCTGGCCGAGCATGGGGATGCGCACCTGAATGTCGGCTTCCCGCATCCACACGTCACTCAGTCCGTATTGTTCCGCGCCGACCACGACGGCCAGCGGCTGCGTCATGTCTACGTCGGTGTAGAGCTGTTCCGCATGCGGGGTGGCCGCGAGGACCGCAATCCCCCGTTCCCTCAGCCACGCCAGCGCCTCCGCGGAGGACGCCTCCGCGATCGGCACACTGAAGAGCATTCCCGTGCTGGCGCGCACGACGTTCGGGTTGAACAGGTCCGTACACCTGTCGCACAGCACCAAGCCATCGACTCCCGTGGCATCTGCCGACCGCAAGATGGTCCCCAGATTGCCCGGCTTCTCGATGGCCTCGGCTACAACCAGAAACGGCCAGGCACCGACACGCAGGTCGTTGATGCCGCTTCGGATCTGCGGCGCGATTCCCAGCACCCCCTCGGGACGGTCGCGATAAGCCATCTTGCGGAACACGTGAGCTGCAACCTGTGTGATTCGCGCACCCGACGCACGCAGCATCTCCAGCAACGGGAACTCGTTTTCCCCACGGAACATCTCGGGACAGAACAGCACTTCCTCGACCGGGTAACCGTTCTCCTGAGCCCGCAGGAGTTCGCGATAGCCCTCGATGGTCATCAATCCGTCGCGATCGCGATCGCGTCGATCACGCAACCGCACGACCTGCTTCACGCGCGGGTTCTGCAAACTGCTGATGACGAATGGCTCGGACATCTCTGCCTTATGGAACGCAAGCGTAGGGTAAAATCACCTGAAGATACATGTCTCGACGGTGACCGCAAACTCCGTGACAGGTCTTCGTTTTTTCCTTGACTCCCGGGGCTATGCAGAGTGAACTCACATGTGACGTCGGGAATCTGTGTGGTAGCGAACTGATGCCTGGAGAAAAGACGCCATGAACCAACGCCGTTTCACTCTGATCGAACTGCTCGTTGTGATCACGATCATCATGATCTTGGCCGCAATGCTACTGCCGACGATCGAGAAGGCTCGCGCAAAGGCGTTGACTGCGACGTGTGCGTCGAACCTGAAGCAGGTTGCGTTGGCAATGCGAATGTACGCCGATGACTGGGAGGGGTACCTGCCGCCCGACTCCGGCGGAACAGAAAACGCCGCGCTCGTCAATAACCCGGACGTCTGGATGAAACTGGTGGAGCAAGACGTGGGGGACCGCGCGACGTTGCTTTGCCCCATGGTCAGCGGCGTCAATGTCTACTCGAATGGAGGAACGAAACTCGATCCGCCAACAGACTACTCGGCGGGGGCCAAGGTTCTGGGCAAACTCCTGTCGTCGATCAACAACTCCTCTTCCGTGTTGCTGATGTTCGAGAGACAGCGCGACAAGAACAATCTCTCCGAAGCATACGGCGACATCAACTGGCGACGCACGAGCGAGATGACTACCCTCACGCGTCACAATGGCGGGGTGAATGCAGCGTGCGTTGACGGGCACGTCGAATGGGCGCGGTGGAACGTGTACGGGGACACGCGCGCGTCGGGGAAGCCGATCTACACAAACCCCTGACTCGCCGGGAGACTATTCGAGGAAGAACGGCGTATCCTCGTCGATGCGAATGTGGCGCTCGGGTTTCGGGGCGGGCTTCATAGGTGCAGGCGTTTGCGTCTCCCCATCGGCAACGCCAGCGTCTGTGTCATCCGCCTCGGACTCGCCAGGCTGTTCAACAGGGGAAGCCTTCTTTCGCCCCTTTCTTGATCCCGACTTGCGCTTCGGTTCTGCCGGTTCCGGTGCGGCAGGAGCATCGATCTCTTGATCGTGGACCGGTTCCGCCTCCGGTACGGCCGCGGCTTCCGCGCTACGCTCGCGCCATTCGTCAGCGACCCGGCGCCCTTCCGGCTCGGTGACGGGGGACGCGGGTGCCGCCTCCGGTGTCTCCGGTTCCGGCGCGGGCGGTTCTCCTTCCGGCGTGACGTCGTCTGCCTCCGGCGGCGGCGACTCCATCTCGGGCGTCCTGTTCTCAGGGGCGTCTCCCGACTCCTCGTCCGAACCTCGGCTGTGCGGGGTCTTTGCCCCGCCTTTCCTCCCCTTCGCCTTCTCTTTCCGCGACGTAATCAGCGACCAGTCGATGCCCTGAGACTGGGGCGAGGCCAAGGGGGCCAGTACGAGCGCCTCGGCTTCCGTTCCTTCCTCGTTCTCGATGGCCTCCCCGGCGGAATCGACATCGGGGGCCTGCCCCTCCTCTTCCTCTTCCCCATGAGGGGTCGCGGATCCACGCCGAAGCTGGATAAGACTCGTGATCTCCCGGTCGGCGATCTTGAAGCCACGGGCTCCGGCAGACCGCATTGCGACCTCCTCGAAGTCGACGTCCACGTACGATTCGCCCGTGCGCTTCGTCTTCGCATATTCGCACCGCAACACAACGCCATAGTTCGTGTAGATCGCTTCCACAAATGAGCCTTTCGGCGCGGCTCGGTACTCCTTGTCCATAATGTAGCTGCTGACATGGAAGCGTTTGGCGTAGTACGCCTTCTTCTTCCGGTCACGGTAGATCATGCAGTAGACCTGCTCCTTGTCGGCCTTGAACATGAACTTGACCGGCCCAACATAGAGTTTGTCGGGGACGGGGATGACCTTGAACGTACCATCGTTCTCGATCAGCAGCAGACGATCGTACTCGGAGCAGCGCAGGTAGTCATCGCTCTTGTTGCTGTTACGCACTTCGTAACCGGCGAAGTGGTTCACGCGGTCGTGGCCGACCTTGAGGTTCTCCAGTGCCACTTCGCGGACATTCACCTCGGTCAGGTCCGCAATCTCGGTGTGCCGAGGGAAGAGGAAACCGTATTTCTTCTTCAGCGCACGCAGGTAGGCAGTCGCGAACGCGGTCAGGTGTTCGAGGTGGTGTTTCGTCTCCTCGATGGCGACGAGGATGTCGTCCAATTCCTGGCGATTCTTGTTGAGGTCGAACAGAGAGATCCTCCGGATCTGGATCTGCAGCAACTTCTCGATGTCCTCATCCGTGACATCGCGCCGCAGCATCTCCCGGAATGGCTCCAAGCCGGCCCGTACCTCGGACAGAACCGCTTCATAGGTCTCGCACTCCTCGATCCGCTTGTAGATGCGATTCTCGATGAAGATCTGGGCCAGCGTCTTTTCGTGGAAGCGGTCCTGGAGTTTGCCCAGCTCAATCTCCAACTCCCACTTGAGGTATTGCACGAGCTTGTCGGTATTGCGCCGGAGCACTTCGGTGACGGTCATCTCGACCGGCTGGTTCTCCGAGATCACGATCATGTTCGCCGAGACGTCCACCTCGCAATGCGTGTAGGCGTAGAGACGCTTGATGGTGTCCTCGGCATAAGTACCGCGCGGCAGTTGGATCTCGATCTCCACCTTTTCCGCGGTGTAGTCGTTGATGCTGGCAATCTTGATCTTGTTGCGTCGCGCCGCATCTTCGAGCGACGTCATCAATCCCTCGGTCGTTGTCGTGGCGGGAATCTCGCGGATCACGAGCGTCTTGGGGTTGGGCGTCTCGATACGGGCCCGTAACCTGACCTTGCCGCGACCGTCGTCGTATTCGCTCACATCCATGATGCCCCCGGTCAAGAAGTCGGGATAGACCTTGAACGAACGCCCCCTGAGAATGGCGATCTGAGCATCGATCAACTCGTTGAAGTTATGGGGCAGCACCCGCGTGGTCATGCCGACGGCGATACCTTCAGCGCCCAGCATCAGCAGAGACGGCACCTTGGCCGGAAGTCGCACCGGCTCCTGTTTACGTCCGTCATAGGAATCGACAAACTCGGTGATTTCCCTGTTGAAGAGGACCTCCCGAGCAAGCGGCGTTAGACGGCACTCGATGTAGCGGGCCGCGGACGCCTCGTCGCCGGTGAAAATATTACCGAAGTTCCCCTGCTTCTCGATGAAGTACTCTTTGTTCGCCAACACGACCAACGCGCTGCCGATGGAGGCGTCTCCGTGGGGGTGGTACTGCATCGACTGGCCAATGATGTTGGCCACCTTGTGGAAGCGCCCGTCATCCTGGGTGTGGAGCGCCCAGAGGATGCGCCGCTGGACAGGTTTGAGCCCGTCGTCCACGTCCGGAATCGCGCGATCCTTGATCACATAGGACGCGTACTCGATGAAGTTCGTCGCCATCATCTCGCGCAAATAGTCGTCTTCGGCTGCGCGAGCAGTGGCGGGGCCGTTCAGATCCTCGCC
>JGI10211J34971_10003962_pt1 | contig 11780 bp, 8 predicted proteins | sample Etolagsediment_FD_34971 | JGI IMG/M metagenome (IMG submission 34971)
AATGGCGCGCTCAAGAAGATTCGAACTCCCGACCCCTGCCTCCGGAGGGCAGTGCTCTATCCAGCTGAGCTATGAGCGCATTTTGATGATCAGGTATTATAAAATATTTAATTTAACATACTGGCAAAAGATCTGATTTATATTCAAACTGAATCATAAAAAATTAGCTTTTAGTTAGATAAACTTTTTTAAAAATAACAATATGGCGTGATTGATTAACGTTATGGTTATTTAAAAATTGTCTTCAAATAAGTTTTGGTCCGTTAATTCAATAGATGAACCAGATTGCTCTAGGCAGAGAGTTGTTTTTTCATCTGTTTATACTCCTTTGTTTCTTGGCGCTTTTTTATAAAAAAACCTTTACGTTCAATATGTTGTGGTTAATTAAATATCTTTTTAATCTTTGCCTTTTAACTTTTTAATAACTTTTCCCTCAAAAATCATGTTCAGAAACCACCCCTTTGGGTGACTTATTTTTTAATATTTTTATCGTAATATTTAAGTGAAGAGAGACTAGAGCATGATTACAAGATTATGCATAAATTGTTTTAAAAGATAATGAGATGGAAGAGGTAAATAAGATGAAGCTACAAAAAAATACTTAGTATTAGCCATGGCAGCAACTTTTGCAGTGCCTGCAGTTAATGCTGCAGATAGTCAATTGGATTTTTCAGATCCAATAGTTTTATCAAATCAAGTAGGTGATTTAAACTCTGCTTATAAAGCTAAGCTGGTGCGCTTAGGAAATGGAGCTTTGATTTCGGTCTTTGGTGATTCGATTGATGCTGACAAAGTTGTTTATGACTTAAAAAATGATGTAGAGCGTCCTGCTCGTGATATTTTTATTAGGACCTGTGACAGTATCAACACTGATTGTGCTTTAGAAGAGAATTGGAGCGCAGTGGAAAATGTTTCGGGGACGGCTGGATTAAGTAGTATCAGTACAGATATGAATGGTGATTTGGACGGAAGTCCTACTAGATTTCCTTATTACGGAGACTCTGATAAGCCAAATATTTCCAATGGTGGTTCAAACATCATGATTACCTGGACAGATAAATATTGTACAGGTGATAATCAGCGCACAGTGTCTTATGTCACTCGTAATAATCGTGAAGTGCCTTTTAGTTGTACTTATGCTCGTTATGCAACTGTTAATGGTGGGGGTGTCATTACATGGGGTGCAGGTAGTGAAACTGCGGGTATCCAGCTGAGTGATGGTTCTCGCGATGCCAAACAGGATGTGAGCAAAGTAAACTCTTTTGGTAAAGCAGTGATTACTTGGCAAGAAGATCCTCAGGGGTTAATGATTGGTGGTGGAGATGGTCCAGGGCATGGTGCTTCTGGTGCAACGGCTAACCATGGTACGGATATTTGGTTTACGACTGCGACTCAGGCGAATAATCCTACAAACACTGCTGGTAAAACTACAGGTTTGAATACTATTGCACGTTTAACTGATAATGCAACTGCTTCGCTTAGTGGTGGGCATCCTACTGTTAAAGATGCCAATGGTGTTGCAGTAGATGGTGCCAATATTGACAGTGGTCAAACTTCTGCGACGCGTGCCAATACAGGATTGGTTGGACCAACAATTGTAGTGGCTTATGAAGAGACTAAAGGTTCTGAAGAAATTGAAATTGGTAAATACATCCGCTATCACAGTTTTCCTTACTCAGCAGTGGATACCAGTGAAGAAATTGAAGCATTTACAGTGCAGTCTGGTTGTTTAATTTCTAATCCAGCAGAGAATGCGCGTCGTGTTCGTTTTGTACCACAAGCAACACCAGGTTCAAGCGGTTTGCAAATGGGTATCTTCTGGAAAGAGGGTAAATATGATCAGGGTGGTCCATCGGATATTATGGCTCGTTTGCTTAAAAACGGCGTAAGCCAAACAAATATGAGCCCAGCGGTATCAGCAAATTGTGAAACATCCGATTATGCAACGTCTTCAACTTTAGTTAATCAGCCAGCGATTAACTTGAGTAGTAATACAAAAACAGGCGGTAACTTAAGTGATACTACTGAAACCAATAATATTGAAAATGCATTAGCGCATCGTGGTGCGATTGTAGGGGATGATTTGTATATTGGTTATACCTATACGTCTGACTGGGCATTAGCTACTTATACAACGTTAGAAAATCATGATTTCTGGTTACGTCATTATAATGGTGCAACGGATACTTGGACAGCGCCAAAAAATATCTCTAATTTGCCAACATTAGAGTTAAATGTGCGTGAACCCCGTTTCGTGAAAACACCTTATTCTGAGGATCCATTACAAAATTATAATCCAGAGGCGTTTGTCATTGCATGGGGTACTCAAACCAATGTAGCTTCACATCTTGAAGATCCATCAGATGTGGATATTTTCTATACTCGTTCGTTTGATAAAGGGGTGACTATGGAGCCAATTGTTAGAATTGATAATCCTGATGCTTCTGGACGATTTGAATCTCAACTGCGTCCAACACCTGATGGTCAAACACTGTATGCAGTTTGGAATGAAGAGAAAGCTGATGGATCAGTGAATGCTATATTCTCTAAAGCAGTGAATGGTCCTGTAACAGGTGATGACCCATATGCAGGTCTTTATAATACTTCAGGGACTGGTGATACTGGTGATAACGGAGATACTGGAAGTACAACCCCAGAAGTAATTTCAACAGGCGGTGGTAGTGCTAGTGTATTTGATGGGGTGTTAATGCCTGCATTGATTGGATTGTTTATGGGATTGGTTGGTTTTTTGGGATTAAGAAAAATCCAAAAATAAACCTTAATTAATTAAAATTAGTTAAAAACATAAGCGCTATCTAGTTATCTAGGTAGCGCTTTTTTTATATTTAAGTTGTTGTTATTTATTGTTTTTATTTACATATAAGTAAATGTTAATATCAGGATATAGAAAACTTTATATTTACATGTAAAATATTTACATTTAATATTACCTCCGAACAAAACAGGTTTATATAAACCAAGGAGAATTTATGAAGTTTGCTATCCAAACACTTTTTGCAATCGGTTTTACAGCTTTAGCTTTACATGCTTCGGCAGGCAACGGTAAGTGGTCACAAAATAATAGCGTGGTGTCTAGCGATATAGAAATTGTTGAATCAACAAGTATTGATTCAATCTCTGTAGAAGAGGAGCACGGTATTATTTTTATGCGTGAAGAAGAGAAGCTAGCTCGAGATGTTTATACCACTTTGTACGAGATTTGGGGAATGCCTATCTTTAATAATATTGCTAAGTCTGAACAGAGCCATATGGATGCCATGAAAGTATTAATTGATAAGTATGCATTGGCCGATCCAAATATTGATGACAGTGTTGGTGTTTATTCAGATTACCATTTTACTGAAGCATATGAAGAGCTTGTAACCTTAGGTTCAGAAAGCTTAGAGAGTGCTCTAAAAGTGGGTGTTATCATTGAGGAACTGGATATTAAGGACATTAATGAAATGGTGCATGAAGTTGAAGGTAATGATGATATTGTCAGTACTTATGAGGAGTTATTAAAAGGATCACGTAACCATTTAAGAGCTTTTTGGGATGTTTTCTCTTCAAAAGGATTAACTTATGTACCGCAATTTATTTCTCAAGAGGAGTTTGATGCAATTATTAACTCTCCAATGGAAACGGGTAACCTGAAATAATATTGTAGCAGCAAGTTAAATACAGATGGTTTAAAGGGGCGTTAGCCCCTTTTTTTATGCGTAATTAAGGATTATTGTTTGGGTAGAAGGGGGTAAGTATTTAAAGGATTTATATAAAGATAAAAAAATATACCTTTATAAAGTTGTCATAAAAGCGTTTTATAGTTGGGTAACTGGTAAAATATTTCCCATAAAATATTTAGGGTTTGTTAGATGGTTTTTTTAGTATGCAGCTTTTGATGGATAAAGAATATGACGCTTACCTTGTGATAGGTTCGTTATTGATATCTTTTTTAACAAGCTTTTTAGCGATTGCCTTTGCTAGTTTTATTGTATGGCACAAGAAGAACACCTCTCAATGGTGGTTGATTGGCGCAGCGATTAATATGGGTCTGGGTATTTGGGCTATGCATTTTGTAGGTATGCTAGCTTTACATTTAGAAATTGCCGTTGCTTTTGAACCCGCTAGAACTATCGCTTCTGCTTTAATTGCCATCGCAGCCAGTTACGCTGCTTTTTGGGTGCTTTTGTCTGCTGATTTTGAAACGCACAAACAGCGTCAGTTATATGGAACTTTTGTATTAGGCTCGGGTGTAGCGACGATGCACTATCTGGGAATGGATGCTATGCAGATGTTTCCTAAAATAAGCTATGATCCCTTGTTATTTTTTCTCTCATTAGTTGTCGCTTATGTAGCTTCTTATATTGGCTTGAACTTATTTATTAAATCAGCAAATCAAATACATCATGTGCTGTTTTCTCGAGCAAACTTTATATCCTCCATTGTCATTGGTGTTGCTGTAACAGGAATGCATTACACAGGAATGGCAGCTGCTAATTTTGACTATAACTCCTATTGCACAGTGCTAGAAGAGGGTCTTCAATATGGTAGTCTTTCGATTTTAGTGATTGTCTCTGTTATTGTGGTCTTGCTTGTGTCTTTTATGCTTTTGGCTTATGAGCAGCATGTTGAAATTCAAGAGAATGAACAAAATAGAATCATGCTTCATAAAGTGACGCAAGAAGTAGATAAGCGCACTGTAGAGCTTCAACGACAAACCACCATGAATGAGCGCTTGTTAGAAACAATGGACGCCATCGTCGTTGTATTGGATAGGAATGGCGTCATTCAGCAGTTCAACCTAGCAGCGCAATTCACTACAGGTTATGGTTTGAGTGAGGTAAAAGGCAAAAAAATATGGGATGCTTTGGTTCCAAAAGAGCAAGTTGAAGAAGTTAAGCGTGTTTTTAGTAGTCTTGTTTCAGGAATGTTTCCAAATAAGCATCAGAACGACTGGATAACTAAACAGGGAAATCAAATTACCATTGATTGGCATAATTCAGCTTTACTGGATGATGAGGGTGAGGTTCTTTATGTCATTGGAACAGGATTAGATGTCACTCAACAGCTCCAAGACCAGGAGGCTCTGAAAATATCCGCGGTAGCTTTTGAAACCCAAGAAGCCATGGTTGTTACTGATGGAAAGGGTTCGATTTTAAAGGTTAATCAGGCATTTGAGGATATTACCGGCTACTCATTGAATGAGGTTGAGGGTAAAAGTATGAGTATCCTTAAATCAGGACGTCATGGTGAGGTTTTTTATAAAAAACTTTGGAAAAGTGTTAATGAAAAAGGGTATTGGCAAGGCGAGATCTGGAACCGTAGAAAAAATGGAGATGTCTTTCCTGAATGGTTAAGAGTTACCCGAGTTTTAGGTAAAGACAATAGCGTAATTAATTATATCGGTAATTTCTCTGATATTTCTCAACGCAAAAAAATTGAAGAAGAACTTGAATTCTTGGCATTTTATGATTCGGTTACAGAGCTGCCTAATCGCAGGCTGTTCACAGATCGTCTAGAGCAGGCGATATATAAGCATCGTATTAATAATGAAAACTTATCGGTAATGTTTGTTGATCTTGATAATTTTAAACAGATTAATGATACTTTTGGTCATGCATTTGGTGACCAGTTATTAATGGAATTTAGCCGAGTGATTAAAAGCACTATGCCAGAAAGTGTCACCATCTCTCGTTTTGGTGGCGATGAATTCGTTCTGCTTTTTTCTGAGCTTTCCGAAAACAAAGATACCGCCGCTTTTCAAAGTGAGCAGATGGCTGAAGTCCTGCTAAACTCACTTACGAGTGGTCTTAATATCGGCGAACATAACGTTTATATTTCTAGTAGTATTGGTATTACCGTAAGTGATTGTGTTGATGATACGGTTAGTACCTTATTAAGGCAAGCAGATACTGCCATGTATCAGGCTAAACAAATGGGTAAAAACACCTTTAGGTTCTATTCGGAATCTATTGGTGAGAGTATGGCGGAACGCTTCAAAATGGAGGTGGCTTTACGAAATGACTTAAGTGCTTCTACGCCGACTGCTTCTGCATTTTTTGTGGTGTATCAGCCTCAATACAATGCCAAAAAACAAGTGCTTGGGGCAGAGGCTTTAGTACGTTGGAACTCTTCCGAACTAGGCTTTATTTCACCAGTTAAATTTATTGCGGTTGCTGAAGAAGCAGGGTTGATCGATGAGCTAGGTATGTTTGTGGTGAATCGAGTACTGCATGATATTTCAAATATGACTGCTCTATTTGAAAAGAGTACTTTAGACCATATATCAATAAATCTCAGTATTAAACAACTTACAAACCCTAATCTAACCTCTAGATTACTTAATGCTTTTGAGTATGAAGGTGTCGCTCCTGATAAAGTTCGGTTTGAATTTACAGAAAGTGCCTTCTTAGACAATGCGTTAGACCCTAAAGCTTTGTTCTCCGAAATGTCTGAAATTGGATTTACTTTTGCCTTAGATGATTTTGGAACCGGTTTTTCATCGTTATCGTATCTTAAAGACTTACCTATCTCGGAGCTTAAAATTGACAAGTCTTTTGTGGATGGAATTCCAAATGAAGAAAGTGATACTACGATTTGTAGTGCAACCATTGGTATGGCTCAAAAATTAGGTTTAGAATTGGTCGCAGAAGGTGTAGAAACTGAAGAACAGTTTAATTGGTTAGTTTCTCAAGGGTGTAATTTATTACAAGGTTACTTAATGAGTCGTCCTGTCGAATATAAAGAATTTGTGTCGTTATTAGAGAAGGCCCACGTAGATTAAATGATGGCTGTTTAGTCATAACAGTTTTCGTTAAATTTTCCTTACCACGCTTTAACAATTAATAGCTCCTGCCAGTTTGTGGTATAGCGTTTTGACATTAAGTTGCGGTTCATTTTCCAACGGTTTTTTTGCAAACCACTACTGGCTAGTTGCAGGGTGTTTTTGCCCATCTGTTGATTTATTGTATCGAGCGTTTTCATGAGTTGATCTGATTTTGGGTTGCCTGAAAACTTGGGATCAGGCGCAAATAAATCGGTTTGTAAGCTTGTTTTAGGTTTTATTTTAGAGAGCATCACGCCCGCTTTTTGATACTGATACCCCTCCCTCCAAATATGTTGTAAAGCCCGCAAGGCGATTTTGGTCAGTAATATGGTACTGTCTGTTGGATAGATAAGCGGCAGGGTATATTGATTTCGATACTGTGGTAAACGTTCTTGATATGGCGGCGTGGTAATAAATACAGTCAATGCCTGGCAAGTGCTTTCTTGTTTTCTAAGTTTTTCTGCTGCCGTCGCTGTGTAACTACTGACGGCTTCTCGCATAATAGAAAAATCGGTTACATTTTGACCAAAAGAGCGTGATGAAACAATGTTCTGTTTATTGGCAGGGCTTTCATGAAAGCTTAAGCAGGCCTGGCCATTTAACTCCAAGGCGGTACGTTCAATGTTAACAGAAAAACGTTTTCTTAAGCTTTTAGGGTCAGCGACTGTTAAGTCATAAGCGCTTTCAATTCGATGATTGATGAGCTGTTGCGATAGCTGTTTTCCTATTCCCCAAATACTTTGCACCTGAACCGTTTTATAAAGTGCTTGTAAGGTACTGTCTTGCATTTGCGTTAAGTCTAGAACGCCATTGGGTTGTTTTTTAGCTAAGTGATTAGCAAGTTTTGCCTGAGTTTTTGAATGCCCGATACCTACGGCCACAGGTATGCCTATCCATTGCATAATGCGTTTTTTTAATTCTAAAGCGTGGTTGTGTAAGTTCTCTTTTGGCAGACCTGTAAAGTCTAAAAAACTCTCATCAATGGAATAAATCTCCTGTCTAACTGCAAATTGGCTACTAATAGAGTGCATACGTTGGCTCATATCGGCATAGAGCTCATAGTTAGAACTAAAGACCGCTGTATTATGCTTTTTAAGCATAGAAGCAACCTTAAAAAAAGGTTGGAACATCATGCTGTTAGGTGTGGCGGAACGGTACCCTCTCTTGCCTAGAGAGTTTGGCGAAGTGTGAGTTAAATCTAGACTTTTAGCAATGCTGTTAGCTGCTACAATGCAACCATCATTATTCGATAACACAACCACTGGACGATTAAGTAAGTTAGGTTGAAAAGCAATTTGGCAGGAGGCATAAAATGAGTTGCCGTCCACTAGAGCGTAAATGGGCATTGGAGAGAGACTTTCTTTTTGATAGAATGGTTTTATGAAAAGTGTAACACAAATCAAGTAGTGTTTAAAAAATGAAATTTAAGTGGGTAAGTTAATGTCAAAAAACAGCACTAAAAAAGAATCAATTACTCCTATTTCTCATGGTGGCGTTAGAGAAGGTTCTGGGCGCAAAAAAGGATCAGGAAAGTTTGGTGAACCTACCAAAGTTATGCGTATTCCTCAGTCTAAGGTTTCAGCTATCCAGGCCTGGTTGAGTTTGCAAAATACAACTTCGTTGAAACAATCCCAATCTTATATTCCTACTAATCAAGCGCAAAATGACTCGCCGTTTGTTTGGCACGTGCCTGAAGAAACCAGCGATAAAATGGATTTGCCTCTGTATGCTCACAAGGTGGTAGCCGGGTTTCCAAGTCCTGCAGAAGATTATATTGAGGCGCGTTTAGATTTGAATGAGAAGTTGATTCGCAATAAAGAGGCCACGTTTTTACTCTCTGTACAGGGTGACTCTATGAAAGATGTGGGTATCTTAGATGGTGATATTTTGGTGGTAGACAAAAGTATTGAACCGCAAGATGGCAAAATTGTCATTGCCGCTTTAGATGGCGAGCTAACTGTTAAACGTCTGTCAATGAAATCTACAGGAACTTGGCTAGTACCTGAAAATGAAAATTATCCGCCTATTTTGGTAAAAGAGTCATCTGATATTGTGATTTGGGGAGTGGTAACGGCCACTATTTCTCAATTTTGAGAAAGGTGAATCATAACTAAAGTCACCAGGCCTGGTAATTGTGGTGAGCTAAAAAACAAGTTTAATACGGAGCTTAACTTAGGTTATTAATTAGTAAGAATGCGCCATGCATATTATGAATGACTAAAGCGTTTGCAAGACCGCTAAAAAAGAGGCAAACTTTAAAAATAGAATAGTATTTAGCTGTTTATATAAAGCAACTCGAATAGGCTGCTTTTAATAGTAGGTTAACAAAATAATAAGGTGGTTAAATTCGTTTACTATGACGATTTTTAAAACAACAAAAACATTTGCTCTAGGAACGGGAATAGTCGTTTTTTTACTCGTAGCTTCCATTTACTGGTTGTATAACAGTACTAAAACTAAGCTTTATAATGACGTTCTTTCCTCTCACCAGCAGATCTTAGCTCACGAGATTAATCGTTTAGTAGATGACCATCGCGAATCAGCGATGGCCGTTGCTCTGGCATTATCAGAAAGTCAGCAAATTCGTGAGTTTTTATGTAAGAGTTGTGAAGAAGATAAAAAATCACCTCTAAATTTTAAGGTGTTGTTAGAGCAACTCGCCTTACATACTAACTATAGTCAACTTTGGATTCAGGTATTAGATACAAAAGGCGTGAGTCGTTACCGAAGCTGGACTTCTAAAACAGGCGACTCTCTATTTGATGCAAGGCGTGATGTACGTGATATTTTACATGTCCCCCAAGTTATCCAAGCAATTAGTGTCGGTAAGTTTAATCTAACATTTAAATCGATGGTACCTTTATGGGATGAAACACAGACATTGTTAGGTATTGTTGAAGTGGTGTCACATGTTACGCCATTGACTAACAAGTTAAAAAGGATACATGGAGTTGATTCGGTAGTTTTAGTTGAGAAACGCTTTAGAAAGCAGTTAACTAAAGCTCAAACGGGCATTTTTGTTAATGACTATCATGTAGCTAATAGTGGAGCTAGCCCTGAGTATTTAACTCTTCTGGAGCGCTTAGGTGAACAAAAGATTGCCGAGATTATACCCGAGAGAGTGCATGAAGGATATTTAATAACCCAGCACTTAATAAAAGAAGATACTGGCTTAATTATTGGATATTGGTTTACTTTTGAACCGATTGAAAAGTTAGGAATCGCAGAAATTGAACACCTTAACAAGCAGTACTTATATGCATCAATCATACTTTTTATTTTAACGTTGCTATTAAGTGCTTTATATGTCCTTAAACAGCGTTCAGATAAAGGCTTGAGTTACTATCGTCATGTACTTGACTCGGCATCTGAGATTATTTTTGTTTCAGATTACTCTCGCATTATTGAAGCCAATCAGCAGTTTTTTGAGTTTTATTCAGAGTTTTCTACACTCAGCAAATTTTTACAGAAGTATCGCTGTGTATGCGATACCTTCGAAAATGAAAAAGGTTATTTACAACGAGAAATCGATGGTGAATTTTGGCTTGATTACGTGCTAAGGCGACCAGAAAAACATCATAGAGCGGTGATTTTAAAAAACGGTGAAAGGCAGTTCTTTGAGGTAAAGGTTGCACAAATAGATATTTATGAAAAACCTTTATACAGCGTCATAATGCATAACATTACCGGTCAAGAGCTCTATAAAAAGCAGTTAGAATTTTTGTCGGAAACCGATACTCTTACGGGTGTTTCAAATCGTTTGGTCTTCAATCGAACGCTAATAAATGAGATTCAGCGTGCACATAGGTATCACTCTGAACTGGCTCTATTGATGTTTGATATTGACCATTTTAAAAACATCAATGACACCTATGGCCATGAGGTGGGTGATCAGGTGTTAGTGACATTATGTGAAGTTATTAGTGACTTGTTACGAGAAACCGATGTGTTCTGTCGAATAGGGGGCGAAGAATTTACGGTAATGATGCCAGAAACAAATTTAGAGCAGGCTACTCAATCGGCAGAACGTTTACGTAAAGCCGTAGAAACTTTACCTTCACAAACGTTACCAACCAGTTTAACGATAAGCTTTGGTGTGGTCAGTATGACTCGGTGGGATAATGACAAAACCATTTTAAAACGTGCAGATGATGCACTTTATCAAGCCAAAAAGAAAGGCCGAAACCGGGTGGAAGTGGCAGGAGATAACTTGGGCATTACAAACGAGTAAATCACTTATTCAATCGAAGCATTGTAGTCTGAGAATTCAGTATAATGCACACTATAATGATGAATCCTAAAAGGAACGAGGATGAGTGTTTTACCAAGCCATTTAAAATATGCAGAAACTCATGAGTGGGTTTATATTGATGAAAACGGTGTTGCTATAGTGGGTATTACCGATTTTGCTCAAGAATCGCTAGGCGAATTAATGAGTGTGACGTTTCCTGAGCTAGGGACGGATATTGCCGCTGGAGAAGAGGCGATGTCATTGGAATCAGTCAAGTCTGCTTCTGACATCTATGCACCAATAAGTGGTGAAATTATTGAAATAAATGAAGCATTAGAAAATGATCCAGAATTGATTAATGAAGAACCTTATGACGGGGGTTGGTTGTTTAAAATTGCCGCCCATGATGCTAGTGAATTAGAAGACTTACTGTCTGATGAAGAGTATCAGGCAATGATTGATGGTTAGTGTTCATAGCTGTTATAAAAAACTGAAATCGATTTAACCTAAACCAATCAAACACAGATAGTTCTAAAAGAGGTTTAGCCATAAGGAAACTTAGGTTAAGCCTCTTTTACGTTTTTAAAACAATAAAAACGGCGATATAAATCCACGAATATAGAGAAAAGAGAACCCAAAATGTTAGCCAGTTTACGATTAAAAAAGAATGAAGAACGCCGTATTAAACAAGGCCATGTTTGGGTTTATAGTAATGAAGTGGAT
>JGI10211J34971_10003963_pt1 | contig 11778 bp, 18 predicted proteins | sample Etolagsediment_FD_34971 | JGI IMG/M metagenome (IMG submission 34971)
TTGGTCAATTGGTTGAAACGCTTGAGTACGCTCCGGAAGAAAACATTTCCACCGAAGGAGAAACCAGTGACAATCAACCTGAGTAAAGCAGCCAAATGGTACAAGGAAGAATCACATCAGCTGGCCGCCTGGAATTGGTTAGAAAGCCAACTTTCAGATGACCAGCTTGATGAATTCGCCATCATGTATCGTGCGGGTCCGGCTAATCCTCCTGGTCGGATCATTACTCCAGATGTCATGCAACAACTTACTGGTTATCCNGCCAGTAAGTTTGATGAAACTTTCTGTGGTGACTTCAATAAACTATTGATGGCCACAAAGTTTGATGAGCACCCAGGTTGTGTTGCCATGCTCACTGCAAACCTCATGCATGAAACTGGTAACTTCAAGTGGATGAAAGAAATTGCAGATGGTACAGCCTATAACAATCGTGCTGATTTGGGCAACGGTCCTTACGATGGACCCAAGTACAAGGGTGCAGGTGTACTAATGCTGACTGGCAAGTATAACTACACGCGCCTGGCTGCTGAAATGCAAGATCCACTCATCGTAGAACGTGGTTGTGATTACGTTGCTGATCACTATCCATTTCGTTCTGCTTTAACTTGGATCAAAGATAACGACTTGCTATATGTCTGCCTTAGCAAAGGATTTGACGAGTGTTGTTACCGAATTAATGGTGGGTGGAATGGATATGAAGACCGACTTGAAAAGTACAAAATCTGCAAAAAAGTCTTCAACATCATCTGAAGGTGCTTTGATTGCAATATTATTCCTCAGTTCCTGGGGAATTTGTGCTTCAATATTACTATTAGTTGCCATGCACCAATGATTATTTCTTATGCAGCCAGTGAAGAGCTGATGGAATTAGTTGAAGATACAATCGAATACTTTTGTGACCAAGAGATTGTATCAGGACAAACTGCATGGACTGCTGTTAGTGCTTTAGCAGAAGCTAAATTAGCGCAGATTAATATGAAAACAAATAAGCCTATCCGTGTCAACATTTGCTGGGAACTTGGTGAAGAACGCCATTGCAAAACGATGACAAAGGATGAGGCTTATGCTACTAGGAAACACGTAGAAGATAACGGCGGTGTTACCTTCTGGTTTCAAGCATTGGATGATTAATCATACCAATCTGTTTCTTCTTTGTATTTACGAATCGCTTCGTCAATACGATGACTAGTTAATGCCATATTTTTACGGCGTGTTAACTCGTCTTTGATTCTTTGTTTGTCACTCCGTAACGACCACTGTGCAATAAACACAGCATCGTCAGGAGTGATACCCTTCACTTTTTTACAGAAGGCTTAAGCTGGAGCACTGCTTTAAGAATTAACTGAATGACGCTATTCTCTTTCAGCGGAGATAAACCGATGATCTCTGAAAGCGCACCGATAACAATCCAGGTGATTGGGTTAGCTAAGATATCGTGCATGGTTAGTAGGGATGCAACACTTACATTCTAAGTGCATATTTCTTCATACAAATCTTTAGAAAAAACTTTTTGTTCTGGTTTGCGGAGGAAGAATCCTTTGACTTCAGGTAGTGTTTCCCAAGGTTCTTTCTCACGTTGTAATAACCATTTAGAGTAAACACGGTATTGTTTATCTGGTACACAAGATTCACAACGAAATGTTAAAGCGTCACCAGGCTTTAATTCAGCATATAATTTACGAGTGGCTCTGATAATACGAGCGAATACTCCTGGTCCTAAAGTCCCTGTCATCTTTTTTCTTAACTGTTTTGAACGTTTATTCTTTCTTTCTTTTTCCCAATCGTTTAATTGTCTATGAGATTTAGATACGGCTGAGGAAATATTCCACAAGCATCTACCGTTTACAACATACTTTACCATTAGACGCACTTTTAATATTTGACCGTCTGGCAAATATTCAGTGATTACTTTTGTTTTTTTCTTCATCAATCAAAGATTTCGTCATCAGTAGGAATAAACGGTTGCGCGGAAGCACTTTCTGTTTTTGTTTCCCAGAAGTATTCTTCTGATTCACCAAGCCTTCCCCATTTTGCATTGGGACTTTCTACCTGGAAATATCGAGTGGATACGAGGAAGTCGGGGGTCTTAATATCTTCTGGGGACAGCGAAGGATCACTAAGGCGACATCGGTTGTTTGGATACGCTGCAATTTGACCATTTGGCAGCGCGATAATGTTGAAGGATTTATGTTCGTCTGGCGTCTCTGCGAAAGAGATATCAGTCCGAGAGCGGTCCCCATTAAAACTGTCAATAGTAAACAGATATTCCCCAGCGATAGAACCGTGGGTTTTGGTTCTGATTTCCCACCCCATCGTGTAGACAAGATTTTTTTCCAGAGTGGTAATGTCATGGCTAAAACAATTCCAGAACTGAAGTTCTTCTAGTGGTAGATCAGGGTCAGGAGCCTTGCATTCATGCGGAGAGTCTGAATCCCAGAGAAGTAATGCCGAGATCGGGAGTTTATCGAACATGGCTCCGTACTCAGGTAAGAACACCTCCCAATAAAAAACACGGCCAGGAAGAGACTTAACGCTAACCGTATAGCCAAGCGTATATTCACCATGACCATCTCTTAAATCACGAAGGTATTCTTTTCTTACCCAGACCTTTAACGGTGGTACATTCGTGATTAAAGTAGACACCGATCAGACATCATATTGCTTACATTCTGCCATCCATGGCAAGTCTTTGCAATACTTTTTGAACTCTTCGGTCGGATTATTTTTCTTTTTTTCAATTGATCCGTTCCAATATTGTTCGATAATATCGTCAGAGCTGCCGCTCACCAATGGTTTTTTGATCATTAGAAAAGTGTCTTCTTTAATTATAATAGTATTACCGTCGGTTCAATAAAGGAACAAATATATCGGGAAGCGCATCATTAGGACGGTGATCTCTTTGCCATGCGGTCTGCCATTCGCTAAAGGAATGATCATGAAAGCTGTCTAAATAACCAGGGTTAAACTCGCCTATCAGCACATCTTCCGGATAGTTTTGTCCTGATGCAACAGTAGTAATAAGCCAGGTTGCGGGGGCCTCTACTGTTACCGTAGAAGGATTGTTTATTTGTGCGATGATATTAGTATAAGCGTTACTGCCTGAAGGGACCGTTATATTTTCAGTAACAGGAGAATCTATTTCAAAGCTCGTAGGAATATCTAGTTCATTTTCAAGGCCAACGTTAACTATGAAAATATCTTCACAAAGAATAAAGACCTCATCGTCCTCTGGTTCAATTACTAAGCCAACCTCGTAATCAAGTGGCTCATTCCTTGTAGAAGATATGCAAATTAAATACCTACCTCTGTTTAAAGGGTAGTACATATCATCTCCTTTATTGAGACGACTTCCATCAAAAGTGTTATACAAGTCTGCGTTTGTCGCGCTTACATGTCCGAAGAAAGGATAATAATCAAACGTATTATTAGAATTCAAACGTGACCCAAAAGCACGCAGAGCCAGTTCTTCATCTGGTGTTTTAACCCTATATTTACGAGCAGCAAAAACATTGGCACTCAAAAATTGAACTTGTTCAACAGGAGGGTTGTCCCGTTGAAAGACCATTCTCCCTTCTCTGGGATTTTTATTTTGGTCATAGACTGAAACTTGAATATATTTAGGATGCGGTGGTCCTTTTGTGAGGATAATCCACGCAGGAACTTTTAACTCAACTTGAAACCAGGCATTGTATCCACCTCCTCCGAAGCCTCCATTTGAAGCCGAAGAAGTATCGGCACGTCCGACAACACGATGCTTCTGAGTAAAGTTACCTTTAAGAAGGCGAAGACTTAATTGATCAAATTCCCCTAAAAACGTAGGGTTAAATTGATTTCTGTTAGAAGTCGCTGCCCTCCCTCGCCTAGACATTATATGTAGTTTGCATTTTCTTTATTTTAGTCGAAGGTATCTTTCGTTCTGTCAGGCACGATAGTTGGATGTAGTATGCGTGTTTTAATATGTTTCGCAGTAAATTCATCCACTCTCCCTGCTTTTTCAAGATTATTGAAATGATTGATTTTGGCCCAATCAAAGTCAATTTCTAACGGATGTATTGTCTTGGGCGGCACCTCATGATTGAAGTGAGTTTTAAGATGGCGAGGATTCACACAGTTTAGATTATTGCATAGTTTTGTATTGCGTTGAACATATAACTTACCCGTGTCTCCCCATGCAATGTGATACATGACCTTCATGGCAGTCATATTATCTGCCCGTTTCTTAGAATTTAAAGAACGATAAGAAGGGAAGACGTGTCGGAACTCCTCATACTCATATTCCCAACAATCGTTTGCGCCTTTAATATTTACAAAATCTAAAAAACGTTTAACATTTATTTTATAATTTTTATCTAGGTAGTTCAAATCAAACCCGCAGACGTTTTGAGAAATTTTATGGGCGCAGTGATAGCACCATTCCTTAGATTTATTTCTAATCGTGTGCCCATGTACGCAAGGATAGCCGTGATAGAAATTAATTTCATCAAGCTTTTCATCGGTGTACTCGTTAATTAAAGGTATGTGAGGAAGAATAATAGTTGCCATCAGAATCAATAGATCTTACGTTCACTACGCGGAATAAGATGTAAGTTTTCTCTGTTATCTTTCTTGTAATTAAACGGCTCATGGATAACATCATATAAGCCAGGATCTTCATTATTTCTTAAAAAATACACTAGGCGATGAGCACTGTATTGTCCTCCTAACACCCTGACTAGATAGTATCTTTTATGCTTAACCCAGGTTCCAGCCATGGATCCCTCAAGCCTTTTTCCCCGAGTCGTGGCCCACTCCAAACCACTAGGATATTTATCTGAAAGTCTTACGTGTTTCTGCAGAACAGAGGTAGTGAAGGGAAAATAAGTGGACTTAGACAAAGCGTTGACAGTGTGAATTGATTTTAACCCTGGAACAGTAAAGATCAATCTTTGTTTAAAACAGGCCCCCGTAAGGTATCACGGGAGCCATGGGTCTGCACCTCAGTCCAAAGCTTCTTCAAAGATTTCTTCGAATTGAGGAGCGATATTATCCCATTGGTACATAGGATCCGTAGCCCTTTCATAGCAGGCATCCGCCACAGTATCGAGGAGTTCTCGATCATCGTAGAACTCACCGAGGATACGGCTCAGATCTTTTGCTGATGGGATAGGCATCCGACGACAGTAATTCATGTCTACATCGACGAACTGTGTCTCAATCAGAGGGCAAGCACCTTCATAAATTTCTTTTAGCGATGTGTGATCAGGCACGACCTGAGCACGACGACAGGCACCATGTTCATGGTTCACAAGACCGTGACCTTCACCCTTGCAGGTATTGACTCCCACATCGGCTGCTCCGTAAATAACATTCAGCATTTCAACTTCAACGTTAGGCGGATGAGGACTTTGCGTTGTCATGATGATCCTGCCATTGGGGTCAAGGTCACGCTTCCGCATTTCCTGTCCGAACAGGGACATCACATCCCAACCCTGGTCTTTTAGGCCCATATGCAGATAGAGCTTCGTGTCTGGACGATCAACTGCGAAGCGAGCAAAGGCTTCGATTGTTACGTCAATGCGTTTCCGAGCTTGGTTGCGGTTGCCATTGAAGACAATGAAGATGTCTGGATCTAAACCGAGACGGCGACGGCATTCTTTCTTATCTGTTGGATAGAACTGGCCAGCAGTGATTCCATGAGGAATAACAGCAACCTCCTTTTCATACCCTGCATTAATCAGTTCTTGAGCGCCGAACTCTGTATAGATAACAAGCTTGTCCCATTCAGGACTACGATCCAGCAGGCCACCCGCCCACTCATAAGAATCCATGGGGCAGTAAGCGACGAACTTGAAGTTGCCCTCTTTGTGTTCTTTGGCGATCTGATCGTAAAGCTGGTTGACGATCCAGATATCGTTGTTCACAAACACAATATCCGGCTTTTCAGCTTTCACAACTTCAGCGATGCGCTGCACACCAAAGGGTTCCGTCTGAAACCTGTTGGATGAAGGATACATTTTGAACTCTTTCTGGAGTTCACAGGCATCTCCCCACCAGTTATTGGCCAGGATTACAATCTCAAACTTATCTTTCAAACGATGAACAAGATTTTCAGTGACACGTGCAAAGCCGGTCTTTGCAACAGCATCACCTGACCATAAAATTTTGGGGCGTTTATTCANAGTTGTAAGTATTGCTAGCGAAAGTGTACCCTATTTTTCGTAGAAATTTTTATACTTATCTGGGTCATTCATGTAGTCAATAAAAGAAGGCAAAGCTTGGATGTTGGCTTTTGTTGATTCGTTGTTGCGTAACTTCAGTCCCGTCATGCCCTTTTTCTTTTCTACTACATCTTCTTTGATGGGTAGCTCGTTCGTCTCGCAGATTTCAATCAACGTTGACTTGAAGTTCGAGAATGTCACTGGCTTGTTACCAACTCCTTCGGTGTATTCAAGGTAACTGGGGTACAGGTGGGTCTCGCAATCAGCGTAAACGTGCCGACTTCCCTCGTTAAAGGGCACCTTTCGCTTTCTACCAAAAGCAGTGAACTCCCCTGGTGCAAAAACAACGTGCTCATGGAGCCAATCGTGAACTGGACTTACCCTCCGATCACGTTCCGATGCTTCAGCTTTGTAAGATTTAACATATTCTTTAGGTTTGCAAAGGTAGTTCACCATTTCTTCATCGCTCATGCTGAGCAACCAATTAGTTAATCCCGGCAGTTCTGGGGCAAACTTTCCTTGTGGAGTACCATCTTTAGTAAAGTCAATAAGGACTTGACCTTTCGCGGTCCTACCTTTATATACGCGGTTAAAATAAAGCGTAATCCTTCGTCTCTGAAGTCCAGTTGTTTTGTCATTGCTTTGAATCTCCGAGTTAGCGGTGATGATCACCATTCCTTTGTACTGATAACTGGTGGTAGACGCTTTGTATTTGACTTCACCGCGTAACATATCGTCACCAGTGAGAGCTTTCAAAGTGTTAGCAGTACCACCCCACTTATCCTGGTCTGGTAAGAGGATTAACTTCTTACCAACAAAGTTAGTCAACTCAAACTTATTTGATTCCATCTCGCGGAAATGGGTTGACGCAGTGTTATCGCGTCCAACTAATGCCACACAAAGGTTGGCAAAGGAAGACTTACCTGTTCGTCCGTAACCCACTAATTCCAGGAACATCTGCACGTAATGCGCCTGGAGCAGAACGGCCCTCATGTAAGCACGTAGTAGCTGCACACGATCTTCATGGTCATGCTGCGTCCAGGCCAGCCACTCTTTGATCTGCGGACAGTCAGCATCAACGATATATGGGTAAGGCTGCTGATGAATGATGTAAAGAGCCCGGCACTCGTTTACGGTCGGCCCGTTGATTTCATTGAACTCCATGGTGGAGAGTTTCAATAAACCGTTGGTAAAGAGAAGGTAATCATCACCCTCGTACCATTCATCGTGGCTTAACTTTTCAGACAAGGTCAGCTTCAAATCATCAAGCATTTTTCTAGTCCAGCTTTTAATGATTCCTTCGCTCACCATTACATTTAGCGTATCGATTAAATCATTACCGAATTCTCGAATGTCGTATGACTTCCAATACCCACTTGGCTGGAACTTACGGAAGACGCCACTAGCAGTGCAGTATTTTAGGTTGCCATTGTACTGAATGAGTGTGTACTCCAGTAACTCATTGAAAGTTGTTTGAGATAAATTGCGCTGCCGTTTACGAGGAGCGGGTTCAGAAACAGGCAGCTCAGGCTCACGCTTAGGAAGTTCTTCTTCCCAGACATATGTGTCGTCAATTGTCTCTTCCATCTCAGCAACTTTCTTTGCCGCTGCTTCAACTTCCGCATCGTCTATTGGCATTACCTTGTACTCTTGTGGAATGGTAAAGCCATACTTTTTTGCGTCTTCAATTAACGAGCCGAGCGTCCGTCCTTCCTTGCGATCAAAAGTTTTCCACTTTCTTTCACATTCTCCTTCCTTAAACTTTGCACTTTGCCTGGACCATTCGATCCAGATATCTAAGCAACTGTCATCAACAGCATGAAGTGCCTGACCAACTGCAATCCAGCGTTCATAGTCTTCATAGTGCTCTTCATCCAGCTTCATGACAGCTTGTTTAGCCACGCGGATATCACGATCTAATGTGATCTCACTATTGATGGCGAAGCTTGTCCCTACATATCGCTGCCTCTCTTGATGAGGCTTTGACATCTTTCCATTCTTTGCTGCGATGTGAGCAATGATCCAGTCTGGCAACTCAGGTAGATCTTTTACATGCTCAAAACCTTCACCTTCAAGTGTCTTATATCCCGCAGTGCTGGGATGCTTACCCATGATTACACCCTGGGTCTTCTTCCAGAGAATCTCTAATTTTTCTTTGCCCTCACTAAGCCACGTGTATTTATTGCGAATGAAGACATCAAATTTATCCCTGGCTACTTTATATAATTTCCTTACCCTTCCCTCGCGTCCGCTAGTCACAGCAAGGGTTTTGGGCAGTGCAGCTTCAAAACTTGCACCACACATCTCTTCGATGAGATCTTTTACACTTGGCCCATCAACATCAACCCATACTAATCCGTAGGGCTCGTTACCAACTGGACCTGATAACAGACCTACAGCTTTCATACGATTGCTGTAAAGATGTTCAGCAATCTCTCCAACACTTAAAGGATTCTTCTGCCAACCAACTAGGTATGGGTTTTTATTCTCACCAATCGGTGTCAGTGGCCAGGAGCTAGGGATGAGATCCAGACGAATTTCACCCTGCTTTAATTTTGTTTCCTCCATCAGTTCACGCTCTCGATGAGTTGTAGCTTAACTTCTTTGCTGGTATTTTTGTCATCCAAAATCAAAGATAAAGCATGAAGATGCATAGGAGTCGGAACAAGGATGGTATCACCGGGAACAGCATTCTCTACTGTTGAAATCATGGCACGCGAAAATTGCCCAATGTGAATTGAGTGTTTCATCTTGAATTTTGCCCCGATATGTTCTTATCCTAAGACGGGTAATCCGGCTCTCAAGATAAAGGTTACGGGTTTTCCTTGTGTGGCTCTATAAATGTACCCTGTTATCCGTACCTTGGCAGCCGACAAAGCTACTCTTGCTCAAGATTTGCTTCGGAATTTTGTTAACCTGTGCCTTAGATCATCGACAAAATTTAAGAATCCAGTCCAGAGGCACAGCAGGAAGGTTGAGACGAGGAATCGGAAACACTCCATTCTTTTCTTGACTCTTCAAGATACAGAATAGCGCCACTCAATGTTGTAATTGAATCACGTGCATGGCCGAGCATAGTATTGCAGTGATGGCACAATAGTCCTCGAATTTGTTTGGAATCATGGCAGTGATCGACTACAAAAAATTTGTGCCTAGAGCCAGGTGTATTGGTACCACAGATTTTACAAACTCCTTCTTGAAGTTTAAGCATGTTTTCATAATCCTCATGCGTAATTCCGTATCTGTTTTTTAGATTCTGACACCGTTTAGTAAGCGTCATAATCAGTAGGGCCTTGTTCTTCGAGCTGATTGTAATACTCCTGTACGATTTTTTTCCAGTCATCGTGAAGCATATCGAGAAAACGTCTAGAGATCTTGAACACCTGACATCTTTCAGGAGTGCTAACAAGAATTGCAGCCTGATCTACCTTGATATCTAATGTCTGCTGCAGGCCAAGATCGTAGGCTGCTAATTGTTTTAATGTTTTCTTAAATTTAATATTCCCAGTGAATAAGTCCCGCCACTCTTGAGAACCTTTTTCAGCATCTTTAGGAAAATAACGAGAGTATGGTTTAACGGAGGTCTTCAAGTCGGCCAACGTCAACTTGCCTTTGGCATAGGCCACAATATCTGGTGCTCCGACCCAGGCCCTTCCTTCATCTGCTGCCCACACCCTAGCGATACCATCACCGCCGATAGTAAACTTGTACTCATCCTTGAGGGGATTCTCAGCCCAGAGTACTTCTCCGAATTGATCAAGAACTGAGGGCATCCCATCCCAGAAATCCTTGTACTCATCAGGGATCTCAGGATTCTTTTCTCCATCTGCGAGGTAATGCTCCATCTTTGAATGGATGAAAGTGCCACGCTCAGCAGCTTCTTCTTTCTTACCTGGATTCTTCTTACCCCATGCCAGAAGTTTCTTTTTCGATGCTTCGGACGCAGTTTCTGATAAAACTGTTGTCACAGACGGAGCGTAGCCAGTACCCAGCGGGACTTTGTAATGTCTTTTCCCATTAATAACAACGCGACAGTCACCTTCGTTTGCTTCTTTAAGCCTATTCTTGTCCCAGACTTTTTCTGAAGCAGTCATTTTGATGCTTTCTATATATCATTAACGTATCATTAAAACGCTTAAATTAAAACAAATGGAGCTTTGTCGGTTTTTCCCACCTTACTGATAAGATTTAGCTGGCTAGAGTGAGATCGAACAAACAAATTTTCAATGGCACTTCCAGAGCAAGTCAAACTTTCAGTCAATGCAGCCAACGAATCCATGAGGGATGCCTTGGCTTTCACTGCACGTCGTGAGAATCCAATTCTTATCAGTGCCATCACAGACATCATCGCCAAGATTGAGTCTCTCCACTACATGGACATCATTGCCGATGACTTTGCCGAACATTTAATGAAGTTTGAAAATGGTCAATCCAAAAAAGGCTGAGGAAGACGCTCTCAGGTTCGCAAAATTCTTTAAGGATCTGGAGAAATGGATGCCAGAACCTGATCCCGACTGGAAAGAAAAGGCTAAAGTATCTAAGTACGAAGCAATTTACCAGGCTCGGATCAATGGCGATCAACGTGACGGAGAATGATGACGGCTCAATTACTATTGAGTGGGACGAACAGGATGACTATGAAAAGATGTACAACGACTGGAGCGAGAATGACTTCATCGCTGCCTTGACTTCTGGAATTTTAGCAGTTGCTCAGAATACTGGTTATGATGTATCGGGCAATACAGTCCCAGGAGTAATAGTCGAATCTCCTGAAACCTCAGAACAAAGTGTTACTGAAACGAGCGGTTTAACGGAAGAAAATAAGGAGGGTTAATCCCTCCTTTTTTTAACGAAGTGAAGCTTTGACCATCCAGCTTGCTTTGAACAGTTCACCGATTAACTCAGATAGATAGTTCTCCACATCGGGAGCATCACACTTGATTGCAGCTTGTCTTGTTTTTTTAAGACTCATTGCAAAAGTTTCTAAGTTCGTATAATAGGTTACAAGCATCGAACTGGCTTCATATGAACCAACATGCTCTACATCTTTTGAAGCGGATCCAAGACCTTTCCCACACATCGGCATCAGATAATCCATCGAGCGCACAAGTTCACCAAGGCGATCAAATTGTTCAGTATGCTCTTCGTACTGCTTTTTCAGAAACTTATGGACACCTAGAAAGTTCCCTGCTTCGTAATTGAAATGGATCAGATGAGCCTGGAGCCGCAGTTGATCACACGTTGAAGCTGCCTTGATCAGGTCAGCAATAAGCTTTGTTACCTTATCGTCTTTTTTGTACTTAGGCTGTGGCCCTGAAGTTTTATCCTCCACAACTTCTAATACAGGTGGCTTGGGATCAAAAGGATCGGGGATGTTCACAGGTTTTAATGCTCTATGTGACCTTCATTTTAGAGTAAATACTACTTTATGAGATGACGTTTGGCACAATGACTGCAACAGTGTTAGTGTTACTAACAGGAGTCAGTTTAACCAATGGATCAAAAAGAAATTGATAACTGGAAGAAAATTAAAGAACACTTTGATTCTCTTCCAGAACACAAACGTGACAACATGTTCTAT
>JGI10211J34971_10003966_pt1 | contig 11777 bp, 8 predicted proteins | sample Etolagsediment_FD_34971 | JGI IMG/M metagenome (IMG submission 34971)
CGACTCTCCGAAAAAACCCTAAGCGCACCCAGCTGGCTTCAACACACTTACCAAGCAGCACTTCAAAACGTTAATCAAATTTTAGCTCGCTCACAAATCGATGCCGACAACTTTATTAAACTCGGAGCAGATTCCAGAAAGCTATCCGTTTTAGGCAACCTCAAGTTTACCCATCAACAGCACATTCAGCACTTTGCCAACCCCATGCCACGAGCTTATGTATTAGCCGCCTCAACTCATGAAGATGAAGAGATAAATATGGTCACCGAATGGCTAGCACTTAATCGCTCAGAATTACTGGTTATTGTCCCTAGACACCCCAATAGAAGTGAATCCATACAAAAAAGCCTGACCGAGCTTAACTGCCACTTTAAAGTCGCCAGTCAAAATGAGGTGATTACACCAGACACTCAAATTTACCTAGATGATCGCATTGGGTTTCTTCTACCCCTATTTGAGCACGCGCAACTGGTCATTATGGGCGGCAGCTTTGTAGCCAAAGGCGGACATAATTTTATTGAACCTGCGCTCTATAAAAAAGCAATTCTGACTGGTCGCGATTACCGTAATTTCAATGACGAGTTTCTGCTTTTAAAAGCACATCAGGGGATTATCTCCTGCGAATCGTATCTTCAATTAAGTAAACAGCTAACCTCTTTGCTCAACCACCCAAACGACAGCAAGCAACTCGGTGAAAATGCTTACCAAGCCGTACAAACTAAACAAAACATACTTGCAGAATATCTACACGTGTTAAATATTCAATAAAAAACACTCTAAAAACAGGTTGTTGGCATGATTTTAATGTTCAATAGCCTGCTCTTTAAGGTAGAATAACTCTTTAGTTTAAATTTAATGGATTTAGAATTATGGCTCGCGTAACAGTAGAAGACTGCTTATCACAAGTAGAAAATCGTTTTGAACTCGTGATTGTTAGTGCAAAACGTGCTCGTCAATTAGCAAATGGTGCGGAACCCACTTTAGCTTGGGACAATGACAAACCAACGGTTATGGCTCTGCGTGAATTAGCAGAAAGCAGCATCGACCGTGATGTCGTTATGTCTGACCCTGATACCCCTCCTTTCTTTAACTAAGTATTAAAAACCAATCTATGCCAACACCCAGCTCGATAAACGGATTACTTGATAAAGCACGTCTCTACTTAAGTGAAGAGGCCGTAGAAAAAATCAGAATTGCGTTTGAGTTTGGGGACCTAGCGCATGAAGGCCAAACCCGTAAAGCGGGTGGCGCCTACATCTGGCACCCCGTCGCAGTCGCTGAAATCTTAGCTGAAATGAAACTCGATCAAGAGAGTTTAATTGCAGCCATCTTGCATGATGTAGTTGAAGACACGCCTTATACCAAAACCGATATTGCACATCGTTTTGGCGATAATGTCGCTGAGATTGTTGATGGTGTAACCAAACTCGGTAAACTCAAGTTTCAAACCCCCCAAGAAGCCCAAGCTGAAAACTTTCGCAAAATGATGCTGGCNATGGCGCGTGATATTCGCGTTATCCTTATCAAGCTTGCCGATCGTTTACACAACATGCGGACTTTAGGGGTAATGCGTCCCGACAAACAACGTCGAATTGCACGTGAAACCTTAGAAATATATGCCCCTGTGGCAGCACGTTTAGGGATTAACGCGGTTCGTATTGAGCTGGAAGACCTTGGCTTTAAAGCGATGTATCCACGCCGTTTTGAAATTTTGGAACACGCAGTTAAAAAGGCACGTGGCAACCGTCACGAAGTCATTGACCAAATCACCGATTCACTGCAAAACCGTCTGACTCAAGAGGGCATTCCCGCTGAGGTAGTCGGTCGTGAAAAGCACCTTTACAGCCTCTATAAAAAGATGCGTAAGAAGCGTCAAAACTTCTCTGACATTCTGGATATTTTCGCCTTCCGTATTTTAGTTAATACCGCCGATGAGTGTTACCGCACGCTTGGTACAGTGCACTCTTTATATAAACCGTTACCTGGACGCTTTAAAGATTACATCGCCATTCCTAAGCCAAACGGCTATCAATCTTTGCATACAGCGCTGTTTGGCCCTTACGGGGTTCATATTGAGGTACAAATTCGTACCGAAACCATGCACGAAGTCTCTGAACACGGTATCGCAGCACACTGGCAATACAAAGAACAAAATGCTGAAAACAACACTGGNCCAAACCCAGTNGAAATTCGTGCCCAAGAGTGGGTTAAGAACCTGCTTGAGATTCAGCAAAGNGCTGGAAATTCGCTTGATTTCTTAGAGAACGTTAAGATTGATTTGTTCCCTGACGTNATCTATGTGTTCACACCAAAGGGTGACATTATTACCCTGCCAAAAGGCTCTACGCCGGTCGATTTTGCTTACGCAGTACANACCAATATTGGCCATTCCACGGTTGGCTGTCGCATAGACAAGCATTTAGTCCCATTAAGAACGCAGTTAGAGAGTGGAAAAACCATTCACATATTAAAAGGGAAAGAAGCCGAGCCAAACCCCTCTTGGCTTAACTTTGTCATTACCGCGAAAGCCCGTTCACAAATTCGTCACTACTTAAAAAATCAACGCACTTCCGATGCCAATGCGCTTGGACAACGTCTGTTATCTAAGTCTCTACGCATTCACAATCTTGCTTATGAAGGGTTAAGCATTGAATCACGTGAAACCGTCTGTAAAGAACTCAATATCGAAGACTGGGATTGCCTACTGGACGAAATTGGCCACGGTAATCGCATGGCCGGTTTAGTGGCTAAGCAGATACACGACATCATTTTAGGTCGCGATGATATGGTTCCAACGCTTTACACGCACCTAGATTCACCACTGGCCATTTCAGGCACCGAAGGTATGGCCATCAGCTACGCAAACTGTTGTCTACCCATTCCAGGCGATCAGATTGTTGGATTTATGAGCACTGAGAAAGGACTTGTGATTCATCGTCAAGACTGCAGTAATGTACTTAAAGTGAAAAACCACCCAGAGAAGTTATTGGATGTGAACTGGGAACGTGAACAAAATGAAACCTATCTTGCAGAAATTCAAATAGAGGTGAAAAACCAACGTGGTGCTTTAGCGATTATTGCCAATGAAATTGCCAAAAATAAAACCGATATTGAACGCGTTCGTTCAGAAGACAAGGACGAGACTTATAGCCTCATGAACTTTGTTATCGCGGTACATGACCGAACACACCTTGCACAAGTAATACGCTTCTTAAAACGTGTTCCGATTGTTGAAAAAATTCATCGCGTTTAACAACCCCCAATATTAGCAGGCCTGTTAACTTTCAGTCTGCTAACTGCCCTTTTCGATTCCTGCCATAAAATTTACGCAAACCATTCTGTTAAGCGTCCCTCTGCATCAGCAGTTTGCTAAAATACCTTCAACTAAACTCCGCTTCTACAAAAAACGTTTTTAAAAAGGATTTAACATGCGCGAAACCATCTCTACAAACAAAGCCCCACAAGCGATTGGTACCTATTCACAAGCCGTACGGGTTGGTAATACCGTATATCTATCGGGGCAAATTGCCCTAATTCCTGAAACGATGGAGATGCGTGAGGGTGACATTGCAGAACGCATTCACCAAGTCTTTCAAAACCTAACGGCTGTCTGCGAAGCTGCAGGCGGCTCTTTACAAGATATTGCTAAATTGAATATTTTCTTAACCGATATGAGTCACTTCGCCACCGTTAATGAAATTATGGCGCAGTATTTTGTTGAGCCTTATCCGGCACGTGCCGCCGTTGCCGTCAAACAGCTACCCAAAGACACCGATGTTGAAATGGACGGTGTTATGGCCCTGTCGTCTTACTAAAGCAATGTATATTTGTGTTTGAAAATCAGCAGGCCTGGTTTTACCCCAATGCCTTCAAGCTTTGATAGAATCTAATTTTCTTAACATAAACACAATCCATGCTGGCAACACTCGAACTCACTGCACTTAAAGGCGTAGGCCCTAAACAAGTCGAAAAGCTCCATAAACTGGGGCTTTTTGTGGTTCGAGACCTACTATTTCACCTGCCACTACGCTATCAAGATAAAACCCGTAAAACCGAACTTGAAACCGTCTTAGTTGGGCAAGAAGCCTTAATAGAGGGACAGGTGTTTTCTCAGCACCTTACTCAAGGAAAGCGCAGCAGTTTATTGGTCAAACTCCAGTCAACGTCAGGGCACTTTTTAACCTTGCGTTTCTTTCACTTTCACTATCGTCAAGCGCAACAATTTAGTCGCGGTAAATCGCTTCGGGTATTTGGTGAGGTTCGCACTGGGCCTAACGGCTTTGAAATCGTCCACCCAGCCTATCAATTTATTGATGCAAACAACCCGCCGCCGCTCGACGATACCTTAACGCCCACTTACCCAACCACCGAAGGGTTTGGGCAGGCCAGTTTACTCAAGTTAATGAAACAAGCTTTAACGCTATTAACGCAGTATCCTCTGCCAGAACTGTTACCCAGCGAGCTGGTAAACAGTGAGAATCTTCCCGATTTAAACCAAGCCATTAGAACCTTACATCAACCGCAACCAACGGATGATTTACAACAGATTAAACGCTTTGAGCACCCCGCTCAGCAACGTTTAATTATTGAAGAGCTCATTAGTCAACAAGTTGGCTTACAAATGCTCCGCAAAAGCGAAAAGCAGCGTTATGCGCCGCTTTTGCCGACCAGTCAAATGGCCAATGAACTGATTATGTCATTGCCCTTTACCCTAACCAATGCCCAACAACGTGTGCTCCTAGAAATTCAAGCTGACTTAAAACAGAATCACCCTATGCAACGATTAGTGCAAGGCGATGTAGGCTCCGGTAAAACCGTGATTGCCGCACTTGCCGCCATACAAGCGGCCGAAGCAGGTTATCAAGTCGCCATTATGGCGCCCACAGAAATCTTAGCGGAACAGCACAAAAATGCCTTTTTGGAGTGGCTTGAACCGCTGGGCATTGAAACCGCTTGGTTAAACGGCAAAATGAAAGCCGCCGAAAAGCGTTATATGTTGGCGCAGGTGGAAACGGGCAACGCTAAGGTAGTCATTGGTACGCACGCTCTGTTTCAAGACGCCGTCACGTTTAACCAATTGGGGTTGGTGATTATTGATGAGCAACACCGTTTTGGTGTTCATCAACGTTTAGCGCTTCACGAAAAAGGCCAATCCACCGAATCAACGGCCAAAGACAGCAAAGACATTCACCCGCACCAACTCATTATGACCGCCACGCCGATTCCACGTACCTTAGCCATGACCGCTTACGGTGATTTGGATTTATCCGTCATTGATGAGCGTCCTCCAGGTCGTCAAGTGATTGATACGGCCGTCATCAATAATGAAAAACGTTTTGAAGTCATGGAGCACTTGGCTAATAAGTGTGCCCAAGGCGTGCAGGCGTATTGGGTGTGCCCGCTCATTGAAGAGTCCGAGTTGTTGCACGCGCAAGCGGCAGAAGTGACCGCCGAACAGTTTCGCAGCCACTGGCCAAACCTGAGAACCGGTTTAATTCACGGACGACTCAAGGGCGAGGAAAAAGTGGCTATTATGGCCGCCTTTAAAGCCCATGAACTCGACCTCTTAGTGGCGACCACCGTGATCGAAGTAGGCGTCAATGTACCCAATGCCAGCTTAATGATTATTGAAAATGCAGAACGACTGGGTTTAGCGCAACTGCACCAACTGCGTGGTCGAGTCGGACGGGGTAGCCTTAAAAGCCACTGCGTGCTTCTGTATCAAACACCGCTTTCCGAAACCGGAAAATCTCGCCTGCAAATTATGCGCGAAACCGATGACGGCTTTAGAATTGCCGAAGAGGACTTGAAAATTCGAGGGCCGGGTGAAATTCTGGGCACTCGACAAACAGGTGGATTGCAGTTCCGAATTGCCGACTTACGCCGAGATGCACAATGGATTCCATTAGCGCAACATTGGTCTGCAGAGCTCGTTGAAAACGATGCGAAATCGGTTAAAGCCCTTCAAGAGCGCTGGATAGGCCAAAATATCGACTATCAACATGCTTAAAATTAGCTCAATACGCCAAATTACAGTCCTATAAAATGCTCGCCTCTTAAAGAAACCTTAATCAGCCCATTTTTTCCACACCTACTAAAAGTGGCCTTGATTTTACTTAATAGACAAACAACTTTAAAACTACCACAAATAAAACCTCGGGCATAAAACACCCTAGGTTTATGAAAAAATTTTTGAATTGGTTACCAACCAAGCCGCCCGATAGAATACATTTAACTTAGTTAGCGCTAGTGACGACTATGCTCCTGTAATCAACACTAACATAATTGAATATCACAGTAATTCAACAGAGAGAGGATCCCCCTATGAGTACGTCACCAATCAAAGGTCGTAAAACCCTGACTAATATGCTGCTATTTTTTGGGCTGTTGGTGGTTATCAATATTGTTGGCTATAGTAGCTACCACTATTTAGACGCTAAGTTTACCCAAGAGCTGAATAAACTCAATGATGGTTTTTCACACAAAAGCCAATTAATGCAAGACATTCAATCAGAAATGGGTTACGGTCAATTTATCCATAATTTCAAAAACTTGGTGATACGAGGTGACAATGACTACCGTACCGAAAGTTACACAAAAGCGGTCAATGAGAATGCGCAAAACATAACGCAACAAATAACCGAATATAGACAATTAGCCCCTTTAAATAAAATTGAAATTGATGCACTGAAAAACATTGAAGTGGTAATCAATGAATATACCGCCAAATTAGAATCTATTAGACAGTTAAGAGCCGCTGGTAAACACATTCAGGTCATTGACGCGGAAGTGGTAGTCGATGACCGACCCGCCATGCAATCTATGAACGACTGGAGCCACTATATAAACAGCGAGTGGAAGCTGCAAGCAAGCGTTTTAGCTAAAACGGCTTCAAACGAGATGAATAGCAATATTTTAATTGTATTTATCGGTCTATTTATCGCTACCCTATTAGCGTTTGAACTTCTTATTCGCCGCTCTTTAATTATGCCAATCGCAACAATCACCAAGCAACTAAGCCAAGCCTGTACCCTTGATGGCCATATCGATTCGAGCATTAAAATAAGTGCTAGTGGTGCCTACGAAACTCAAAAACTTGGCATACAACTTGGAAAAATGCTACATCGCATCAACCAGCAAATGCTTGAATTGATGTCTATTCGAACCACGGTAGATCAAAGCACCTCAAACATTATGCTTGCGGATAATGACTTAAATATTACCTACATGAATGATGCCATTTTAAAAACCTTGAAATCCGTTGAAAAAGATATTCAGAAAATGTTGCCGCATTTTTCAGCCAACAATTTAATCGGCAAAAATATTGATATCTTTCATGTTCATCCAGAACACCAGCGCAGTCTATTGGGCAAATTAAAAGAAACCTATGTGGCTAAACTGACGTTAGGTGACCTGTATCTTAATATAATCGTTAACCCTATTTGGGACAGTAACGGCGAACGCACTGGTTTTGTCACGGAGTGGAAAGATATTACCGAGAGCGTCAAGCTTGAAAAGATGCAAACTGCCGTTGAAGAAAATCTAAAAATAATGGTTGAGAAGGCGGCAAAAGGCCATATTGGTGAACAGATTGATGTCTCATTACTAGATGGCTTTGTAAGAGATTTAGGTGAACAAATTAATTTCATGTCAAAAGCGATTCATGATGCCAATACCAATATCTCACATGTCATTAAATACCTATCAGAAGGTGATTTAACCCATCGTATTGAAGGTAATTACGAAGCCGATTTAGGTGACATGAAAGATGCCATCAACCGCTCTTTAGACACCTTGTCTGAAACAATCTCACAAGTTAACTTCTCGATTCACGACATTGCCCAGGGTATTGAAGCCACTTCTCAACGTAATACGGACTTAGCAAACCGTATTAAAAATCAAGCGGCGTCAATTGAAGATACCGCCTCAACGATGGAACAGATTACCGCAGCGGTTCGTAATAACGCCGACAATGCCCAGCAAGCCAATACCTTAACGGTTAATGCAAGCCAAAGCATGACTCAAGGCAGCGAAATTATGCAGCAGACGATTACTGCAATGCAAAACATCAAAGAGTCGAGCGATCAAATTCAGCAAATCATCGGCTTAATTGACTCCATTGCTTTCCAAACCAATTTACTCGCTTTAAATGCAGCCGTTGAAGCGGCGCGTGCCGGTGAACATGGACGAGGCTTTGCTGTCGTTGCGGGCGAGGTGCGTAATTTGGCAGGAAAATCCGCTGAAGCGGCAAAAGATATTAAAACCCTAATTGACCGTTCCGTTTCTCAAGTAGTGGAAGGCACCAACTTAGCCGAACAGTCCGGAAATTCATTAAAAGAGTTAAGTCATTCCATGCAACAGGTCACTAAAATGATTAGTGAAATTGCCGCGTCATCAATGGAGCAGTCACAAGGTATCGAGCAATTGAACCAAGCAATCTTATCACTAGACAGCAACACCCAAGAAAACGCTCAACTGGTTCAGCTCTCTGCAGAAAGTGCACAAACAATTGCAGAAGAATCGCAACAACTGGTTAAAAGCATTCAGACCTTTAAAATCTCTGAACAATTTAAACAACAAGCCGCCAATAAAAGTATCGCACTCAAGTCTTAACGTCTAAATAAGATATTAATCAAACCAATCAAGCGCACTCTATATTCTGAGTGCGTTTTTGCTATCAAAGCTAAAAAGATTGGTACACAATTGAACACAGCCGTTATAAACTCTCCGTTGACAGAATTTCTTAGCCCGCCTAATTTGACAGAGAACCATGACCCAAGACAGAATGAGCAGAATTGCTAAAATTAAAGGCTTAATGCAAGAACAAGCCACGCCAAACCACCGTGCGTTACCTAACACGTGGAAGCCCGCTCGCTTGGTACGGCGTATTACCGCCGAGCCAGAAATTCAGTCTTGGTTAAACACAGCCAACTCGTTAACCGCTAAACTTAAACAGTCTTGCCCTACCTTGCAAGTACACATATTATCCGAGACTGTGGAACGCCCCTTATTAGATGAAGCGAAAGCGCTGAATTTACACCCGCAAGAAACCGCTTGGGTGCGTTGTGTGCTTTTGAAATGCGGCGAGCAAGACTGGGTGTATGCTCGGACGATTATTCCCAATTTAGACGCGAACAATCCTTGGCACGATTTACAAAATTTAGGCAACAAACCACTGGGAGAAGTNTTGTTTGAGTTGCCNAGTATTCAACGATCCGAGTTTGAGTTTTCAAAACAGCGGTTAACCAATTGGCCTTATCTAACCCCCTCATCAAAAAAAANCCAATCCAAAGCCATCGGTTATTCGCGTCGTTCGGTATTTCAGCAACAAGGTCGCCCGTTATTGCTNACTGAAGTCTTTTTACCAGGCCTGCTAACTTANCATCAAGCGTAAACTAATCTGTGCTATGTTTAGCACAATAAGCAGGCCTGCTAACATTTACACACCATTTAAGAAATAACTATTTAATGGGTTTATTAATCCCTTTTTTGCGCTGTTCTTGAATTTCACGGTATTCACGCTTTGTCCAATTTTGAGCTTTTGGATGCTTTTTAGTGCTTTTAGAAGCGGTTTTTTTAGAATTAGACAGCGATTGAGTTATTTTATCCATCTCTGCCGCGGTTAAGTTACGCCACTCGCCCGGTCGCAAATTACCCAGTTCCACATTCATAATACGCGTGCGCTTGAGTTTAACCACTTCGTAGTCCAAGTACTCACACATTCTGCGAATCTGACGATTTAAACCTTGGGTTAAAATTATGGTAAAGACAGTGGCACTTTTCTCTTTAACTTTGCACGGTTCCGTGACGGTGCCTAAAATCGGCACGCCTTTTGCCATCTGATTTAAAAAGTCTTGCGTAACGGGTTTATTAACCGTTACCAGATACTCTTTATCGTGGGCATTTTCAGCGCGCAAAATTTTATTAACAATGTCACCGTCATTGGTCAGAAAAATTAGCCCTTCTGAGGGTTTATCAATGCGTCCAATGGGAAANATCCGTTCTTTATGGTGAATCGCATCAATAATATTATCTTTAATCGCTGTGTCGGTATTACAGATAATACCAACTGGCTTGTTATAAGCGATATANATTCNATCGGACTTATTTTCTGGTATCGCATGAATGGCTTTACCGTCAACCTTAACAAGATCACCGTCCATCACTTTAGTGCCTAGCTCGGGAACCTTGCCATTAATGGTAACGCGGTTTTGTTCAATTAAACGGTCCGCCTCTCTACGCGAACAGTAACCTGATTCACTGATAAATTTATTAAGACGCTTTTCGGGTGAGGTACTCAAGATAGTTTCCAACTTGTTAGATGTCTCATGCTGATGAATAGGGGCTATTAAACCATAACCTTTTAACTGATAAACTGGCTTAACCATGAATTTATGGATGTTTTTTAAAAAAACGCATCTCCAACATAAATGTCATCGTAATGTCGGGACGAGTAAAGTCATTTTCGTCCGACCATTCAACACCCGGTTGAACCTCAAAATAGAGCCAGTTTTTATAGGCACGTTCGCGCCAATTTACATTAAAACCATAATGGGTATTTTCTAATTCGCCACTAAAACTGTCGTAGCGTGTCCAAGTTTGATACGTTAAAACACGGTGAGTATTGAGGGTTTGATAGAGCAGTAGACGCTGTGTCATATCGTAGTAGCGGTCGTCATTCCACCAAGTTGCTTCTGTTTGTGAACGAAACAAATAAGTGGGTGAGAATGGGTTGTCTAACACAACCTTAGAGTTTATCCCAGCACCCGCAACACGCTCCCAGAAAAGCGTGTTAATCATGCGATTATTCCAACCACTAATTGGCCGCCACTCTGAACGTTTTCTAACACGAATATAAGGGTCAGGTTTAATAAAGTCAGAGAACTTAAATCCAAAATCTAATGAGATTTCATTATCTTTTGTGGCATCAAGTATGGCCTGTAACCCTAAAGAAGCTTGCGAATTTTCATCTAATACTTCTCTAGTAAGATCATTGTTGCTGGTCTCTTTTAAACCACTATCTTGGGAGCTTACTAAAAGGTGCCAACGATTTTTTAATTTTGGCAATTGAATTTTGGCTCGGGTTCTAACCTGTAATTCAACCAATCCAGAATCATGAATAACCATTGGAAGCATAATGTCTAAACGGCTGCCCCGCGCTAAGTCGAATGAATCCGTAGAGCCAAAATAGCTATCAATGCCTTCACCCGTATCTTGCACATAGCCACCCAACCAAATCTGAAAAGTTTGTAAGTTTTCCAGTGACCCTTTTAACCAGGAGTCTTCCACACACTCAAATAAATAGGATTTAGGTTCACACTGTTTACTTAAATCGAGGTTTGACCGGCCTGATGACGCAGACGTCGCGTAGGGTTCCCCAGAATGGGACTGACTGCTATCCGCAAAAACCACAGACGTTAAAATAGCGTAACTGTAAACAGCTAAGGTCGCTATAATACTGCGTTTTACTAGAATTCGCATTCCACTTTCCTATAAGCAATTTGTAACCAATATGACCGATTCCATTTCCAATATTGAAGCGACTTACGAGCCACTTGAAGACCGAATATTACTCAATATTACCACGCAAGACGATGCCGTTTACAGTGCATGGATCACTCGTCGTTACTTAAAGCTTTTAATACCGGCTCTGCATGGTAACCATCCTAGAACGCTTAACCCCTTACTTTCTCAAGAAGCTTTGGGGTTAATGCATCTACCAGTGAACAATATCGACCCACGTTCGCCGATTTTTGAACCTTACGAAATATCTGATG
>JGI10211J34971_10003967_pt1 | contig 11777 bp, 10 predicted proteins | sample Etolagsediment_FD_34971 | JGI IMG/M metagenome (IMG submission 34971)
CCGCCATGGCGGAACGGCGGGTGAGCGGGCTTGTCAGATTGTCGGGCAAAAAGCTGGTGAGCATCTGCCAATCGGGCACGTGACCGACCAGCGCGCGCAACCGCACCAGCGCATCTTCGATGGCGTGCAGTTCCCACGATTTTTCGATGTTCAAGGTCAGGCCCTTGGTGCCCCGGCTTTTGTGCTGGGCATAGGCGCGGATCAAATCGCTCAAAGACGCCTCAAAAATGGTGCGCTGGGTGGTGCGGAAGCGTTCCTTGGCGCCGCGGGAATAAAAATCCTGCCCCAACTTGGCCAGCGCCATCAGCTTCGCCCCGGCGTTTTGCATGGCTTCCAGGCGTTGCAACTGAAATTGCAGCGCGGCGGCCAGTTCTTCACCCGTGGGCTCATCTTCCTTGGTCATGTTGGGGATCAGCAAGCGCGATTTCAAATACGCCAGCCACGCCGCCATGACCAAATAATCGGCCGCAAGTTCCAGGTTTTTACTGCGCGCTTCGGCCACGAATTTGAGATACTGATCGGCCAACTGGACGATGGAAATGTGGATCAAGTCGACCTTTTGCTCGCGCGCCAACGACAAAAGCACGTCGATCGGTCCCGCATACCCATCCACCTCAACCTCAAACGGCGAGATCGACGGCATTTGCGGCAAGGCCTCTTCATCGTAATCAGACAGGTATAATCCGTCGTCCGACATTACCTTTTGTTCTCCAACATCGTTTTGCGCTAACGAATTCCCGTGATCAAAACAATCAATTCCATGACCGCTTGCGACGGAACCAGCACCAAGGTGGTGAAAACATTCAAATCCAGGCCGATCTTGCCACCGATCCACGGCAGGATAAACAGCGCGAAAATCAAGATCGCGAAACCGACCTTTTCCAACCGCGCCACTTGGGACGAAAACGGTTCGGGCAGCAGCCCCACGGCAATGCGTCCGCCATCCAAAGGCGGCAGCGGCAACAAATTGAACATCGCCAATATGACGTTTACTTTTAAAGCATTAAGAAGGTTTTGAAAGACCCAATCCACCATTTCCACGGGCAAGTATTGCAGCCCATGCATCAACGATGTGGCGACGATGGCGATCAAAATGTTGGCCCCGGGCCCGGCGGCGGCGACCAAAATCATATCCAGACGAGGGCGGCGCAAACGGGCAAAATTCACCGGAACAGGCTTGGCGAATCCAAACATGAACTGCCCCCCGCTCAACAACAACAGGGCCGCGGGCATGATGATGGTGCCATACAGATCGATGTGTTTGATCGGATTGAAGGTCACCCGCCCCATCCGCAAGGCGGTGTCATCGCCCAATTTGGACGCCATCCAGCCGTGCGCGGCTTCATGCAGCGTCACGGCCAAAACGATGGGAATGACCCAAACGGAGGCCACCGCCAAAAAATGGTACAGATCAAAATCGCCCATAGGTCTGGAATTATCCCAACAAGGTGTCGAAACGGTGGCGCGCTTTAGCGTGTTCTTTTTTCGATGCAAACGGCTTTGTGGCGCTGGCGGTCAGAAGCTTGCTCATTTTATAGCGCGCCCAGCCCCCCCGCGTCATCTCAGAACCATCCACAGCCACACCTTCGGCCACTTGGACCATTTCGTCCATGTCGCCGTTGCAGTGCAGCGCCACGTCGCAGCCCGCCTTGAGGCACGCCCGGGTGCGCTCGACAAAGCTGCCAGACAGCGCCTTCATGGACAAATCGTCAGACACCAGCACGCCCTGAAAACCGAGCTGCTTGCGAATCACATTTTCAATGATGCCCGGCGACAAGGTGGCGGGCAGGTCTGGATCAAGGGCCGCATAGACCACGTGCGCGGTCATCGCCCATCCCGCCATGTGAAGGCTCCGAAACGGTGCAAAGTCTACCGTTTGCAAGTCCTCAAGCGCCGCATTGACCAGCGGCAAATCTTTATGGCTGTCCACCAGGGCGCGGCCGTGACCGGGGATGTGCTTGATAACAGGAGTGATGCCGCCCTTCATCAAACCATCCATAAACGCCTTGGCCAATTGCACGATGGTGTCGACATCCGGGCCAAAAGCCCGGTCGCCGATGATCGGATCGGCCCCCGGTTGAGGCACGTCGAGCACTGGCGCGCAATCGATAGAAACACCCAAATCCGCCAGTTCATGGCCAATCAGGCGACCGCCCAGCTTGGCGGCCTCCAGCCCTTGGTCAGGATCTTTGGCAAACAGATCGGCATAAGCCTTTGCAGCGGGAAATTCAGGCCAATGGGGCGGTTTCAAACGCGCCACCCGTCCGCCTTCTTGGTCAATCATCACCGGCGCATCGTCGCGCCCCACACAGGCGCGAAACGCCTCAACCAGGGCACGGACCTGTTTTGAACTGTCGCAATTGCGCTGAAACAAGATCAGGCCGAGCGGATTGGTTGCGCGGAAAAAAGCGTGCTCATCAGACGTCAGCTCGCGCCCCGAACAGCCAAAGACGACCGCTGAGGGCTTCGAAGTCGGCCTATGGCTTGGCAAGCAAGCACCCCACGTTGCGCTTTTTCAGCTCATCACAAATGGCTTTGGCTTCATTGCGATCCGCAAACCAGCCGCCGCGCACACGGTAAAAGATGCCCTTTGCCCCCAAATCGGCGCGTTGGATCACCAGTTCAAGCCCGCCCAAAACATCCGGATGGGCTTTTGACAAGCGCGCCCATTCGGACTTTGCGTTGGCTTCATTGCGCACCGCAGAAAGCTGAATCATAAAGCCTTGCCCTGCCGTTCCGGAGGCTTTCGCCACTGCCGGAGCGGGTGCCGGAGCGGGCGCAACAACGGGCGCAGGTGCCGGGGTGGGCGTAGGTTTCACCACAGGCGCCGCCTTGGCTTCCGTCTTCACGTCCGCCTTGGGGGCAATAATATTCACCGGGCCTTTGGCCGCAGCTTTTTCAGGTTCCGACACCGGCGCAGTCGGCACCACATCCGGTTCGCCAGCATCTATTTCAGAGGGCATCGCGTCCTGAGGCAGGGGCTCAGACATTGACGGGGGCATAGATTTAGGCGGCTCGATCGGGGTTTCCGGGGGCGGCAGCAAACGCTCCACCTGCCCTGCGCCACCGCTACCGGTGTCTTGCTCACCCGCCATGCGGTCATAAACCAACTTGTCACGGTCGGGCACTTTCATGCCGCCCGGATCGGTGGGTTTTTCCTTCAAGGCAAATTTCGGTGCCAAGATCATCGGTACATTGTTTGAAGCGGCCGCCAGATCGTCGGCGTTTTGGCTTTGCAGATACAGCCATGCCGCCCAACCGCCGCCGGCCACGATCAATACCAACACCACCCACAACCACAGGCCCTGGCCCTTATCAGGCTGGCTCTTGGCGATCAGTTCGAAGTCCAGAAGCTCGGAAGCGTCGGGAACATTATCTTCATAAGAATCGGGATCTGTATTCATGAGCCAAATAATACCGAAAAAGAGTTAACGCATTTCTTCTACTGGAGTGACGCCGAACACCTTTAAGCCCGAACCGATCACATTCGCCACCGCGCGGATCATCGCCAAGCGCGCCAGCGTCAATTCTACGTCATCAGCCATGATAAAGCGCAACGATTTATCATCCTTGCCTTTGTTCCACAGGCCATGGAAGCTGGCCGCCACATCACCCAAGTAGAACGCGATGCGGTGCGGTTCGTGTGCCAAGGCGGCGCTTTCGACGATGCGCGGCCACTGACACATCAATTTGATCAGCTGCAGCTCGTTTTCATCGCTCAAACGTTCCAGATTGGCGCCGTGAATGGCGTCAATCGAAACCACTTCCGCCCCCAGTTCATCGGCCGCCATGCGCATCACCGAATTCACCCGCGCGTGGGCGTACTGGACATAAAAGACCGGGTTGTCTTTGGACTGTTCCGTCACCTTGGCAAAATCGAAATCCAGCCCGGCGTCATTTTTGCGGGTCAGCATGATAAAGCGCACCACATCCTTGCCGACATTGTCGACGACGTCGCGCAAGGTCACGAAGGTGCCCGCCCGCTTGGACATTTTGACCGGCTCGCCGTGATCCAACAGCGACACCATCTGACACAGTTTCACATCCAACTGGCCTTGGCCACCCGTCAGGGCCTTAATCGCCGCCTGCATGCGTTTCACGTATCCGCCGTGATCGGCCCCCCAGACGTCGATCATGTCAGAAAAACCGCGCCGATATTTGTCCAGGTGATAGGCCATATCGGTGGCAAAATAGGTCCACGAGCCATCCGACTTAGCCACCGGACGGTCCACGTCATCGCCAAACTGGGTGGCTTTAAACAAGGTCTGTTCGCGCTCTTCCCAATCGTCGGGCAATTTGCCTTTGGGGGGTTCCAAAACACCTTCGTAGATCAAACCTTGGTCTTTGAGAAACGCCAGCGCTTCGTCCACCTTGCCCGCCTGAACCAAGGCGCGTTCAGAGGTAAAGACGTCGTGTTCGACCCCCATGGCCGCCAAATCTTCGCGGATCATGTCCATCATCGCGTTGATGGAATACTCGCGTATCATGGGCAACCAGGTGGCCTCGTCAGCATTTTTCCATGTGTCGCCGTCGCGCGCGGCCAAGGCCTCGGCGGGAGCCACCAAATAATCGCCGGGATACAAGCCTTCGGGGATGGCCCCGATGTCTTCGCCCAAGGCTTCCAGGTAACGCAAGCGCATGGAACGCGCCAACACATCGACCTGGGCGCCCGCATCGTTAACGTAATATTCGCGGGTCACGTCGAATCCGGCCTTGTCCAACAGCAACGCCAAGGCATCGCCGAACACGGCACCGCGGGCATGGCCGACGTGCATCGGTCCGGTGGGGTTGGCCGACACGTATTCGACGTTGACCTTTGCCCCGTCGCCCGTGGAGCTATCGCCGTAAGCCACGCCGGAATCTAAAATATCGCGCAGCCGGGCATGCCAGAAATCATCGCTCAAGCGCATGTTTAAAAAGCCCGGTCCGGCAATTTCCACGCCCGTCACGCCGGGCAGGCTTTCGGCCTTAGCCGCCAACAAGGCGGCGATCTCACGGGGGTTTTTCCCGGCTGGTTTCGCCAGCACCATGGCGGCGTTGGTGGTGATGTCGCCGTGTGACGTTTCGCGCGGCGGTTCGACCGTAATACGGCCTAAATCCAGACCTTGGGGAAGATCGCCGGCGGCGACCTGTTCCTCAATCAAGGCGGCGATTTGGTCACGAAAATGGGTAAACAGGTTCATTGTATATTCTCAGATTCAACCCAACGAGAATTCGCTGGTGCGGGCCTGCAAATCAAACAGGCGACGGTGTTCGTCCAGGGCATGGCGGTCGGTCATGCCAGCAATGTAATCGGCGACTAAGCGCGCGGTCAGCTCGTCTCCCGGACCGTTGGTGCCCACTTGCCATTCGGTCGGCATGGTGCCGGGTTCTGACAAAAACAGCTCAAACAGGTCTTTCACCACGCGGCGCGCTTTCGACGTCATGCGGTTCAGCTTGTAATGCCGATACATGTTGGGAAACAAGAATTCTTTCAATTCGCGGTCGTTTTTCGCCATTTCATCGGAAAACCCGAACAAGGGCTCGCCATAATTCCTGACGTCATCGACACTTTGCGGTTTGGCGTCCGCCAAACGGTTGCGCGACTCTGCCAAGATGTCTTCGACCATCATGCCGATGGTGCGCCGCACCACTTCGTGCACGGTGCGTGAAAAATCAAGGTCCGGATAACGTTTTTCGACCTCAGCAAAGGTCTTGCCGACAAAATCCACGTGGCGAATGTCATCAATGGAGAACAGCCCGGCGCGCAGACCGTCGTCGATATCGTGGTTGTTGTAGGCCACATCGTCGGCGACGGCGGCGATTTGCGCTTCACCCGACGCATACGTGTCCAAGCCCAAGTCTTGGTCCTTGGCGTATTCGACGATGGCCCACGGCAACGGTTTGGCGTCGGCAAAGCCGATCAGCGGGCCGTTGTGTTTGACCACCCCTTCGAGGGTTTCCCAGGTCAGGTTGAGGCCATCAAAATCCGCATAGCGTTGCTCCAACTTGGTCACCACGCGCAAGGACTGGGCGTTGTGATCGAACCCGCCATAAGGGGCCATCAAATCTTCCAACGCAAATTCGCCCGCGTGTCCAAACGGGGTGTGGCCCAGATCGTGGGCCAACGCCAGAGTTTCCGCCAGGTATTGGTTCAGATTCAAACACTGGGCAATGGACCGGGCGATTTGCGACACTTCCAGGGAATGGGTCAAACGGGTGCGGAAAAAATCGCCTTCGTGGTTCACAAAAACCTGGGTTTTGTATTGCAAACGGCGAAACGCCGCTGCGTGAATGATGCGGTCGCGATCGCGCTGAAAACAGCTGCGGGTGGCGCTTTCCGGTTCGGCGTGCAAGCGCCCCCGACTGTCTTCGGGTTTGCAGGCGAAGGTGGCGAAGTTTTCGGACGAAGTGTTCATGAAGGGAAACTACCCTTCCGCCCTTCGCCCTGCAAGCCCTCAAGGAGCGCACGGCGTCCATCTCAGCGTTTGACTTTTGGACTTTGCACCTTACATCCAAGGGCAAATGGTCTATTATTGACCATCCCTGAAAAAGATTAAGCCCCAGCAGAGGTGCACATGCCCGATACAACTGAAGTTCAAGACGGCCTGAAAATCGGCGACGGTGCGGTGACGCGCATCAAATTGTTGATCGAAAACGAAGGCAATCCGGAGATGAAGCTGCGCATTGGCGTGACCGGTGGCGGCTGTTCCGGTTTTCAATACAATTTCAGCTTGGACGCCACCGTCAATGACGACGACTTGGTGTTTGAACGCGATGGCGTCAACGTGGTGGTGGATGAAGTTTCGGTCCCGTTTGTGAACGGTGCCGTGCTTGACTTCAAAGCCGACTTGATGGGCCAGTATTTCACCGTCGAAAACCCCAACGCAACGTCTACATGCGGTTGCGGCACCTCCTTTTCGGTCTAAAAACCGCACCTTTGGGGGAGCAAACATGCGCACCAGGAAATATTATAAAGTCTGGACGTACTTGTTTTTGTTCCTGTTTCTGACCTATATCTATTATTCGCTCAACACCATTCTTGCGCGCTGAATTTATGGCCTGATGTCTTTGAAAATCGCCACCTGGAACGTCAATTCGCTCAAAGCGCGCAAGGAGCACCTGATCCGGTGGCTGGGCGAATTCGACCCGGACGTTGTGTTGCTGCAAGAGCTTAAAGGCGTGGAAGACATCTTTCCCTGGGAGGACGTCAAAGCGGCGGGCTATGAGGCCGCAGTTGTTGGGCAAAAGACCTACAACGGGGTCGCCATCTTGTCCAAGACCCCCATCGAAGTCACCGCCACCCGCCTGCCCGATGTTGAGGCTGGGGACGCGGACGATGAGCAAGCCCGTTATATTGAAGGCATCGTGGGCAATCCGCGTGGCGAGCGTGTGCGGGTCGGCTGTATTTACCTTCCCAACGGCAACCCGGCGCCGGGCGATAAATATGACTACAAGCTACGCTGGATGCGGCGTCTTTACGCCCACGCCCGCGCGCTTTTGCAAACCGAAGAAGCGTTTGTATTGGGCGGCGATTACAATGTGATCCCCGAGCCCCAAGACGTCTTTGAGCCCAAAAACTGGGTTCGTGACGCGCTGTTCTTGCCCGAAAGCCGCAATGCATTGAGGTGCATCGTGAACTTGGGCCTCACCGACGCCTTTCGCGCTTGCAACGCAGAAGGCGGACGTTATTCGTGGTGGGATTACCGGGCCGGTTCATGGGACCGGGACGAAGGCTGCCGCATCGACCACTTGCTGCTGAGCCCCCAAGCCGCCGACAAACTCATCGCCAGCGGCATCGACAAAACGCCCCGCAGTTGGGACAAACCATCCGATCACACCCCGGTGTGGTGTGAATTGGCCATGTAATTTAGGTGGGCACCGACAAAGCGACACGCGATATGGTTTCCAGCAACTCCCGCGCTTTTATTGGCTTTTCAATATAGTCCGCGACCGCCAAATCCGTGGAGCGGTCTTTAAGCACATCAATCGAATACCCCGTCAGCATCACCACGCGGGTCGGCAGCTTCATCTCTTGGACCTTGCGGGCGAATTCGGTGCCGTTCATGTCGTCCATCACCCAATCGCACAGCACCACGTCGGCGGGCCGATCTGCTAAGCGGTCCAGCCCCTCTTCAGGCGTTTCGACCACCTGAATTTGCGTGATGCCGACGGCGCGCAAAATGGTGCGGATCAAACGGCGAAAGTTGGGGTTGTCATCCACGACCATAATGCGGATGTGTTCCCATTCGTCAAACGTCGAGCCATTGCCCAAAAAGGACACATTGCCAGCGGCCTTCGCCGCTTCCAGATTGTACAGGCAGACATCTTTGTAGGCAAAATCAGAACCCATGATGTGGTCCACCAGCCAAGACTGCAAAAAATCCCGCACATCAATGGGATCAACGCTGCCCGGATTGGCTTGAAAGTCTTCATAGACGTCACGGACTTTGCCACTGAGCATGCGGTGCGTGGTTTTGTGGGTTGTGAGGCCGGTGTAGCCGCTCAACTCCATCATTTTTTCTTCACGCAAGAAATGATATTCGGTGTATTCGACCAGGGCGTCCAACACACTGCCGAGAACCGTCGTTTCTTCCTTTTGATGAATGCACTCATCGACTTGATTGAGTAAATTTATTAACACCTTGTGATCGGCATCCACAAAGGCGACGCCAATTTCAAGCTCCTTCGACCATTCAACAAACATAATTCAGCACTTTCCCCAAGATTACCCACACGGCTTGAGTCAATCAGTGCAGACGCCTCCTCGTGCTGTTTGCGGCGCTCTCCCTCACCTTTTGCAAAACAGCAACCTTAACCCTGTGCCCACACGAATAACAAACGCGAACGGTGCGCCTATGTAAAAATACGCAGGAGACACTTACACGCGAATTCACACAATTTCAATGGGGTTATGTGACCTGTTCAGGAAAACCCCAGCACAATTGTTAACGCTCAATCTGGCTGACGTCGCGCACAGCCCCCCGGTCGGCGCTGGTTGCCATGGCGGCGTAAGCGCGCAGGGCGGCGCTGACTTTGCGCGGGCGCGCTTTGGTCGGTTTCCAGGCTTTTGCCCCCTTTGCTTCCATTTCGGCGCGGCGTTCAGCCAACACTTCATCGCTCACCGCCACATTGATGGTGCGTCCGGGAATATCGATAACGATGCTATCGCCTTCTTGGACCAAGCCGATGGTGCCGCCTTCGGCGGCTTCGGGCGACACGTGCCCGATCGACAGCCCAGACGAACCGCCGGAAAAACGCCCGTCGGTGAGCAGCGCGCAGTCTTTGCCGATGCCAATCGATTTGAGATACGCGGTGGGATAGAGCATTTCTTGCATACCGGGGCCACCCTTGGGGCCTTCATAAACCACCAACACGACGTCACCGGCGACGATCTCGCCACCGAGAATCTTTTCCACCGCTTCGTCTTGGCTTTCGCAAATCCGCGCCCGGCCCGTGAAGGTCAAGATTGATGCGTCCACCCCAGCCGTTTTCACGATGCAGCCGTTCACCGCAATGTTGCCAAACAGCACCGCCAACCCACCATCGGTGCTGTAGGCATGCTGTTTGTTGCGGATGCAGCCCAGTTCGCGGTTGTCATCCAGGGACGGATAGCTTTTGTCCTGGCTGAACGCGACTTGGGTCGGCACCCCACCGGGGGCGGCACGGTAAAAGGCTTTCACCACTTCATCGTCCGTGTTGACGATATCCCAATGATCCAGGGCGTCGCCCATGGTTTTGGAATGCACCGTAGAAACGTCACGATGAATGAGACCTGCACGATCCAATTCCGCCAAAATGCCCATGATGCCGCCTGCCCGGTGCACGTCTTCCATGTGATACAGCTGGGTCGAAGGCGCGACCTTGGCCAAATGCGGCACCCTGCGGCTCATGGCGTCGATGTCTTTCATGGTAAAATCGATTTCGGCTTCGTTGGCGATGGCCAAAATGTGCAGCACCGTATTGGTCGATCCGCCCATGGCGATGTCCAAAGCCATGGCGTTTTCAAAGGCTTTTTTACCGCCCAAATTGCGCGGCAGAACGCTTTCGTCCCCGTCCACGTAATAGCGTTTGGTGATTTCCATGGCGATCCGCCCGGCTTCTTCGAACAAGCCTTTGCGCGCCAAATGGGTCGCCACCAACGAACCGTTGCCCGGCAACGCCAGACCCAAACCTTCGGCCAAGCAGTTCATGGAGTTGGCCGTGAACATGCCTGAGCACGACCCGCAGGTGGGGCAGCTGGCGCGTTCAAAGTCCATCACGGTTTCATCGGACACGTTGGGATCGGCGGCTTGAATCATGGCATCGATCAAATCCACGGCGATTTCTTCACCGCCCACGACAACCTTGCCCGCTTCCATCGGCCCGCCCGAAATGAACACGGCGGGAATGTTCAAGCGCATCGCCGCCATCATCATGCCCGGCGTAATTTTGTCGCAGTTGGAAATGCACACCATGGCGTCGGCACAGTGCGCATTGACCATGTATTCAACGCTGTCGGCAATGATTTCGCGGGACGGCAGCGAATACAGCATGCCGTCGTGGCCCATGGCGATGCCGTCATCGACCGCGATGGTGTTGAATTCCTTGGCAACCCCGCCGTGGGCTTCAATTTCACGGGCGACCAACTGACCCAAGTCTTTTAGGTGCACATGGCCGGGTACGAACTGGGTGAAGGAATTGACCACCGCAATAATCGGCTTGCCAAAATCGCCGTCTTTCATGCCCGTGGCGCGCCAAAGTCCGCGCGCGCCAGCCATGTTACGGCCGTGGGTGGAAGTCCGGGAGCGAAGTTCGGGCATGTTCGAAATCCTTCAAAATGATCTTTACTGAGGTATTGAGATATTAAGCACCGTATGGCGCATTACAATAAAAAACCCCGCCGGGGTTGCCGGAGTTACCGAAACGCCTTGAGATAATGATGTTCAAACATGCGTTTCAACCAATGACCAAAAATGAACATGGGATAGAGTGAACTTTTGTTGAGATCACGATAAACCATGGTTCCCGAATTCAGCGTATCGACAATGCAAATCAGCTCGACGCGGAAGGTTTTGTCGGCAGGCATTCCGTTCATCTCTGCAAGCAGGTTCTGAACAGCCGTTTTCGCCTGCAAATCCGCCATATGCGCCTGCTTCGGCATCCAATCGGGGCCGCCTAAGTATGAACCCGTATCACCGACGACATAGGTTTTTTCCCACCCTTGGACCTTGCAACTCATGTCCGCTTGCACCATCCCCCCCGGCGACAGCGGCAGCCCACTGTCTTGCACCCAGGCGGGGCCGGTCAGGCCGGGCATGAACAAAATCATATCGGCGGAAAATTCACCGCCTTCGGTGACGACTTTGTCCGCCTCAAAGGCCTTCATTTTGTGCCCCAAGTGGGTTTGGATGCCCCGTTTTTTCATGTCCCCAAGCAGTTTATCAACGGCTTTTTCACCCATGCGGATGCCCGGTTTGGGGGCTGGAGAAAAGAACACAAGGTTAAATTTATCGCGCTTTTTGTGTTTGCGCAGATAGGTGTCGATGCCGAACAAAAACTCGAACATGGGACCACCGCGCACGCCGCTGGGCTCGTTCGGATTGCCGCCAAAACCCATGGCGATGGTGCCGCCAGCGCCATCCATCATGGCATGCAAGCGGTCATGAATGGTTTGCGCTTCCTGGATTCCCGAACACGGCACAATGGCGTTTTCAATGCCGGGCAGTTTGCGGATGAAGCGCCCGCCGGAAGCCATGATCAAGCCGTCGTTGGCGACGGGGCCGGTATCGGTGACAACGACCCGCCCGCCTTGTTCC
>JGI10211J34971_10003968_pt1 | contig 11777 bp, 7 predicted proteins | sample Etolagsediment_FD_34971 | JGI IMG/M metagenome (IMG submission 34971)
ACTTCAGACTTGTCAAGCTTTACAGCCTTTGCAGACTTAACAAGCTCTGACGTACAAGGCTGGGTAGAAGCTGCTATGGGTGAAGAAGCTGTACAAAATCTTAAAGACGGTTTAGATGCTCAAATCGAAGCTAAAATCAATCCAACAAGCGTTACTAAAACTATAGGAGCATAAACATCATGGAGCTAACACCTTATTTATTTTGGAATATATTTATAACTTTGGTGTTGGCACCGGTGCTTTATAGCATTAGACAGAACTCTGAAGAGACTAAAAGACTTGATATACTTTTAAACAAGACTCGTGAAGAGATGGCAAGAGAGTATGTAACAAAACAAGAGTTAAAAAATGACTTTGATGTCCTTATAAGTAGGATAGATAAATTAGGTGAAAAGCTTGACAAACTCTTTGAAGTCAAGTAAAATAGGTATATAACTATGGCAAGAAAAAAACAACAACAAAAGAAAAGATTAAAAAAATATCAAGGTAAGTATGTTACTGCCGATAGGTTGGATATGTCTAAGGGTGGTAGAGTAGGTTATCGAAGAGGTATGAATGTAAGAGACATTGATGATAACGAAAGAAGAAAAAGACCTCCAGTAGACGGTGGTATACCAAGAGATGGTGGCGGAATACCTCAACCAGACCCAATACCTCAACCAGACCCAATAACTCCACCAAAAAATCCACCAAAAGTAGGTGGACCAGTAGCTCCTCCGGGTGATGGAACTCCTCCGGGAAGTGGAAAGCCTATACAAGTACCACCTCCGGGATTTATAGACCCTCCAACACAACCTATAGAGCCTCCACGAAGAAGAATACCTACTCCAAAAGAAGGACCAGTAGGAGACCCAGTAAAGAAACCCGGATTTACTCCAGAGCTTCAAGACCCAATAGACCAAACAAGTACTACAACAGAATCTATAACAGAAGCAGAAAGAAATAATAGAGTTGCTAGAACTGGAACATCTGCAGAGTTAACCGCACAAGGAATACTTCCTGCTGATACCCCACAAATTCCAAAACCTGCTACAATCGGTAGAGAAGACACAGAAATAGCAAAAGAAGATGTACCTCAAATGGGACCTACTGAAAGAGGTGTAGCTGCAGATGTAGATGAAGTAAGTAAAGAACAAGTAAGAGAAGGAGTAGCAGACGAAGCTGATGCTACTCAAGTTGCAGGAGTTGTAACAGCTCCTACTACAACGGTATCAGGAACTAAAATAGCTGTAGATGCTGTAACAGGAACACTATCACCAGAAGCACAAGCTTCAGTAGATGAAATAAGACAACTATCTGGAAACGCAGTAGCTGCTCAAATTGAAGATAGTATAATGAATGCTGCTAAAGCTGAAGATATAGATGGAGTTTTATCTGCAGGTGCATTTGCTCCAGAAGTAACAGGAGCTAAAGTACAAGTAGCTCCTACAGCCGATGCAGAAGTTAAAGAACGTGAAGCTATTACAGGAGTACCTGCTACAGATGGACAAGCTGCTCAAATTATAGGAACAGTAGGTTATCAAGCTGCACAACAAAGACCGGTAAAAGGTACTGAAGCTAAAGGTGCTGCTGCAGATATGATTGCAGAAACTGCAAATTTACCACCAGAAATATCTGCTGCTATTGTAGAAGACCCTGCAACTGTAGAAGCTCAAGTAGATACAGCACCTGTAGAAGTTAATGCTGCTATTGCTGCACTACCTACAGAAGCTTTAGTATCTTCACAAATGGAAAGTTTATTAGGTGGCATGGAAGACGGTGAAGTTCCTATGTGGGCTAAACCTGCTGTAGATGCTATTAATGCAAGAATGGCACAAAGAGGTCTATCAGTTTCTACAGTAGGTAGAGATAGTTTATTTAATGCTATTATTCAAAGTGCAATGCCAATAGCTCAAAGCAATGCACAAGCATTACAGACTAGAGCAGCTCAAAACTTAAGTAACGAACAACAAGCAAATTTACAAGAAGCTACACAACAACAACAATTAAGATTACAAAATTTAGCTAATCGTCAAGATGCTGCTAGTCAGACTGCACAGATGTCTCAACAAATGAGAACAATGCAGAGTCAATTTAGACAACAAGCTGTAATGACTACTGCTGAACAACAGCAACAAACAAGATTAGCAAACTTACAAAACGAACAACAAGCTGCTTTAGTACGTTCTCAAAACCAACAACAGATGAACATGGCGAATCTTGGTAATGAGCAACAAATTAATATGGCAGAGCTTCAAATAGAAGCACAAGTTCAAGGAGCTAATCAAACTGCAACTAACCAACAACGTATGTTAGAAATGCAAACTGCTGCTGATTTTCTTGCTAAGAATGCTGGATTTAAACAGCAGATGGAACTTGCTAATTTAAGTAATGACCAGCAAATGAGACTTGCAAACTTGTCAGCTCTTAATCAAGCTAGTTCAGAAAATCTTACTGCTGAACAACAGACAGAACTTGCAAATCTTAACAAACAAATGCAGGTTAATATTAAGAATGGTGAGTTAGCTCAATCAATGGGATTAGCTCAACTTAATGTTGACCAACAAAGAGCTATGCAAAATGCAAACATTGTTGCAAATATGGACATGGCAAACTTTAATGCTGACCAACAAAGAGTATTAGCAAATAGTAAGTTTATGCAAACAGTAGCTATTACTAATATGAATGCAGAGCAACAACTTGTAATGCAACAAGCCACAGCTTTAGCATCACTTGATATGGCTGCTGTAGACCAAAGAACAAAGTTAGCTATTAGTAATGCTCAAAACTTTTTACAAATGGATATGGCAAACTTATCAAATGAACAACAAGCAAGTATGATGAGAAGTCAACAAGAACAGCAAAGATTATTATCAGACCAGTCTGCTATGAATGCTCAAGCACAGTTTAATGCTACAAGTGAAAATCAAGTTAATCAGTTTATGGCTAACTTAGAGCAACAAAATAAACAGTTCAATACATCTCAATTAAATGCAATGGAACAGTTTAACGTAGCTAATACAAATGCTGCTGAAGCTAGAAGAGTCGGTAATGAGTTTGAAGTTGAAAAACTAGAAGCACAATTACAAAGTGATATGTCTAAATTCAATGCACAACAAGATTTTGCAAAAGAACAATTCAATACACAAAATGAAACAGTTATTGCACAGTCTAATGTAGAGTGGAGACGTAAAGCTAATACTGCAGATACTGCTGCTTTTAATGCTGTCAATCAACAAAATGCACAGAATGCTTTTGGTCTCACTGCTTCTGCTAATAATTTTTTATGGCAAGAGCTTAGAGACGAAGCAGACTTTGATTTTAAAAGATGGGATAACGAACAACAACGTAAAGCTTCATTACTTATAGCTGCTTTAGGTAATTCAGAAGCTGTAAATAAAAAAGACTATTGGGATGATAACGTGTCTAGTATTGCTAGGTTATTAGATGGATGGTTAACGTAGGAAAATATTATGGGTAAATTAAGAAAAATTGGTAAAAAAATTAAAAGAGGATTTAAAAGTATAGGTAAAAGACTTAAGAAAGGTTTAGGTAAAATTGCTAAAGCTTTTGGTAAGTTAGGTCCTTTAGGTTCTATTGCACTTTCTTTTTTACTTCCGGGTATGGGTAGTGTTTTATCGGGATGGCTAAGTAATATGGGACCTGTTGGTGAATTTATTTTAAATATTGGTTCTAAAATTCAAAAAGGTGCAAACTGGGTTAAAGACGGAGTTGGTAGAGTTTTTAACAGAGTTACAGATGCTATTGAATATGGAATGAATAAAGTAAGTAGTGTTGTTGGAGGAACCGGTACAACAGGTAGTAATTTTAGAAACTGGGTAAGTGAACAAACTAAAGGATTTATTGACCCATCCACACAAGGTGTTGAAGATATTACAGTTCCGGGTTCTACAAAAACTATTACAGGTCCTGATGGGTTTACTAAAGAAATTCAAGTTCCTGAAACTACTATTAGTGCAAAATCTCAAGTAGGTATTGGTGGACCTAAAGTTCCACAAACTCCTAAAGGTATGACAGACCCTGTATATATAGATGGTATAGATACTGACTTGAAGAAAGGATTTTATGAACAAGCTGATTTAGATAAATACTATACAGGACAAGACCAAGTATTAACAATGTCAAAAGGTTATCAAGGTGTTGTAAGAGACCCTATTCCGGGAGAAGTTTTAACAGATAATCAAGTTACAATTAAAGGAATTTCCGAAAATAAAAGTTTAAAAGCTCCAACTCCTAAAGGAAAAGGATTCTTTGGTAGAGGAAAAGAAACTTATGCGTATGTAGCACCTATTACACAAGCAGGTGGTAAAATACTTCAAGATGAAAGTGATGCAGCTTATGCTGATTATTTAATGAAAAGAGAAAATGCTCAAAGAGCTGGGTTAATAGCTGAAGAAACTTTATCTATGGTTCCTAGTAATAACTATGCTTATGCACCTCAAGACTTTATTGAAATGAATAACTTAAATAATAATCCAAATGCAATAGCACAAATGACTTCAGGCTATGGTCTTATATTAGAAGATTTTTACGCATCATAACATAAAGGATAAAATATGGAAAGTAAACCAATATCACCATTAATAGAGCAAACAGCTTTTGAAGCTCCAATACCGGGACAGTCTTTAACTAATAGTCCTGAAAATAATTATGCTTGGGAAAAACCACCTGAAATGGTAGACTTAAATGTAGCTAGACAAAAAATATTTTTAAATTTATTAGAACCTAAAAATTTAGAAGAAATTCAAAAGCTTATGATTAATGAAGTTCCAGTAGATGCTATAGCTCAAACAGTATTGGTAGAAGGATTTAGACAAGGTAAATTTAATCCTGATTTAGCTTTACAATTATTAGAACCTACTATGTACATGTTATTAGCTATTGCTGAAAAGTCTGGAATAGAACCTACATTAGATGCAGCAGGTGAAGAAGATGATGAAGACCTTGACGAAGAAGAAGCTGCACAAGTAAGAAAAGATAGTAGCGAAACATTTATGAAAGACGGTGGTCAAAGATTCCAAGATGCTAGAGTTCTTAGACCTCAACCTGCTTCAGTTGGTCCAGATATAAAAGAACAATTAGATAAATTAGATGTAGAAAAAATGCAACAAAGTATTTTACAAAAACCTAAACCAGAACTACAATCACAAGAAAGTCTATTAGGTAAAACAGGAGTTTAAAGATGGCTGATAATAGTATGGAAAATTTAATCAGTAACTATGGTGATATGAGTATTGAAGAACTCGGAAGTTCTTTATTACAACGACAGTCAGATATAGCAGAACAAAGAGCTAAAGAAGCTAAAAAGAATAGAAGATTTCAACAAGCTATAGGTTTATTAACAGCAGGTCAAGCTATATTTAAAAACGCTACTCAAAAAAGATTAAAAGAATTAGATGAACTTCAATCTTTTAATATGCAAGATAATGTTGAACAATCTCAACAAATAAAAACTTTAGGTAGAATAGGTGCAAACATGCCAAATCAAGAATGGTTTGCAGAAAGAAAAGATATGGATGTAAATACTATAACTAAAGAAATATTAAATGATGATAGGTATGGTAAAAACTTACAACAAAATTTAGCTCCTGTTATTGATGCAGCTATTAAACAAGGCGTACCTGAAGAAGAATATGCTATGTTTAAATCAGGTACATCTGAATATGACACAGCTTTTCAACTTGGATTACATAATTTAATTAGTAATTATGTTTCTCCTCATGTTGATGCTAAAGGTAATAAAACAGGTAAACGTAATTTTGAAATGTATGAAACTGAATTAAGAAAATTACTAAATGAAAGAGATTTAGATTCTGCAAAATTATTTGAACAAGCTATTGCTATTACACCGGGACGTTTAAATCAAGCTGAAAAAAGATATTATGCTAGATTAAAAAGTGAATATGCTAACAGAGGATACATTGAAAGTTTTAAAGATATATTTAAAAAAATAGGTAATAGAGAAGAACAACAAGGACGTTTTAATTTATTTAGAAATGTAGAACAAACAGATTTATATGGTTCTGATATAAATGATATTTTAACAACTTTAAATATTGAAGGTCCTTTAATTACTTCCATAGATAAATCATTAGCTCAATATAGAGGAAGTGCTACTCAAGCTTTAGTTAGTGCTAAAACAGACCCTGATTTAGTATCAAGAGCTAATACAGCTATAGAAACTTATGGTAGAAATTTAGGTAATAAAAGATTATATAATTCTGACAATACTTTAAAAATGTCAATACGTGGCGAAGGAAGTTGGAATAGATATACAGAAGATTTTACTGACTCTCAAAAACAAAAATTTGCTGAAGATGTAGCTGGTTTAGCTAATTCATTTCAAGATGATACAGATTTTGCTTTAGCTGTTTTTAGTTCTACATTAAAAGATAGAGGAGAAGAAGTTACTGATGATATGTTAGCAGAATTTTATCAAAAAATAACAGGTCCAGATAATGAAACTTATAGGTTAAATATTGCAACTGCTGTAGCAGCTAATGAAGGCTTTGCTGCTGGTGGTGGATTTTTAGGTAGAAAGCCTGAATACTATAGAGACAGTTTTGATACAGTAGCTCAAAAATATAAATACGATAGATTTAAAGGAAGTATACCTACATTATTAGGAGAAGGTATTTCTGTTCCATCTCAAACTACTACAGGAAATTATCAAGAAGATGCTAGTTATTCTAAAATGGATAAAGACTCTAGAAAGATTGCATTCGATAATCAATTAAAATTTATTGAGCAAAGTAAGTTAAGCCCTACTTCTAAAATGAAGTTAATAGAAAATTTATTTGAAAATGTAAGACAACCAGAATTTACAACACCTCAAGAATATTTAGAAGCTTATCCACCTGAAAGTAGAAAGCCACAATATAGATATGTTTATATGTCAGGACCTACTGGAGGATATACAGCTAGGATTCCTGTTAATGTTCCTGAAAAAAAAAATAATGTAGTTAGCAGTGTACCTATAAATAACGAAGTTACGAATCTTATATCTATTCATTTAGAAGAAAAAAACAAAGATGGTACTTCAAGATTTACATATGATAACATTGATAAAGTTAAACAAGACTTAAATGAACTAGGTGCTTTTATAATGGAAGTTGAAAGTGATGGAAATGTGAATGCTGCTAATCCAAAATCTTCTGCAAGAGGATTATTTCAATTTACTAAAGATGCCTCACAAACAGCTATGAATAGAGTTGAATCAAAACTAGGAAAACAAGAAAGATTTAATCAAGTTAGACAAAGCGGTGACGTTAGAGATTTAAGTGCTGAAGACCAAACTCTTTTATTCTACGGTGATATTTTAGAGAAAAAAGGAAGTGATGCTTTAATTCAAAAATTTATAGATGCTGATACTTCTGAAAATAAAAAAGATGCAGCTTTTGAAATTTATAAAGTGTTACATCATACAGGAAAATTACCATTAACAGCTTCAATGAACACTAAACGTAAACTAAAAAAATATTTTAACTAATGAGAATACCCTTTGGTCAACCTACAAGTTCAATTGTAGATTTATATAACGAACTAACTCAAGACGAGACTCAAAAGCCTCAAGAAATGCAAGAGGGAGTTAGTCCTCTTTATCAACAAATACCTGAAGTAAAACCTGATGAAATACAACAGGCTAAAGATTCTATTGTTGGTAATATTCAAAAACAAATTGAAGAAACTGTAACACCTCCAAGTACTGTTAAAACTAAAAAAAGTTTAACAGAGTTAGCTAATGATGAAGAGTTTTCCATGAGAGCTGAAAGATTCTTAGAAGGTATTGAAAGTAATGAAAACATATTTGAATATCTTAGAGATGCTGAATACAGTTTAAGTGCTGCAGCTACTCGTTCTTTTCAAACAGGTAAATGGACTGACGAACAAAAAGACGATTATGTTTATTTACAGAATGCATTTAGAAATGCAGACCTTAAAGGCTTTAGAGAACATTTTGGTTTAGTAAAAGATTTAGCAGGTGATTTACTTTTAGACCCATTAAATATTTTAGCTGCTGTTTTTGCAATACCAACTGCAGGTGCTAGTGTAGCTAGTCGTGCTGCTTTAGGTGCTGCAGCTCAACAAAGTGTTAAAGCTTTTACTAAATCTAAACTAAAAAAAGAAATTACTAAAGGTACTGCAAAAGACTTTGCTTTATTTGGAGCTGCTGAAGGAATGGCTTGGGAAGGTCTACATAATTATTTTATGCAAGACATGAATGTCGATTTAGATTTAATTGATGCTATAGATTTATCTGAACTAAGTGCTTCCGCATTAATCGGTGGTACAATAGGTGCTGGTATTGGTGGAGCTGTTGGTGTAGGTATGGGTAGAAAATATTCTAGATTAGCAGAAAAAGAATTTAGATATGCTAATGAAGATGCATTTGGATTTGTAGGACCACAACAAAGAAAAGTAGAATTAGAACAATGGGAGATTGAACAAGCTTCTCAAAATCCTTTAAACTTAGATGAAGAATTTGTAGGACCTACACAAGAATTTGTTGGACCTTTACCAGAAACAGATTTTTTAAACAGACCATCTTTTTCACAAAGATTTAAAGAACGATTAAAAAAGAAAGTTCCATTTGATACTAGTAAAAGAAAAAGACAACATCAATTAAATGTATTGATAGCTAAAACAACAGGTAAAGCTACTACAGAATTTTTAGAATACGCTAAAGACTCACCGGCATTACAAAACTTTTTAAGAAAAATAAGATACGACTATGATGTTGGTCTTATTACTGAAGGTGAAAGAAGTGTTAAAAAAGCTAAATTAAATGATGGCACTGAAAGTAAATGGTCTTTTGGTGAATTTGTTGGAAGACAGTTTGGTAAATATCATTACGGATTAAACAAAGCTTTAAATACTTTATATAGAACTGGATGGTCTGCTCGTATAGTAACAGAACAAAACGATACTTTATATGCTTTATTATCTGATAAAAATATTGGTATTAAAAGAGGTGAAGGTAAAGTTAGCATAGATACTCTTTTAGAAAGAGGAGAATATACTTCAAAAATTAATGACGTACCTAAAGTATTTAAAATTGATGCTGATGTTGCTGATGCTTATAAAGGTGTTAGAACATTACTAGATGAGTCTTTTGATGAAGCACAAGCATTAGGTTTATTTAAAACAGGTACTATTAATAAAGGTGGATTCTTTCCAAGACTTTATAAGTTTGATGTGCTTTCTAAAAAACCAGATGTTTTTGCACAAAAGTTAATTAAAGCAGGACACGCAGACCCTGATAATTCAGTAGTTGAAATTGATATAGTATTAGAAGATGGAACTAAAACTAAAGGTACACCTGCTGATGCTAAGACTATGGATGATGAAATATTCCAATTAAGTAAAAAATATCAAGTAACTAGTTTTGAAGACTTAGCTAAAAAAGAATTAGACGTAGATGTAGCTGCTGGAAGAAGAACAACTTATACTCAAAAAGAATTAGAAACTACAGCTAAAGAATTAAAAGCTAAAGAAATTGTTCAAGGAATGATTGATGAAAGATATACGCCATATGAATTAAGAAAAGCAGGTTCTAATAATTCTTTAGGATTTTTTCAAGCTAGAAGATTTAACAATTTAAAAGATAGTGATATTGCAGAATTTTTAGAAACAGATGTTCAGCAAGTATTAGAAAATTATTTTACTAATATGGCACAATCTCAAGGACGTAAAAAATATTTTGGAAATACTATAAGAGAATTTGAAACTGAAAGACAATTAATAAAAAATGAGTTAATGGAATCAGCTTTAAAAAGAGGTTTAAATAAAACAGAAGCTAGACAAGAAGCTGAAGAAATTGCAAAGAATATAGGAAATGTATTTCAAAAAGTTACTGGATTAGAAACTTATCAAAATAGTGTATTTAGAAATACAAAATTTGGTAGAGGATTTAGTGATGCTACTAAGTTAATACAACAAATGGCTCATTTACCTTTTGCAACTATTTCTAGTATAACAGAACCATTAATTTTATTAAGTCGTGCAAATCCCGGAGATGTAAAAGAAACTGCAAGAAGTATAGGTACAAGTATTGTATCAGAAGGTCAAAATACTTTTAAAAGATTATTTCAAAATCTTTCAAGAACTCAAATAGGCGGTATATACGGAACTCCTGTTTTTAAAACTGGTAAAAAAATAAAAGGTTTTGAAGATGTTAATGATGAAACATGGGCAGAACTTTATCAAACTGGATTAGCTTTAGAACAAGCAGTACAAGAAAGAATAGAAGGATTAGCTGGTGAAGCATTAGGTAGTAAAAAACTTAGAAGCCTTCAACAAATGTTTTTTAAGACAAACTTACTTACACAATGGACAAAAGCTGTTCAACTTGCTGCATTTACTACAGGTAAAAGATTAATAAAACAAAATGCAGAACAATTATATTATGGTAAAACTTTAGTTGGTAGAAAATTAACTGATAAAAATAAAGATTATTTAATAAAACAATTAAATGAATTAGGTGTTGATGAAACTGAAGCTTTAAAATGGTATAAAGGTTCATTAGATAAAAACGGTAAATATGATATAAATAAAGCTAGAGGCATGGATGATAAAGGACAAATTATCCAAGACCAATACGGTAATGTAACTTTTAATGCTAATTTTTATAGTAAAGATTACTTAAATGCTGCAAATAGATTTACTAAAGAAATTATTTTAAATCCAACTACTGCAGAAGCTAACAGACCTTTATGGTTTTCACATCCAGCAGCTCAATTTTTAGTACAGTTTGCTGGTTATCCTACTGCTTTTAACAATACAATTTTAAAAAGATTTGTTAATGAGGGATATAATGAAACAGGACAAGCAGGAGGTAAAACAGTCGGTACTGCTATGTTAATGATGTCAGTAGCTTATATAGGTAATGAACTTAGAAGTAACGGAAAAGCTACTATTGATTATGAAACAGGAGAAACAAAACCTATACATGAAATAATGGGAGATGCTGCTAGACGTACTGGATTATTTGGACCTTTAGATTATGGATACAGATATAATTCTGAAATGAGTAGAAATGTAGGAGGATTTACATCAATTATAAAAGCTTTTGGTGGTCCTACTGTTCAAGATATTACGGATACTGTTCTTTATAGAAAAAATTTAGCAGAAGTAGCAGCAACTAATTTACCTTTTTATTCTGCTTATGATTTAATATTTGGTGATGGCACTAAAAAGACTTTAAGAAGACTTGCTGCAGGTAGAGCTAAAGAAAAAGAAAAGAAATTTACACCTATTAAATATTCAAAAGGTGGTATAGTTAAAAATGTACCTAATGTAACTGATGAGCCTGATGAAATGCAGAGTAGAATTACTGGTGTACCTTTTAACAGCACAGCAGATTTTATGCAAGATGAGGAAGATAGAGAGCTTGATGCACAAATGCGAGGATTAGGATTAAAATGAATATAGAACTATGTAAACAAGAAATAAAAAGACACGAAGGCGAAGTGTTAGAAATTTATATGGATAGTTTAGGTTATAAAACTTTAGGAGTTGGACACCTTTGCCAACCTAACGACCCTGAATATAACTGGGAAGTTGGCACACCTGTCAGCCAAGAAGTTGTAGATATGTATTACGAGGATGACTTTGAAAAGCATTATAAGGAAGCTATACATGTCTTTGGTAGCGAGGAAGACTTTGAAAAGCTACCAGAAGTTATACAAGAGTGTTAGTAAACATGTGTTTTAACTTAGGAGGTTCAAGACTTTCAAAGTTTCGTAACATGTTGAAAGCTTGTAGAGAACATGATTGGG
>JGI10211J34971_10003969_pt1 | contig 11776 bp, 14 predicted proteins | sample Etolagsediment_FD_34971 | JGI IMG/M metagenome (IMG submission 34971)
TATAGCAACAACAGGAAAAAGGATACATACTATGACTAAAGTTATGCTCATTATATACTTCGGGATATCTTGCTTTTACTTAGGTAAATTCTCATATATCGATTCGGATGGTATGGGGATATTCTTACCGAAAGTTGGGGGTTATCACCTATCTTTAGTTGATAATGAAGAATCTGGGGTTTATCGGTAAATAGGGGTTGACGATTGAGTCGAATCACGATATAACAGAATCATCAACAAGACAAACGGAGTCAAGACAATGCAAAATGAATATTCGGTGACAGTATATGATGAATTAAATGGTGGCGTTGACGTATTGACCATTTACGCCAAAACTTTTGATCAAGTGGTTTACAAGGTTGAAAGTGATCCGAATCATGAATATGAAATTATCGATATTGAAAAGGCTAACCCCTTGGACTATTAAGAAACAAGGGGCTACGGCCCCAACCAACCAACCAACGGAGTCAAAAAATGTTACGCTATAACGCCAATTCAACCGACACAACCACAACAAAACGCCCCTATACGCTAACACTTAAGGCCGCCAAAGAGTCGGTTAACATATCCAAGGGCAATTCTAAAATGCCTGGATCTACCTTTGCTCAAGACTCCTTTGCTTGCAAGGTTGGCTCACGCCTAGCCAACGTCAAAGGCTCAGTCTGCGAGTCTTGTTATGCACGAAAGATTCAACGCTTGCGACCGTCCGTCAATCAAGGGTGGTCGGCCAACTATGAAAAGGCGACTCGATTGATTGCGACTAATCCCGACCAATGGATCAAAGCTTGCGTATTCCAGATTCTACGGATTGCCGATAAGACTGGTGAACAATATCACCGTTGGTTCGACTCTGGTGACATTGACTCGGTTGAACAACTTGAAGCGATTGTTCAAGTCTGTCTAGCGACTCCAGACATTGCCCATTGGTTGCCAACCCGTGAATTGGCTATTGTTAAGCAATGGCAAGCACAAGGTGGCGTTATACCGTCCAACTTAGTCATCCGCCTGTCTGCGCCTATGGTTGACATGAAACCAGTTAAAGGGGCCAACACAAGCACCGTACACAAGCAAAACGCCCCTCACGGGTACGCTTGCCCTGCTAGGACACAAGGCAACCAATGCGGCGATTGCAGGGCTTGTTGGGATGCATCCGTTGCTAATGTGTCGTATCCAAAACACTAGACTTTTTTCAGTACTGTTGACTCCCTAACTGGTCGGCCCTAGTGGTCGGCCCTTTTTTGTTTTGGTTAGAATATGTTACCAATACAATGGGGTAGTATTATACCACCGTTATTTAAACAAGGGTTCAATCAAACGATTCCCCTAGTGCTGCCGATTCGCCCTGATAGTCAAGCATTTTTTCTTGTCAAGTCAAATGTTTATACCAAAGTGTGACAAATGTGCAACACATCGGTCATTCCTATGACTAACGACAGTATTCCTATCCCTATGGACTATTGACATGGGACCCTTGGTATTATACACCTACCGATTCGGGTAGTGTCGGTTTACCCCTACATCTACAAAACAAGAAAATTAGTTNAGGGTGTGACCAAATGACGCATATACCAAATAGTTGCAAAGTTACAACAAATGGTGACAACATCGGCTACCTTCTTAAGAATCAGCTATAAAGTATCAAAAAAGAATCCTTTGTTATCAACAACATATAAAAAAGTTGTATTTCTTTGGTTGTAAAACCTCTCAAAAAGTACATATATATAAGTGAAGACACTAACTTAAGTTACTACATAAGTTTCTCTCTAGTAATTGATACTATCTAGTTTATATACTATAAAGTTATAGTTACTTAAGTTACTACATAAGTATATACATATGTATAGTATGTTCTGTCGTTCTCATTCAACCAAGACACAATCCACCACTCTTAGTTATTGGGACAGGTTTTGCCGATGAGTGGGGACTGCTGAACATATTACTACTAGGTGAATTACCTTCTTACTGTCGTTCTCTTAAAGAAAAGCAGACTTTATGACTATCCCAGCAATCCCATATAGTGAAATTATAGCCAAGAAGGTTAGAGAGGGGTCAAAGACATTATGGCATCTATCCAGAAGTATCAGAATGCCCCTTCTTCTACAGCTACATTCTATAAGTTGTATGGTCAGGACATAGCTGATGTTAAATCTGAGATTGTAGGACAAGTAGGTTCTGTCGTTATCCAACAGGCTCTTGACGGTGACTTTAAGGCTGCTGAACTATTCCTACGTAGTAAGGGTGGATGGTCACCTACTTCTACAGTAAACGAACAAGAACTAACAGAAGACCCTGACACTGATGAATCTGCTATTGATTCTCTTATGACCTTACTCGGAAAACAATCTAATGGCTCAACTACAGACGAAGATAACGGCTAGTGTATTACGTGACTTACCTGATGAGGAAGTTGCAAGTCTGTTAAAAGAGTTAGGGCCTAAGAAAGCTGCAGAGCTACAGCATGACTGGGGTTTCTGGGCTAGACCTGAACAGTTAGAGCCAGAAGGTGATTGGAACACTTGGGTTGCTCTTGCTGGTCGTGGTTGGGGAAAGACTAGAGCTGGTTGCTGAGTGGGTAAGACATCGTATTCGTTCTGGTGATAAGATTGTACATTGTGTCGCACCTACTAAAGGTGACGTTAGACGTGTTATGGTTGAGGGTGACAGTGGGCTACTTAATGTCTGTTGGAGTGGTGATGAAACGTATCGTGGTAAACACATTGGTTTCCCTGTTTGGTCTCCCACAAACAATAGCTTGACATGGGAGAATGGCGCTAAGGCTGTATTCTTCTCTGCTGAAGACCCTGAACGTCTCCGTGGTCCACAGGCTTACAGTGCATGGTGTGATGAACTTTGTGCTTGGCGTAATGCACAAGACACTTGGGATATGATGATGTTTGGTCTACGTCTAGGTAGACACCCCAAGGTCTTCGTTACAACTACCCCTAAGACAACTAAACTTATCCGTACCATCCTTAGTGATGATAAGACGACAGTAAGTAAAGGTAGTACATATGACAATGCTGCTAACTTGGCTGATACTTTCTTGGATGCTGTACGTAAGACATATGAGGGGACCAGATTAGGTCGCCAAGAACTATATGCTGAGATCCTAGACGAAGCCTCTGGTGCTTTGTGGAATAGAGGGTTATTAGCTAAGTGTGAAATAGATAAAGACGACTTACCACAACTTAATCGTATTGTCGTTGCTATTGACCCTGCTGTTACAGCTAATGCTGAATCTGACATGACAGGTATCATAGTGGCAGGTATTGATGTAAATGGTACAGCATACGTCATAGAAGACCACACAGGACGATATTCACCACAGCAATGGGCAGCTAAGGCAGTAGAGCTTTACCGTGACCACATGGCTGATAGGATCGTCGCTGAGAGAAATCAAGGTGGTGATATGGTACGCCATACACTACACACAGAGGATGAAACAGTTCCTGTAAAGCTCGTACATGCTTCTCGTGGGAAGATGGCACGGGCTGAACCTGTATCTGCACTTTACGAACAAGGTAAGGTAAAGCACATACGAGGGTTAAACGATTTAGAAGATCAGATGGTACAGTGGGAACCTCTAGGGTCCATAGGCTCACCAGACCGTCTTGATGCTTTAGTTTGGGCAATAACGGACCTCTCACTCAACGGATACGCAAAACCACAGTTGAAATTAGCGTACTCCAGTGCCAAAGGTTTAATGTAAGATGGCGAAGAAACTATCAGAAACGGAAGCAACTCAGATTCTTGGGATTGCAGGTGACAATACGCATAACGGTCAAATCCGTGCTGATGAGTTTCTACCAGAGTTACGTGGCAAAAGAGCTATTCGTAAGTACCGTGAGATGCGAGACAACGATAGCACTATTGGTGCTGTAATGTATGCTACAGAGCAAGTATTACGTGATGTAGATATTAAGGTTATGCCAGCTAATGAGACTGAGGAAGCTAAGAGAGAAGCTGAGTTTGTTGAGAGTGTCTTTACTGATATGGACCACACTCTTGACGATCACGTATCTGAAGCTTTGTCGTCGCTTACCTACGGCTTTGCGTGGTTTGAAGTGGTATTCAAGCGTCGGTCAGGTCCTAATTCTCGTTCTGATAAGTCTCGTTCTAAGTTTACTGATGGTCGTATAGGTGTAAGGAAGATTGCTTCTCGTGCGCCTTGGACTATTTCCAAGTTTGATGTAGACCAAAAGACTGGTGATGTCTTGGGTGTCCATCAAGAAGGATCTGGGTTTAACAACACAAGTTATATTCCTACTCGTAAGAGCCTTTACTATCGTACTACTGCTATCAATAATGACCCATCAGGTCGTTCTATTTTAAGAAACGCATACACATCTTACGAGTACCTTAACAATCTACAAAGCATTGAAGCTATCGCAGTTGAACGTGAGTTGGCAGGTATCCCTGTTGCTCGTATTCCTGCAGAGTATCTCTCTCCTGATGCCACTGCAGGACAAGCTGGCTTTGTTGCAAATCTGCAGCAGATCCTTCGTGACGTTAAGTTCAACGAACAAGGTTACATTGTCCTGCCTTCCGACACCTATCCCGATAAGGATGGGAGTCCTACCAACCAACGATTAGTTGATGTAGAGCTTATGGCGTCAAATGGTAAGCGTAACATTGAGATTGACCCTATTGTAAAACGGTATCAGCATGACATTGCCCGTTCCGTTCTATCTGAGTTTCTTATGCTTGGTGGTGGCAACACTGGCTCTTATGCCCTTTCCAAGTCTAAGACAGACCTGTTCCTCCGTGCCTTAGAGAGTTACATTCAAGCTATCGTCGATGTCCTGAACAAACAGCTTGTTGAACGTCTTTGGGAGTTGAACGGTCTGAACTACGACCTTATGCCTACTATTGTTGCTGGTGATGTTGCTCCACACGATCTACGTGAGATTGCAGCCTTCCTACGCAACTTGAATGGTGCAAACATTGATGTGTCGTCCCACCCAGAAGTTATTCAAGACCTGATGGACATCGCAGAATTAAACTACGACCCAGACGTGGGCGAAACTCAACAACCTCTAGAGGAAGAATAAAATGGCAACTTTAAATGATCGTGTGTTTGACAACGGCTTGACCGTCCTAGACACAGAAGCAAATGCAATCTATGTGACTTCACAAGAAGCAACCACATACGCTAACGCAACATCCACATACGCATTGGGCAACTCTACATCTTTGTCCATTGGCGCACCACAGGACCGTTCTGGCGGTGGTCGTGAGGTAGTTGTAGGTGCAATCACAGACGGTTCCGTAACAGGTACTGGTACTGTGACACACTATGCTATCGTTGACACATCAAACTCTCGTTTGTTGGCGACTGGTTCTCTAGCAGCTTCTCAGTCTGTCACTTCAGGCAACACATTCACTCTGTCTTCAGTCACTATCGGTATCCCAGACCCTGTATAACAACAACACACACTGAATTTAGAGTAAGGGTATAGATAATGGTAAAGCTAGTCAATCGTGCTAAGATGACGACAGCCACAACTGGCACTGGTACTATTACGGTAGGGAGTGCAGTTGACGGGTTCCAGACGTTTGCAGCGGCTGGGGTTTCTAATGGTGAAACCATTCGTTATACGATTGAAGACGGAACTAATTGGGAAGTTGGTTCTGGTACTTACAATGCTGGCACCCTTACTCGTTCAGTAGACGAAAGCTCTAATGCTGGGTCAGCTATCAGCTTATCTGGTAGTGCTATCGTCTTTGTTACTGCGTCTGATGCTGACATCCAACAGCCACCATCTGAGGGTGCGTTTGTTGATGGCGACAAGACTAAGCTCGACGGCATTGAAGCCACGGCTGACGTAACTGACGCTGGCAATGTAAACCCGCTGGTTGATGCCCACCTGAACACTGGCACTGCTTCATCTGGTGAGGTTCTGTCGTGGAATGGGACGGATTATGATTGGGTGACGTCTGGCGGGGCGTTTTCTGTCATCGGCACACGCAACCTTGCAGCCATTGCTACGCTGCCCGATCTGACTACTGGCACTGATAACTTTGTTGCTGGTAACTTAGCGGGAGACAATCTAACCACGGGTGTTAATAATGTAATTTTTGGTAATCTTGCAGGGGGGGCAAGGACAACTGGCAAAGATGGTATTATCATTGGTTTTGAAGCTGGTCGATTTACCAACAGCGATGGTGTGGTCCTTATTGGCGACGAAGTGGGCCGCACTGCGGGCTTTAAGACAATTAACATAGGCGCTTTTGCTGGAAGGAATAACACAGGCACTCGCACAATAGCTATTGGCGCAGATGCTCTTTTAGGTGTTGCGGGATCAAGCACTGGCAGCGAAAATGTTGCAATAGGCACGGAGGCTGGAAAAGATGTAACCACAGGTGCCAACAACTTCCTCGGCGGTTACCTCGCAGGCACTAACCTCACCACAGGCTTCAATAACGTAGCCCTTGGCAATAGTGCTTTGGATGCAGCTACCACAGGCTCCAACAACGTAGCCTTGGGTGATAATGCTATGGGTTCTGCTACTACTGGTAGAAGTAACGTAGCTATTGGGCCGGAAGCGATGGGTTCTGGGGTGGCTACTGATGCTTTTGGCTACAACATAGCGATTGGTCGTCAAGCTGGGCGACAAATTACCACTGGCACTAATAACATAGCTATTGGCAAAAATGCTTTGGACTCTACGCAGACAGGCGGCTCCAACATTGCCATCGGTGAGGATGCTATGGGTTCTGCCCTGACAAATACTTTGGGCTGGAATATAGCGATTGGAGACCAAGCTGGTAATGACCTAACCTCAGCTACAGGAAGTTTGCTTCTGGGTCGCCGTGCTGGTTGGAATATCACCACTGGTACTAATAATGTTATGTTGGGTCGGGATACATCTAGCGTAACCACAACAGGCTCTAACAACATCGTCATTGGCTACAGCGCCGCCGCATCCTCAGCCACAGTCTCTAACGAGATCACCTTGGGGAATAGCAGTATTACTCGCTTCCGCATTCCAGCGGCTGGCATCGACAACACATCCGCAGCCCTGTCTGGCACGACCCCATCGGTGGACGTAGGCGCACGGGATACCTACACGCTGACGACATCGGGCAACACCACGTTTACCTTCACTGGTGCGCCATCAAGTGGTCAGGTCGGCACGTTCAGTCTGATTATCACGGCAGGTGGCACTCACACGCTGACATGGCCTGCCTCGGTTGATTGGGCTGGTGGCACTGCACCTGATGCACCTGCAAGCGGTGAGAAGGACATCTACACGTTTATGACAGTGGACGGAGGCACTACTTGGTATGGCTTCCTCGCTGGGGATGCGATGGCATGATAACGTCTGCGCAAAAGCTGTTGATGGCACGGGCTGGGGTTGTTACACCAACTCAAATTAACCCTTGGGCGGACATAGCCATTGCATCGACTACCTATGTTCAATCGTCAGCAACTATTTCTGATGGCTCAACCGATTATTGGCCTAATGGTATATTTTTTAAGCCAGATGGGACGAAAATGTTTGTCTTGGGGTGGAGGTCAGGCGGCAGCCTAGCAGATATTCTTGAATTTTCACTATCCACCGCTTGGGACATATCAACTATATCCTACACAGCGAAGATTTCTTCTGTGACGTCAGACTATGGTCGGGCGATTACCTTTAAAAGAGACGGCTCTGCTTTTTTCTTTTACGACAACTCTCAGAATATGCGCAAATACACACTATCCACCGCTTGGGATATTTCAACAGCATCGCTAGACAGCAGTGCATCAACGCCATTTTCAACTTATACATCAGGTCAGCCAAGAAACCCGTTCATTTCAGAGGACGGAAAAACCATCCTGCTGAACGACAACAACAATGATGCCACTTATCAGTTTTCTCTGTCTACTGCGAACACTATCTCTAGTGGCGTCTCGTATGATGCAACCTTTAGCACAGTATCATACACAACACACCCTAGGGGTATATTTGCTTCGTCAACTGGCGATCAGGTATTCATTCTTGGTAACGAGGGTACTGTATATAAATTCACGACAACAGACTTTGATGTATCATCGCTAACGGCTGATGGTTCTTTTGTTGTTAGCACACAGACTGGCTCTGGTGCGTCTGCCATTTTTATGGATTACGATAATCTCAAGATGTATGTTGGTAGTACTACCAATGCCATCTACGAATATGACATCACAACGTAAGGACACACCATGCACCTAAAACTCACAAACGGCACCCCAGCAAAATACACACTGGGACAACTGCGCCGTGATAATCCACAAACCAGCTTCCCCAAGCTTATCCCTGATGACCTGCTGGCAAGTTATGATGTGTTTCCCTACACACGGCCTGCTGCACCTGAATACGATAGCCTAACGCATCGGCTGACAGATGGTGCCTTTGAGCAAGTCGATGGTGCTTGGTCGCTACCCTATTTGGTCGAACAGCAGCCGCTTGAGCAAGCAGAACGCAACATCCGTTCCCACCGTGATGGTTTGCTGCAAGAGACTGACTGGATCGTCATTAAGTCTTACGAACGTGGCCAGAACATCCCAGCAGAATGGGAACTGTATCGGCAGGCACTTCGTGATATAACAGAACAAGCTGGCTTCCCATACGAAGTCACATGGCCAACAAAACCTTGAGGTGACACATGGAAGATCAACTGACACCCGAACGTATCGCAAAGCACTACTCTGCCTGTCTCGACAGCGTGTGGGTAATCAACGATGCCATCGCCAACCCTGACAATTATGCTGGTGATGACACTGTGATCGAACGCAACGTTAAGCACCTTGAAGGTATGCGTCAGGCTGACTTCTGGACTACCGAAGATATGGCCCCGATTGATGCGGCAATCTCTGCTGGTAACGCTGCAACTGCGGAGTAATTAAATGCTAGGCTTCTCACCTTTAGCATCAGCACCATTAACAGATGATGGTCTTACAATCTATGAATTGGGTGCTGTTGGTGTAGAAGCTGGTAGCCCCTCTGTAGGGCAGTCTACATTTACTCAAGAACATGACTTGAGCCTGACGGGTATTCTAACTGCTAATCCCACTGTAGGCTCAAGTACTATTGAGCAAGACCACGACATCACACTAGAAGCTATTACCACAGGTAATGTTTCTGTCCCTGATGTCACTATGTCAGAAGATGAAACCTTCACAGGCGACAGTATCCTAACGGGTAACCCTGTTGTAGAGACTTCTTCTGTCGTACAAGGCCACAGCCTAACACTTGAAGCTATAGCCACAAGTAACCCAACTGTTGGTACTATGACTATGGCAGAGGATGAAACATTCCTCGGTGTAAATATCACCACTGGTGCTGTCTTTATTGGTCAACCTGACCTCGACGAAGATAACACACTTACTTCTACAGACATTACTTCTGGTCAACCTACAGTACCAGCTATCACAATGTCTGAAGAAGAGACATTCCTTGGTCTTAGCATTGTAACTGGTCAACCTATTGTTGCAGCAAGTGCTATCGCACAAGACCAAGATTTGACAGCTACAGATATTACCTCTGGTCAACCTGTTGTCTCTAATGGGGACTTCAATGAGGTTAGTGCTCTTGGTGAAGCTGTACCTATTGTAACTGGTCAACCTGTCCTTACAGATAGTACTTTTGACCAAACATATATTATTACCCTAGAAGTTATTACAACCAACAACCCTGTCGTACCAGCCATTAATATGGCAGAGAATGAGACATTCGTTGGTCAAGATATTACGACAGGTCAACCTACACTAGCCTCTTCGACTATTGAGCAAGAGCATGTTCTAACTGCAGTTAATATCAACACAGCACCTAGTGAAGTTGGTCAAGCTACGATAGAACAAGATCACCAGTTGGTCTCGACAAACATCACTACAGGAAACTGTATCGTAGATGTAAGTTCTATCTCTCAGATTCATATTCTAACCTCTACAAACATCACTACAGGAACACCTACAGTCCCTGCTATAGAGATGTATGAGGATGAAACCTTTACAGCAGTAGCTATCATCACAGGCTCACCTGTCATTACAGATAGCACTATTGAGCAAGAGCATATTCTTGGTGGTCAGAGCATACTGACAGGTTCTCCAACATTTAGTGATAATGTTTACATAGACCCCTCTAAAGCTCGTGTAGTTTCTATCACAGGTAATGCAGATAACTCTGTCACACTCTCCTACAACTACAACGTAGCTAACGTACAAAACAGTAGCAACTCTGCATTGATAACCTACGATAATAATAAGGCAGCATAATGGCTTTTAACATCAAACAGAATGATACCTCACCTTCACTTCAGGCTACGTTGAAGGATGCTAACAACAATGTAATCAGTTTAGCTGGGGCATCTGTACGCTTTCACCTGAAGGCACTTGATGGCACAGTTAAGGTTGATGCTGCCATGACTATCACTGATGCTATAAATGGTGTTGTTCAGTATGATTGGCAATCTGATGATACAGACACTGCAGGTTCTTATTACGCAGAGTTTGAAGTTACCTACAATGATGGTGCTATAGAAACTTTTCCTAACAACCAGAACCTAGCAATTTCAATTAGACCAGAGTTGAACTAATGACTACTTGGGCTAGGCACTTATATGAACATAACCCACTAGCTATAGCTAAGGGTGAGTCAAACGATTACGCCCCTAGAAACATCTTCGGTTATAATGCTCTTGTAGGTACGTCCTACATTCCCGCATGGGAGAATAACACAGCATATATACAGCCCACTACAGGCTTGAACATGACTGTTACCTCTAACGTAGCTGACGATGGTGTAATCATCCGTATTATCGGTCTTGATGTAAACTACGAGGTTATTGCGGAGAATGTTACGTTAAACTCCGCAGTACCTCCTACGACAACATTACAGTTCTTCCGTATTAATGATGTCGTTACAATCTCAGGCAATGCAGAGAATGATATTACCGTAGCTAACGGTGGCATCACTTACGCTAAGATCAGGGGTGGTGAGGGTAAGAACCAAGCTAGTATTTACACAGTACCTGCTGGCTACAGTTTCTACCTAGTGCGTATTGATGCTTTCTGTGCCACTGCCGCTCAGAACAACAGGCAAATCTACTTCCGTAACTTCGTCTGCTTAGAGAGTGGTGTAAAGCTACGGGTAGCTGAGACTTCCTTCCTAGAGATGATGCACATCCAACGACAAGTTCCCTTCCGATATAACGAGAAGACAGACATTGAGTTCCAGCTACGAGGTAGTAGTGGTGAACAATACATCAGTGTCTTTGGTGAGGGCGTCTTAGTCAAGAACACAATTCAAGGTGAACCATAATGAAAGTCGGATCAAAAGTATCATGGAATAGCTCTGGTGGTACTGCCCGTGGTATCATTCGTCAGATTGTACGTGATGGTACTGTTCCTAATATCCCAGTAAAGATTACAGGGTCCAAAGAAGAACCTGCAGCACGTATCGAAATCGTCGATGACGAAGGCAAGCCTACAGGTACTATGGTAGGACACAAGCTGTCAACACTGCGTAAAGCACAATATGCTAACGACATCTTCACGACAGAGATGGAAGCTGTATCTCGTTCTATTGACATGGGACTAGAAGGTAAAATCCACGTATCTGACTACAATGGACAGGCAGTCTATATGCCAGCAGAGAGCCACGAGGAGTACTTAGAGTACTATGGTGGCACTGAGTATGGCGAAGAGGACGAAGAGCCGTCAGTGGACCGCTTAGAGGCTCTACGGGTTATTGTACAAGAGATTATGAAAGAAGAGTTTGCCAAGGCTGAATACCAAGGTGAAAAAGTAACT
>JGI10211J34971_10003971_pt1 | contig 11774 bp, 11 predicted proteins | sample Etolagsediment_FD_34971 | JGI IMG/M metagenome (IMG submission 34971)
TTTGAAATTTATCAGTCCAATCCACTATTTAGTTTTATTATAAAAATAATTTGTAGCTTCAACAAATCCATCTATAGAACCACAGTCAAATCTTTTCCCTTTGAATTTAAATCCAAGCACCATCCCTTTTTTTGCTTGAGTTAGAAGTGCATCTGTTATTTGTATCTCACCACCTTTGCCAGGTTGTGTTTCCCTTATAATATCAAAAATATCAGGGGTTAATATGTATCTACCTATGATAGCTAGATTTGAGGGAGCATCTTGTGGGTCTGGTTTTTCAACCATATCTTTTATCATAAAAAGACCATCTTCTATCTCATTTCCAGATATTACTCCATATTTGTTTGTCTCCTCTAAAGGGACCTCCTCTATTGCTACTATTGAGCATTGATATTTTTTATATACCTCTATCATTTGCGATAATACTCCTCCACAAGCTTCAGTATTATCACACAAGTCATCTGCTAAAACTACTGCAAAAGGGTTATTGCCTATTAGTGTCTCACCACTTAGTATTGCATCACCTAAGCCTTTCATTTGAACTTGTCTTGTGTATGAAAATGTACATCTCTCAATAACATCTCGTATCTCTGTTAAGTAGTGCTCTTTTGAGCTACCTTTTATCTGATGCTCTAGTTCGTATGAGATATCAAAGTGATCCTCAATAGCTCTTTTACCACGACCTGTTACTATTGCCATAGTATTCATCCCTGCTTCTATAGCCTCTTCGACACCATATTGTATAAGTGGTTTTGTAAGAACGGGTAACATCTCTTTTGGGGTTGCTTTTGTTGCTGGCAAAAATCTTGTACCATAACCTGCAGCTGGGAATAAACATTTTTTTATCATATAATAACCTATAAAATTTTTTTGTATTTTATCAATAAATAGTTTTTTTGTCAATTAACGGATCTATCTAATGGTAGAGGATGCTATTTTAGATTTTACTACCATTAAAGATAACAATGTTAAAATACCCGCTATATTTTCAAGGGATAATAATGAATAATTTTTTAACAGCAGTACAATATAGCTACGACTCAATGACATGGATAACATGGCTTGTTCTAGGTATTCTTGGATTTCAGATAGTTCGATCATATAATCTAGCTTATAAAGATAATAAAACATATCAAGATATGAAACAAAACAAAGACAAAAAAGGTCTAGCAAACTTCTACACGGCAATAGTTGTATCTATATTATCGATAATAGTATTTTTCTTACCATATTTAATCTAAGTTGCTCTTTTATTAATCTTAAATAAAACTTAACACTGGATTGACCTAGCTATAGTATAGCAAAATAAAAATAGGGAATAACTCTTGCATATTTGTATATATAAAAATATTGGATTACAAATATGATGGTAAACAAAAAACAGATCAAAGAACTTTTAAATGAATCAGCTTGTTCACACAACGATAAGAAAAAATCAAGTTGTGACAAACCAAAACCAGGGGCAACTAGTGGTGGATGTGCTTTTGAAGGGGCTCAAATTGCTCTATTTCCTTATGCAGATGCTGTTCATCTTGTACACTCACCTGCAACTTGTCAAGGGGCATCTTGGGAGACACGAGCAACACCTACAAGCTATGAAGGGGAAAATAATGTACCACTTGGATATTGTACAGATGTCACTACAAACGATGTGATATTTGGGGGGCATAAAAAACTTGAAGAGTCTATAGAGTATATATGTAAACATAAAAACCCAAAAGCTATCTTTGTGTACGAAACTTGTGTTACTGCTATGATAGGTGATGATATGGACAACATTTGCAAAAGGATGGAAGAAAAGTATAATCTACCTATAGTAGTAGTCCACTCTCCAGGATTTGTAGGGTCTAAAAATCTTGGTAGTCGTCTAGGTGGGGAAGCTGTACTTAGTCAACTAATAGGTACAAAAGAGCCACAAACTATCCATCCATACGGTATAAACCTAATAGGTGAATACAATGTTACAGGTGATATGTGGCAATACACACCTATCTTAGAAAAAATAGGGATAAAAGTGATCTCTACACTTGCAGGTGATGGACGGATAGAAAATATACAACAAGCCCATAGAGCTAAACTAAATGTGATAGTTTGTGCAAAGTCACTTATAACATTAGTTCGTAAAATGGAGGAGCAATATGATATACCGTATGTTAGTGTCTCTTTTTATGGTAAACGTGACACAACAAATGCTATACGAACTATAGTAGATGCATTTAATGATAAAGATCTAAGTGCAAAAGCGGAAGCTATCATAAAAGATGAGGAGGAGGCTTTAGAGCAAAGACTGATCCCATATAGAAAAATATTGCAAAACAAAAAAGCTATATTAAATACAGGTGGAAATAAAGCTTGGTCGATAGCTTCAGCACTACAAGATATAGGTATAGAGGTNGTTGCTACAAGTATTAGAAAGTGTACACTAGAGGATATAGAGATAGCAAAAANATATGTCCCTATCTTGATGAAGGTACCTGCAAATGAACAAGCAGGATTAATAGATCAGNATGGGGTAGATATACTACTTGCAGGTGGTAGAAGCCTTTATACTGCTATAAAGAAAAAAGTAGCTTTTGTAGATGTAAATCAAGAGAAAAAAGTAAGTTATGGGGCTTATGGTGGCTTAGAAAATTTAGCTATAGATGTATGTGCATCTGTACAAAATCCAGTATTTAAAATAGTAGGTCAAAAGGCTCCTTGGGAGTAACTACACCTTGCAACTAAAACAGTTAATTTGATCTTTGCAAGTTTCGCAAGCAGGTGCAACTTCACCTATACTATCATAGATAAACTTTTTCCATAGTTTATCTTTTGGTTTTATATCTGCCAAAGTTGGGAAGTGCTCTTGCATATATCTTCCCATCTCAATTCTACTTTTAAAACCTAAGTCTTCATAAAGGTGATTTTCTTGAAGAGATACTTGTGCAACATGTGGGGCTATGATATCTATAGCTCTTTTATTTTTCCCATATTTTTGTAAAAATAGTGTTACTTTTGATCCTAATCTTTCAAATTGACTCATAGTGTCATCTCCACCATCTTCCCATTTAGTATCTCACCAAACTCAACCCCAAAGTCAAAACTATCTAGAAGCTCATCTTTTGTAGGTATTAGTTTTATCTTTATAGGTTTTAGTGGTACTCTAAATTTTAAAGACTTTAGCCTTGAATCTATCATATCAAGTGCCTCACCACTCCATCCATAACTTCCAAAACAGCCTGCAAATTTACCTTTTTTCTCTATAAGCATCATAAAACTAAGCAGATCCCAAACAGGCTTTGTGGCATCACCGTTTATAGTAGGTGTTCCTATTAATACAGCACTACTCTCCTCAACTATATCTATAATATTTGACTCATCTAAAGCAGTTAAGTCGTATATGTTTGCTATGATATTTTCGTTTGATTCTAGTCCATCAAATATTGCATTTGCTATATCTTTTGTATTTTTATAACTTGTAACATAAAAAACAGATACTATCTTTTTACCGTGTAATTTTTGCGAGATAGTACTATACTCTCTATATGTATCTATATACTGTTTTGGGTTGTCCCTTAGTATTGGTCCATGAAGGTTACATATCATATCTATATCTAGTTTATCATAAAGTTTTAGTGCATTTATCACATCTGACTTAAAAGGTCTCATAATATGGTCATAGTAGTATTTAAAAGCGTATCCAAAATCCCCAACAAGATCATTGAAAATTCTTGGGTCATAGTAGTGACTTCCAAAAACATCACCACTAAAAACTATTTTATCTTCAACTATATAGCTACTCATAGTTTCAGGCCAGTGTAGATTTGGGGTACTTAGAAACCTTATGGTTTTATCTGATATTTTTATCTCTTTATTTGTCCAAACAGTTTCAAACTCCATATTGTCCCTTTTTGATATAGACTTTAACATAGGTTGAGCCATAGGTGAGATGATAACTTTTGCATTTTTCGCTTTTCTTGCAAGCTCTGGTAAAGCACCACTATGATCAGGCTCTAGATGATGCATAATAATATATTTTATATCATCATATGAGCATATAGATTCTAACTTAGCAAAAAACTTATCCTCAAACTCTTTTTTTACTGTATCAAATATCACTACCCCATCATCTGTTTTAAGTAAATATGCGTTGTATGTAGTACCATTTGATGTTTTCATAATAATATCAAAAGTTCTTATATCTGGATCCTCTACACCAATGTAATATAGATTTTGTTTTATTTTTAGCGCTTGGTTCATCAGTTAATCCTATTTAGAAATATTTTTCTTATTTTATTTAAAAGTGAATTATCCTCGAACCAAATATTAAAAAATCCTTTCTCAATCTCATTGATCAATATAGGTTTTTCTAAAGTTTCATTTTGATTTTCAAACTCAACTCTTTTATGTGCCCCTCTACTTTCATCTCTTTTTAAAGCGGTTAAAACTATAGTCTCAGCTATCTCTAGGGCATTTCTAAGTTCTAGTATAGATATAAGCTCTACATTGTTGTTTCTACCTTTATCTATTGTGTGTAGATTTCCTGCTTGTCTTCGTAGATATTTTAGATAATCAAACACCCCCTCTAGCTCCTTTTTATCCCTTATTATCCCAACTTTATCAAACATCACACGACCAAGAGTTATCCTCATAGCGTTGAAGTTTTTTGTTGTATCTAGATCAAAAATATTATCAACTATTTTTTGATCTCGTGCTACTATATTAAAGTCTATTGGTAGGTATTCACTATTTTTTGCATACTCTTTTGCTAAACTTCCTGCAAGATCTCCAAAAACTGCACCCTCAAGAAGTGAGTTTCCACCAAGCCTATTTGCCCCATGCACCCCTATATTTGCACACTCACCAGATACAAAAAGTCCATCTATTGATGTTTTTGTCATACTGTTTTCAATACCACCCATAGTGTAGTGGGCAACTGGCTTTATCTCTAAAAGTTCACTTGAGATATCTATACCCGCTTGATTATAAGCAGCTTTATAAAGTGATGGTAGCTTTAACTCTATATGATCTTTTGGTATATGTCTTAGATCTATATATACTTTTTTCCCATTTCTTATTTGATTTGATATAGCAAAACTAACCTTATCTCTAGTATCTAGCTCATCAACAAATCTAACCCCATCACTATTTACAAGATATCCACCCTCACCACGAGCAGCTTCACTTACTAGATATGTAGACTTTGCCATCCCTGTTGGGTGAAACTGTACAAACTCCATATCTTTTAAAACTAGCCCAGCTCTTAGTGCAATAGCATGCATATCACCTGAAAAGTCTTGTCCATTTGTACTAAAACCTCTATATATACCTGCATATCCACCGCCTGCTAGTATAACTGCCTTTGATGGATAGACTACAACTGAAGAATCAAATCTTCTAATAGCAACTATACCACTTACACTTTTGTTTATTTTTGCGATATTTAGTACAAAAGTGTTCACTATAAACTCAACACCTACACTTTTTGCTTTTTTTATAAGAGCTGCAGTTATACTAGCTCCTGTTTTATCTCCAACATAGCAGGTCCTTTTCGAGCTACCACCACCAAAACTTCTTTGAAGTATATTGCCATCTTTATCGCTATCAAACTCTACACCATAAGATAGAAGCTTTTTTACAATTGCTCCAGCGTTTTGACACATAAACTCTACACTTTTTTTATCACACAATCCATACCCACTTTTTAGTGTATCATCTATATGAAGTTGGATAGCTTGTTTGTCATTTTGATCTAAAACTGCATTTATACCACCACTTGCAAGTGAGCTATTTGATCTAAAAAGATTTCCTTTGGTTACAATTGCCACTTTGTTAGAAGCTGTTTTTGCCTCTATTGCAGCCATAAGACCAGCTATCCCTCCACCTACAACCACAATATCATGTATCATCACTACATCCTATAAAGTAGATCATATTTTGCTCGCAATACAGATCTTATTTTTGATATCTGGCAGTTTTCTTTTATATGAGTAGGAACTTTAGATCCAAATATAGAGCTTACTATCCCTGGAGTTGATCTTACAAACTGTAATGCTAACTGAATATCACTTTTTAAAGTCATACTATCATCAAGTATAGCCCCCGTTGTAGTTGAGAATGACTTATGAAATAGATTCATTTGAAGTAAGCTAGAGCTTGTAATGACACCAACTCCTAGTCTATAAGCTGCTTGTATTATAGTACACTCTTGATTTGCTACAGTTTGTGTATTTTTAGTGTATGGTGTGGTTTTTGCCATATTAAAAGGGAACTGAATATATCTAAATCTATGGTTTTTACCACCTGCTTTTATTGCACAATCAACTAGTTTTTCTAACTGTAGATGTTCAGGTGAGCCTATATCATTTAAAAAGCCATTCCATGTTGCTACCCCATAAGTTTTGATCATACCATCATCACACATCTTTTCAAATCTTTTAAACACCTTTTCTATTTGTTTGTAAAAATCTTTTTTTCCTAACTTTAGTAGTTGCATCTCTGGATTGTGCAAATAGTATATATCAAATGTTTTTACACCAACATTTTCTAAACTTCTTTTACATGACCACTCTAAAAAATCAGGTGTCATACAGTGCTGATCTAGCTCTATATCTTCCTCTTTTGCTAAGTTTTGATTTATGACATTATCTTTTATCCAAGTGTATGGATTGGATGGAAATGGATAATCAAGCTGTATAAATCCACCTTTACTAGCAATTATAAGCTCCTCCCTTTTTACTTCATCCCCTAACTCTTTTAGTGCGATCCCTATCTCTTTTTCACTTTGTCCATATCTATAATTACTAGCTGTATCTATATGGTTTATACCACTTTTTATAGCCTCTTTAACAGCTTCTATATAGTGAAAAACATAGTTCTCCTCTTTATATGGTTCATTGTTGAATGTACCTAAAGATAGTTTTGAAAACACTAGATCGTTAGATTCTATATAGAAGTCTTTATATTCGTTGAACTTTTTAGCAAACCCTAAAGTGCCATCTTTTGTAGCACTACACATCTTGAGTATACCTACTTTCATCACTACTATATTTTTTATTAGTGTATATCACTATTGCTATAACATATGATATTAATATGATTGGTAAAATGTATTGTTCCATCTTTTACTCCTTATATTTAAAGAGTTGCAAAAAATGTTCCACTATATTTTGTGATATCATTACACCTAGAGAGATAAAGGTATATTTATTGCATATAAACTTTAAAAGTAAGGGATATAAATTATTATGATAACTCCAGCAATTACTACTAGTGAACTTTACACTCAACTTCAAATTTTAATTGATAGCGATACTCCTGTGTTTATACATGGAAGTCCAGGGATTGGTAAATCTTATATTGTTAATGATATTGCAAAAAAGAACAATTTAGAGATAGTAGATGTAAGACTTTCTCAGCTTGATGCAGTTGATCTAAGAGGTATCCCATCAATCAAAGGTGATCAAACAAAATGGATGCCACCAGTTTTTTTACCAAAAGATAAAGATGCAAAAGGGATACTGTTTTTAGATGAGCTAAACTCAGCCCCACTTTCAGTTCAAGCTGCAATTTAGCAGCTAGTACTTGATAGAAAAATCGGAGAATATACTTTACCAAAAGGTTATAAAATAATATGTGCAGGAAACAAGATAGATGATAAAGGGATAGTTTTCAAGCTCCCATCTCCACTTATAAATCGGATGGTTCATATTGTACTTGAGCCTAGATATGATGACTTTAAGATTTGGGCGATAAAAAATAACATCCACCCTTTTATCATAGGTTTTTTAGGATTTAGACCAGATCTTTTAAGCTCAAAAGTTCCAACATCAACTGAAACCAATCCTGCATTTTATACCCCAAGAGCATGGGCGATCCTTTCAAATATTTTACAACAAAATATAGATATAGATAAAATAAATCCTATCATCTACGGTACTGTTGGATATGCCGCAGGTATTGAGTTTAGCTCTTTTGTAAAAGTATATAAAACTCTTCCAAATATGGATGCTATTTTAAATGGAGAGGATAAAACAGTATTAAAAGATAAGGATAAACTTCCTGTTTAACCATCCCTTTCTTTCTGTTTTAGCTCTTTGGATCCCTGCTTGCTATGAGCAAAATTTAAATAGTGCTTGACAACAAAACCAAACAGCACAAAAAGAGCAACTAGCAAATAAACTCTTTCTACAGTTTATGGAGTGTTTTGCAACACTAAAAGAGGAAAAACTAGAGTACCCAAAAGAGTTTATAACAGATGTACGGCTATATCATGAAAAGTTCCCTCCACTTTTACAAAAATTTGAGGATATACAGATTCAATATCTTATGCTAAGTGATTTTTATGACTTTGCAAGATTAACAATAAAGTATAAAAAACAAGGAATATAAATCATGAATCCAAGCAGTGCAAAAAGGTCAATAGAGCATCTTTAAAATAGAAAAGTCCCAGTGCCTAAAGTTAGTATTAAAAATTAGTTTTAGAGGATTGAGTTATATTTATCCCTTCTGTCTAATTTCTCTAAAATAGAATGTAGTTTGTCACTTAAAATATCATATTCATTTTCATAATATATTTTTTTTAGATCACTAAACTCTTTTTGAAAGTGTAACTCTAAATTATCCACAATTAAATCTACTTTTTCATCCTCAATCAAATTAAAATCCTCTATAGCAAAAAGTACTTGTTTTATGTTCTGGATCAACTCCTCTTTTGAAAGAGGTTGTTTTTGTAGATTATGATCTTTAGAGATTATTTTTTCTTTTATCTCTTCTAAAATTATATCAAGTTCACCATGGAGACTTTTCAAGTTCTTATTATTGCTATGAAGTTTATCCTCTTGTTCTAATTTAGCTGCATACTTAGAAACATTTTGCATATGAAGATTTGCACTTAACCCTTTAAGATTGTGAAAATATCTTTTTCTTTGGGTTATATCATTTTTTATCTCTTCTAACTGTTCATTATAGTTTTCATATTTATTATAAAAATTTTTAAGGATCACTTTACAATACTCTTGATCAACTCCATGATAATTAATAATTTTTGCAATATCAACAGAGTCTAAAACTAGATCAATTTTATTTTGAGTTTTTTTATCTATTTGTAGGTAACTTACCTTTAAATATTTAGATAACACCTCTTCTACTTTGTTCCACTCTATAGGTTTGCTCAAATGTCCATCCATACCAGCTTGTAGTGTGATATTTTTATCTATTTGCATAGCAGAAGCACTCAAAGCCACAATAGGAGTTTCAATACCAAGTTTTCGTATCTTTTTTGTAGCTTCTATCCCATCCATTACAGGCATCTGAATATCCATAAAAATAATATCAAAATGTTTCTTTTGTACTTGAGAAACTGCCTCTTTTCCATTGATTGCAAAAGTTACTCTAAGTCCATATTTTTCAAAATTATTTTTTAAAATAAGAGCATTAATACTATTATCTTCAGCTACAAGAATCTCCCCTTGTGCTTGTAAAAATCTCTCTTTATTTTTTCTAGAACAATCTTCTACTTGATTCTGATCATCTTTTTGCAGAACAATAGTAAACAAAAACTCACTCCCTTTACCAAGTTCACTTCTACACTTTATCTCCCCATCCATCATCTCTATTAAATCTTTTACAATAACCAATCCAAGTCCAGTACCCCCATACTGTTTTGTTTGTGTTATATCTCCTTGTTCAAATGGGATAAATAATTTTTTTTGAGCCTCTTTTGAGATCCCTATACCACTATCTTTGATACTAAAAAGAAGTTTTATAGTATCTTGATTCTCTTTGAAAAGCTCTATTGTAAGTGATACTTTCCCCTCATGGGTAAATTTTATAGCATTAAAAAGGAGATTATTTACGATTTGTTGGATCCTTACCATATCCCCAATAACTCTTTTAGGGATAGCCTTATCAACAATAAAATCAAAATCAAGCCCTTTCTCTTCAATTTTGAACATAAATATATTTCTCACACTATTTGTAAACTCTTCAAAACAAAAAGAGCTTCTATCTATTTTGAACTTTCCTGCTTCTAGCTTACTAAAATCAAGAATATCATTGATCAAATATAGAAGTATCTCAGAAGACTCTTTTGCTTTGTGAAGATACTCTTGTTGTTTTTGATCAATTTTTGTTTCATACAAAAGATCTATAAGACCAATCACACCATACAGTGGTGTTCGTATCTCATGGGATATATTTGCTAAAAACTCTGATTTTATTTGAGAAGCTAGTTTTTGTTCTAGGTTTACCTTTTCAAGTGCATAGTTTTTCTCTTGGGTTAATTTATTGATTTTTCTCACCTGACTATAACGCCACCACCCAATAAATATAACAATAATAAATAAAAAAAGTATTTGGTAGAGGTATTGGTAGTTGATTTTTTGTTCAAATTTTACAGCAAGCCACTTATTTGCGATCTGATCTATTTGCTCTTTGGATATACTATCAAGTATTTTTTGCATAATAGTTTGAAGGATTGGCTCATCATCTCTAGTTGCAATGGAAAGCTCCCATTTATCCTCAAATTTACCATTGATTCTAACATCTGCAATTCCCTCTTGTTGTAAATAATACGCAATGGGAGCTAAGGCATCTACATACCCAAAAGCTTTATTGTTTTGAACTAGTTGTATCCCCTCTTGTATCCCTGATACTAGTATAGTTTTGATTTTTGGATATTTTGATTGTATTATCTCAGCATAGGCATAATCTTTGACTATGGCTATGGTTTTATCATGAAGATCCTCCATAGTATCTATAAAATTTACTTTTGATTTTGTGGCTATTACAAAAGGGAAGGTTAAATATGGTTTTGTAAAATCCATATATTCACTTCTACTTTTTGTTTTCATTGCTAATGAGAGTATGTCACACTGTTTGTTTTTGATTTTTGTGAGACTCTCCTCCCACGAGTTAGTAACAATAACTTCAAATTGAAGATTGCTATTTTCTTTGATAAGTTTGAAAACATCTGCAGCTATCCCTATGTGATTTTCTTTATTATCAAGTTTTTCCATAGGGAGCCAATTTGGATCTACACACATCTTAATAGGGCCTTTGTTTTTTATATAAAGCTCTTGTGTATTGGAAAAATCAATAACTTTTTTTGTTTGATACCCAAACCATTTTTGCCGTAACTGTACTTTTTGATACTCCGGGATACTATCAAGGACTTTCGTGATGATGGAGTTTAATTCTGGATAATCTTTTCTTGTACTAAAAACCACCTCAGTTGATTTAGGAAGGGTAAACGCTACATCGATATAGTTGATCCCCTCACGATTTGCGATAAACTCAATATTGTCAAAAAACAAAATATAATCGGCATTATTCTCTATCACTGCTTGTATCATCCCTATAGAATCTTTGGTGTAAAAAACTTTTGAGCCAACCTTTTTTGCAAAGCTCTCAATCAGTTGAGTCCCTCTTCTTACTGCTACTGTTTTATTTTGAAGATCTTTGAGTGTTTTTATATTTTGTGGATTCCCTTTTTTGACAAAGATTTTTGGAGTACTCTTAATATAACTACTTGAAAAGTTAAAATACTCTTCTCGTTCTTTGTTGTACACAGATGCACTCAGACCATCCACCTCATAGGCTAATGCTTTATTAACAGCCTCTTCCCACGAGTAGTTTTGATATTCTATCTTTAGGCCTGTTTTTTTATAGATGATATCAGCGATCTCTACATCCATACCGATAAGTTTTCCATCTTTCTCTTTTATAAGCATGGGAGCACTATCAGTAGTACTAGCAATAGTGACTATTGGATGTTTTTGGATAAACTCTTTCTC
>JGI10211J34971_10003972_pt1 | contig 11774 bp, 8 predicted proteins | sample Etolagsediment_FD_34971 | JGI IMG/M metagenome (IMG submission 34971)
AACGCCTGACCATATCGCCGGCGCGCCAGTTCTGGAATATCGATGGTGGTGTAGTATTTGGCATGGCCGGCGATGTCGTCGGCAGGGCTGCCGAGGGCGTCGTACAACGTTCGATAGCGTGCATGCACCAGGTTTTGAACGGTTTGGCGGTATTGCATATGTTGTGCGGCATCCAGCAGCTCCTGCAAGGAAAACAACGCCATCATCACTTGCTGGGGCGTGGACAGGCCGGCGGTGTGATTGAGGGCCACGGCGCGGCTGTCAGCCACCATGCGGTCAATGATTTTCAACGTTTCCGGTTCGGTGGTTATGGATGCATACCGGTCGTGCAGGCCGCGACGTTTTTCCATGGGCAAGGCGGCAATCAGGTCGTCCATGACATTGTGTTGGGCAATGCCGATTACGCCCAGACGCCATCCGGTGGCGCCGAAGTATTTTGAATAAGAATACACCAGAATGGTATTGCGCGGCGCCATGGCCGCCAGTGAACAAAAATCGTCCACAAAGGTTGCGTACACATCGTCGGTCAGCAAAATCAAATCCGGCCGCTGCGTGGTTGTCAGCGCGGCAATTTTTTCCAGCGAATCACCGGCCATGCTGACTGATGTGGGGTTGGATGGATTGACAATGAAAAATGCCTTTATCGATGGATCCAGCAGCTTTTCGATTTCTTTGGGCGGGTATTGCCACTGCATGTTTTCATCCTGTTTGACTTCGACGATGACCAGTTCGTAATCGTTCAGCGGCGGAATTTCAAGATAAGGCGGAAAAATCGGCGTGCCCAATGCAATTTTATCGCCCGGGTTGAGCAAACAATTTTCCTTGAGGGTGTTGAACACATAGGTCATGGCCGCGGTGCCGCCTTCGGTGGCATACAGATCCATTACCGCTGCGGGTTGATGATGGGGCCACATGGTCAGATCCAGATAGGCGCGCACAATTTGTTCGGTATGAGACAGCATACGGTCCGGAACCGGATAATGATTGCCCAGGATACCGTCAACCATTTCAGCGATAAAGCCATCGCCGTCAAGATTGAGCTGGTCGGTGGCGTAGGCGTATGCATCACTCAAAAACCGGGCCCCGGCCTGTGCCGAATGACGATTGCAAAATTGGATCAGGCGTTTGCCCATGCCGTCGGCCCGCGGCATGCCCACCAGACCGGGGCGCTGCATGATGCGATGCCCCTCATCAAGCGCAAAATTTCCCAACAGAAAATAACCCTGGCGTGCCTGCGTGGCCACCCAGTTCGGATTGCCGCGCCCGGCATTGAGCATCATTTTATCCCGATGGGAAGTTGCCATGTCGATCAGTTTGTTTTTAAGCTCGAAGGGGCTTAACGATTCATACCGTTTCTCTTCCCTGGCGTTGCTCATGATACCCTCCGTTGGAATGCGATTTTTGGAATGNGCCAACATCATTTTGAGTTTGCATCATCCGGCGATATTACGCCGNTTTAGCGTGAATTGTCAATAAAGCTGATAAATTGTTCCGCGGTGAACGGAGCGCATGCGGGCTTGATCTGCCTGNAAAAACAATTCAATCGCATGACACATGAAAATGTTATAGCATTGCGTTTTTATGCTGGTAAATAACAAACAACCTTGACTTTTTATTTTAAAAGCTACGATAATATAGTGTTCCAACTTTGGTTTTTCCTGGCACAATGTATGCGTATCGTGGCAAACATTCAGAAAAGCCAAACCAAGCGCTGAGCTTTGAGTAATGAGTGCTGAGATGGACAACAATTCTCAGCACTCATTACTCAAAACTCATACCAACCGGCTTGTTTCCAAAAATTTGCATTGATAAGCAAATATGCTGCCAAGAAAAACCTAAGTTGGATGACTATATCTGATTATCAATATTGAAAAGGCTTCTGCTCTTATGAAACGCTTGGCTGAAAAACAGGTTCTGGAATGGAAAGATTCTTCACGCCGCAAACCCTTGATCATTCGGGGGGCGCGTCAGGTTGGAAAGACGTGGCTGGTTGAAAACTTTCTGGCCAAACAGTTTGACAGGTTCGTCAAAATCGACCTTGAAAAACAACGTGACATCCATACATATTTCAAGGGCAATCTGGATCCCAAAACAATCCTGGTCTATCTGGAGCTGGAAGCAGGTAGAATTATTCCCGGCAAAACATTGCTGTTCTTCGATGAGATTCAAGCCTGCCCGCGAGCCATCATGGCCCTGCGGTACTTTTACGAGGAAATGCCCGAACTGCATGTTATCGCCGCCGGGTCACTGCTGGAGTTTGCTTTTGGCGACATATCCGTGCCGGTGGGACGGTTGCAGTATCTGTACATGTACCCCATGACATTTTATGAATATCTCATTGCCATGGGCAAGGAACCGATGGCGGCGTTTGTGCGTAAATCTCCGTCTGATGTAGATTCGGAAATCCAGAAAAAGATTCTAAATGAACTGAAAACCTATTTTTTTGTGGGCGGTATGCCTGAATGCGTCAAAACATACCATGATTCCAACTCGATGATTGAAGCATTTATGGTTCAATCAGAAATTCTTGATTCGTACCGTGATGATTTTTCCAAATATACCCCGAAAATCGATATCACCTGCCTTGATGCGGTTTTTCTGAATGTCGCCAAAAGTACCGGGGCGCAGTTGAAATATACCCGCCTCAATGCGGGGCATTCAGGGCAGATGAATCGTAAAGCGTTTGATCTGTTGGTGAAGGCAAAGATCATTCACAAAATTCCAGCCTGCGATCCGTCCGGTCTGCCTCTGGGGGCAACGGCCAATCAGAAAAAATTCAAGGCCGTCATGCTGGATATCGGGTTGTTACAGCGAATCTGTCAGGTTCCGGTGGAATTGGAATTGAGACAGGAAAATCTTCTGTCCATGTATCGCGGCATCCTCGCAGAACAATTTGCCGCCCAGGAACTGCTGGCCGGCAATGGCGGTGAGCTTTATTACTGGGCCAGGGATGCACGAGGCAGCAGTGCCGAGGTGGACTATCTGGCGGTGCGTCAGGGAATGATTTATCCCGTAGAAGTGAAATCAGGCGCAAGCGGAAGTTTGAAAAGCCTTCATCTTATGCTCGAAACATACGCAAATTGTCCCAAGGGCATTGTGCTTTACAGCGGAACCTACAAAGAACTGCCCGCGCAGAAACTGACATTCATGCCTTTGTATTGTGCGGCTATGATAAGTGATTGATCGGTAAATGGAATGATCGCAAGCGCTTAGCTCACATTCAGCGCCCTAAACTGGCTAAACCTGGGCCGTCCAAAAACAGTCTTTTCAGCTATGATACGCTGACCGGAAAACGATACCGTTGGGTTCAAAATCCCCCCCTTTGGCAAAGGGGGGCTAGGGGGGATTTCGTTATGTTGCCAAGGCATCAACGTGGTTCCAAAAACCGGGGAAGGTTTTTGCCTGTTTTGGACGGCCCAGGCAAAACCAGAACCAAAGAGGGGTTTAAATTACGTAAATTTTCCGGTCATTTCGTCTTGCCGGGTTTGATCCGGTATTCAGATAAAACCTCCGCTCGGGGAGAAACTGGATTCCGGCCTGCGCCGGAATGACGAGGTTGATTTTTATTTTCTGCCAAAAATAACGCGAATTTCAGAATTAAGTTATAGGCGTTGTTGACGTTTTTGCGATCGTTTTCCCTCTATATAGCCTCCAATCAGCCAATTACAGCAAATTTCCAGCTTGACACTGTTTTGTCGGGCTGACTATACTTTACCGAACAAAGCAAGTTCCTATCTTTAATCCTGCGCCGCGGGACTAATTTTCGGCGCAGGATCAACGCTATTGCTGGATCACGCGAGATCCGTTCATTTCATCCACCCTGTTCATCATAGAAAGGCATATATTATGAGAATGAAAACCATCGCTCTCGTCATTTTAACCTTGTTTTTATCGTTAACCTTCCTTTCTGCGCCATTGTCGGCGCAATCAGAGACCGGCATTGCTGCCTGTGATTCAGGATTTCAAGGAACTAATCGAAAATGACCCGAAACTGTTCATGCAGTTCAACCAAATGTTCGATCAGGTGCCCCGCAAAACACCCTTTCTCAATGATCCCACGGGTCGTCCACAGGTTCGGAATTATCACCATATGCTGCGGTTGTTGAATGATATTTTAACCCAGGCTCCGGAATTCAACCAAACCGAAATGGTAGGTGTACACAGCTACGGCAACAAGTGACCCGGCAGCCCTTGTGATGTATGGGCCGGTTTTTTTTATTTGGAATCACCGCTGATGGAAATCTAAAAGCTTATTCAATAACTTTTGAGGACTTTGATTATACTACAGGAGATACCTCAATTGCATATTCAGCAAGCACACTTGAAGACATAAAAATTAAAAATGAAACAATAAACAATGTTACTTTGATTATTGACGCGATTAACAAGGTGGATGGTTTTCCGATGCAAGGTCAACCAATCGGTAAAACGCTTCAAGTTGATGTTAATGGGACAATCATCTCTGTCGTAAACTTTGATGTCACTGCGCGAACAATACATAATTTAGCATGGATTCAGGGATCAATGAATTTTCCATATAACATTGATGGTGAAGTTGATCCTTCTATTGTATTTTCAGAGAATACTACACCTCATGATCAGTTCAATTCAGACAGCTCTTGGGATGATGTAAAGGTAAAAAAAGTCACTCTGCACTTTTCATCATGCATGGTGTCAACGGGTTTACGAAAACTGAAACTGAATTTACCCAATTTGTATGGGTGACTTTAAACTGCAGGGCATGCCCACCTGGCACTTGGCGCACACGTCGGTGGTATCGGGCAAGCCGTCCGGCGCCATGAGCAAATGATAGTTTTCGCGCAACCGGGAAAAACAGGCCGCGCGGTCCAGGCCGTCCGCGGACAAAGCGCTCACCGGGCAGGCTTGAATGCATTTGCCGCATGTTTTGCCGGCTTTTTGAAGGCACAGTTCATCTGCGGTGACCAGGGGGTGATCACCCAAATGCAAATCCGTTACCAGGCTGCCCATGCGGCCGCTGCAGCCGGCCGGCGTAATGAGCTGGCAATGGGTTCCGTACCGGCCCAATCCAATCAAGTGTCCCAGATGTTTGTGCGACCATAAACTGACCAGCCTTTTTTTGTCGAAATTGTGCGTGGCCGGGGTGAGCGCGGCCTTTCCGCCGCAATTTTCGATGGCAGCCTTCAGGGCCGCGCCGATGTGATCGATCAACTCATTGGTGGATGCATAGGCGCGCCCCCAGCTCAAGGCCGGTCGCCGCCCTCCCGCGTTGTCGCGCTGAATATGACGTTTGAACGGAATGAACCAGACAACCACGGATTTGGCTTCATGCAACAGATCCCGCGGCAGCGCATGATCCGGAACCGTGATTTCTTTCAAGCGTAAAAACCGGTCATCGGCAGGGGCGCATGCCATCAAGGGCGGACGCCAGATGGCGATTTGGTTGCGCCTGGTCGGGTAGGCCGATACATAGTCGGTGAGCAATTGGCTAAGATTGTCGAAATTCATGGTAACTCTTACTGTTCTCTTGCCGGTTTTAAATTGCTGGCTGGCTATATGGAAGATACCGCTATATCCATTTCTTTTTTTTAAACCAGCCCATCATCCCCGCAAAAATCAGGATCAACACCAGCCAGAGGCAGGGATAGGCCCAGCGCCATTTAAGTTCCGGCATGAATTCGAAGTTCATGCCGTAAATGCCGGCAATGAAGGTCAGCGGGATAAAAATGGTGGCCATAATGGTCAGCACTTTCATGACCTCGTTCATCCGGTTGCTGACCGTGGATAAATACAAATCGGACAAACCGGAAAGCACATCGCGAAAGGACTCGATCGTATCGATGACCTGAATGGTGTGGTCATAAACGTCCCGCAGGTAAATATGCGTGCTTTCCTGGATGAGCGCCGATGGTTCCTTGATCAGCAGGTTGATCACTTCCCGCAACGGCCAGACCTGTTTGCGAAAATAAATGATTTCGCGTTTTAGCAGATGGATTTCTTCCAGTATCCGGGGGGTGGATTGATCCAGCAATTGATCTTCCATCAACTCTATTTTATCACTCAATTTTTCCAGTATGACAAAATAGTGATCCACGACAGCGTCCATCAGGGCGTAAGCCAGGTAATCACAGCCGGATTTGCGGATTCGCCCTCGGGCTTGGCGGATGCGTTGACGAACAAAGTCAAAAACATCGCCCTCTTTCTCCTGAAACGATATCAGGTAATGGGGCCCTAAAACCAGGCTGACCTGTTCAGCGACAATGTGATTGACAGATTCGTCAAACACGAGCATTTTAAGCACAATGTAGATATAAGTTTCAAATTCTTCTGCTTTGGTGCGTTGGCCGGTATTGACGATATCCTCGAGCACCAGGGGGTGAATGCCGAAATGGGCCCCCATTTTGGAAACCACATTCACCTCGTGCAACCCGTCTACGTTGATCCAGGTGACCGGTTTTGTATCGCGATACGGAAAAGACGCTTCTATGGATGTTAACGGCTTTTCCAGCATCAGCTCGGTATCATAATTAATCAACCTGATTTTGATCGTTTCAGTTTTTTTGTCTCCAATATGAACCATACTGCCGGGAGACAGACCGGCTTTTTTTGATGATTTCTTGATGAGTCGCGGCATGTTGAATCACCTTTTGGTTTATGAATTTTTCAAACCGAATGGCGAGCGTGAAGTTAAAGAACCTAAAACATCGGGTCAATATGTGGCAGTCGGCATTGTATGGGCAGTTCCTGGTAAAATTTATCTGGATCAGTTTCGTGGATGGATAAAGCGAAAGTGCATGCAAGTGATCCAATAACTTAGGATTGTCAATATCATGCGGACCTGTGAGAGAAATAAATGATGGATGCGTGATCAGCCATTGCGGTATTTTTGATAAAACAACAGCACTTTGCGAACATAGTTTTTGGTTTCTTCAATTGGCGGGATCGCATTGTGACGCTCGACCGCGCTGGGGCCGGCATTGTAGGCGGCCAGCGACAGGATGACGTCGCCGCCGAAGCGTTTGAGCATGCGTTTGAAATAGCGCACGCCGCCCATGATGTTTTCGCGCGGGTCAAAGGGATCAGAGATGTTCAATGTTGGATAATTTTCCGGCATAATCTGCATCAACCCCTTGGCGCCTTTTTGTGACACCGCATGGGGGTTGAAATTGGACTCGGCCCGGATAATGGCCTTGATCAGGTGCGATGACACCCCGTGGGCAAGGGCGGCTTCGGAAATCAGGTCATCATAATCCTGAGAGGAAAATTTTGCGGCGCGTTTTTTTTTGGCTATCGAATGGCGCAAATAGATTTTATATTTAGACGATGTGGGCACATTGGTGAAATGAATCACGCCGTTTTCATCGACATAGGAATATATATCAGCCTGCGCCGGCGTGCCGGCAAAAGGCCGGCACGCCAGTGAAAACCATATGGCCAAGATGATGACATGAACGATGCGGTTATTGCCGCAGTGCATCCGCTATGCCCCTTTCAAGCCAAAAAAACGCCATAAATTGCTCCCTACTTTTTTGAATGGCCGCGGTTGCAAGCATTGCCGCCGCAATGGCAACCATCGCCATTATCGTCATGCTGCCGCGTTTGCCGCCGCTGCCAGGCATATGCCCACATTAGCAGGGCGATGGCAAACAAAATAACGGTAATCAAAAATGCAATCACTATACCAACTCCCTGATTACCCAATTACCGAAAAGCTCGAATCCGGGTTGATTTCGCGCAGCCGGCTGAAAAAACCGATGTTGCATGGGCGCTGCATGTATTGCATGGTGAACGTGACCGGATCCTGGTCGTGATTGTGGCCGGCCTCCACTTTTTCGATCAGCTCGGCCATCAACACGCCGACCACCGGCGCATTTTTGTATTGGTTGCCGGAGGTGCCGATGGCCATGTAAAATCCCGGCAGGTCGGACTGGTCATAAATGGGCAGCCAGTCATCGGTGACGTCATACAGGTCGGCCACGCCCTGTGGCTGGTTGGGCACGGGCAGGCCGTCGATGCGTTGGGCTTCGCGCATGGCCTGGGTGGTCCACTGATCGGTAAAGCCGCGGTTGAAATTGTCGGGATCAACCCATTCGCGTTCATCGCATTCCGGATCTTCCGAACCCACCAGAATGTGGTTGCCCACTTCCGGCCGTGAATAGCAGCCGATGTCGCCATCGGAAATGATCGCGCCATCTTTTTCATAGTTGACGCCCGCGGGCGACGGCAAATGGCAGACCTCCTGGCGCAGGGCGCGGGTTTTAATTTTCATGCCCGCTTCGACGCCCGCCATCTGGTTGATGATATACGAATGCGGCCCGGCCACATTCACGATAACCGGCGCATGAATTTGCGTGCCATCCTGCAAACAAACCCCGGCGGCGCGGCCATTTTTTTTCAATATTTCGGTAACTTTGGCATGATATCTGAACTTGGCGCCCACGGCCTCGGCCGCTACCTGAACGTTGTGCGTTGACAGTTGGGGGTCGGTGACATAACCGGATTCCGGCACAAAAATGCCGCCATCGATGGTTTCACCGGTTGGCGCGCCAAAAGCCGAATCGTTTAACCGTTTGGCTGGAAAATAGCGGCGCAGATCGGCCGTGAATGGAACCCGCGCCTGGACGCCTTGCGCATCGAGTTCGTCATACGCCACGCCCAGATCATCCAAACTGGCCATTACGTTTTTGAGGTTTTTGTTCAGCTCGGTCTTGATGACCAGACAGCCGGTGTTGATGTAGCGGGCCATGCCGGCCGGGTCGGCAACGCCAAGGTAGGCTTCCCAGTTTTTCCAGTAAAAATATCCCTCGCGCGCCATGGCCACCCCATCCGGGGTGGAATAATGCAGCCGGATAATGGCGCAGGAATTGCTGGTCGATCCATGCCCGGCGGCGCCAAGCATATCGACATTCAAGGTTTTCAGACCGCGTTTGGCCAGTTCAAAGGCCGTACAACAGCCAATAATTCCCGCGCCGATGATAATGGCGTCATATCGTTCCGACATAATCAGATACTCCTTAAGATGGGCGGCAAGCCGCATAGATGTAGTTTTAAGCGATTTACGCGATATTTGGCATCTTTTATAACTCAAGAAAAGTAGTTTACACTTTTAATGAAATTAACGGTTCGTTTTTTTGCTGTTAGCTGTTAGCCATTAGCTAATTGCTGACAGCTAAAGGCTAAAAGCTATTTAGGGCCAATGCATCCATCAAAAAGTGTAAAGCGATAAATGAAGGATGCCCAATATTTTATCTTTTTTGCCCACTTTTGTAAAGATCGGCCAACAACCGCGCCGGGTCTTGAAACCGGCTGCAAAGCATCATGGCGGCGATCACATAGGGCTTGAAGCCGGCTTGTTTGTATGTGTCGATGCGGTATCGGTCAAACACCGCGGCCTGCACTTCGCCGGCCTTGCAGGACACGCCCGTAATATCGGCCGGCAGGCAGTGCATATACAGCGCGCGGCCGTCGGCCGTGGTTTTCATTTTGGCTTCGGTGCATTCCCAATTTTTAAAGGCCGCATTGTTGGCCAGACAGTCTTGCTCCAGCGCCTTGAGACCCTGGGTGTCGCCCTGGTTGAGCAGCCGCGTGCGGTCTTCCATTACGCTGTAGGGCGCCCAGCTTTTGGGATAGACCACATGCGCGCCGTCAAAAGCGGCATCCATGTCGTTGACGACGGTGAACCGGCCGCCGCTTTCAGCCGCCTGATTACGGGCGGTTTCAACGACATCGGGAATCAAGTGATAACCTTCGGGATAAGCCAGCGTCACATCCATGCCAAAGCGCGTCATTAACCCGATCACGCCCTGCGGCACGGACAGGGGCTTGCCGTAACTGGGCGAATAGGCCCAGGTCATGGCGATTTTTTTGCCTTTAAGCGCTTCCAGCGATCCGAAATAGGCTTGCAGATGCATCAGATCGGCCATGGACTGGGTGGGGTGATCGATGTCGCACTGCAAATTGATCACGCCCGGGCGCTGGGCCAGCACGCCTTCGGCAAATCCATCATCCAGCGCCGCGGCCACTTCTTGCATGTATGCATGGCCGGCGCCCAGAAAGATGTCGTCGCGAATGCCGATGATTTCAGTGAAAAATGAGATCATGTTGGCCGTCTCGCGCACGGTTTCGCCATGGGCGATCTGGGATTTGCCTTCATCCAGGTCCTGCACGGCCAGGCCCAGCAGGTTGGCGGCCGAGCCGAATGAAAACCGCGTGCGGGTGGAATTGTCGCGGAAAATGGACACCGCCAGGCCGGAATCGAAGCATCGCGGCGACATGCCGTTTTCACGCAACAGACGCAAGGCTTGGGCCACCTGAATGACCTGCTTGAGTTCATCCATTGATTTGTCCCAGGTCAGCAAAAAATCGCCCTGGTACAATTCGCTTGAGAGTTGTTTGATATTTTGTATCAGTTTTTCAAAAGTTTGCATGTGTCATCTCCAGTATTTTCTAGAACATCCAGGCATACAGCGCATAAAAGGCGCTGGAGGTCACCAAATCGGCGACCGCAACCTTTTCGTTTGGCGCATGGGCCATCTTCTCGTCTCCGGGGCCGAAACCGATGGTGGGAATGTTATACAACCCATTGATGGTGACGGCATTGGTGGAAAATGTCCATTTATCCACCACCGGCCGCCGGTCGAAGAGGGCCTGGAACGCATCCACGCCACGGGTGACGGCCGGATGATCCGCGGGAATTTTCCAGGTTGGGTAATATTTCTGCATGCCGTATCGCAAACCGGTATAGGCGGTTTCTTCAAAATCCGGAATGAACACCTGGGCATCCATTGATTTGACGATCTGTTCAATCTCGGCCACGGCGCTTTCACGGGTTTCACCCCAGGTCAGGCGCCGGTCGACATGGATTTTGGCATAATCGGCCACCGCGCACAAAGACGGGCTGCCGGAAACAAATTCAGTGATGGTCATCGATCCCTGGCCCAGAAATGGATCCGTCGGCAGGTTGTGATTTAAATCACGAATCGCCAGGCAGGCTTCGGATGCCATATATATCGCATTTTTGCCGCGCTCCGGGGCTGACCCATGCGATGACACGCCGCGAAAGCTGACTTCGATCTCCATGCGTCCGCGCTGGCCCCGATACACGCCGCAACTGGTTGGTTCGGTGGAAATCACCGTATCGGGCCGCAGGCCGTCTTCTTCCACAATATATTTCCAGCACAGCCCATCACAATCTTCCTCGATTACGCTGCCCACAAAATACAAGGTGACATCCCGGTCAAACCCTAATTCCTTCAATATTTTACCGGCGGTAACGAAAGCGGCCGCCCCGCCTTTCTGGTCCGTCGATCCGCGGCCACGCAGGTAGCCGTCTTGAACATCGCCGACAAATGGGTCGAATTCCCAATTGTCGGCATTGCCCACATCCACGGTGTCCATATGCGCGTCAAATGCCAATATCTTGGGGCCGCTGCCGATCCGACCGATCACATTGCCCAGACCGTCGACCCTGACTTCGTCAAAACCGGCCGCTTTCATCTGTCGTTGCAGCTCTTGCTGAACCTGGCCTTCGCCCAGGCTGAGTGACTTGATGCGGACCAGCCGGGACAGGTTGTCGGTGGTGTAAGTTTGGTAGGCTTGGGCTTTTTCCCATATTGTTTTAGCGATATCCATAAGGCAAGCATATCCTTGATTCTATTTGTTATTTCCTGAATTGAACTTTATGACACTTTCCCAATGAATCATGCCATGTTCGTCGCAAAACATGTTCATGAAATCAAGGGAAAAACGATTGATGACATTTGAATATTTTGAGCAGAAGAGATCGTTTTTTTCTT
>JGI10211J34971_10003973_pt1 | contig 11772 bp, 16 predicted proteins | sample Etolagsediment_FD_34971 | JGI IMG/M metagenome (IMG submission 34971)
TAATCACCTCTTTTAACTGTTTTATCACCGAGTTCAGCATTTATGATTATGGCCTCATTCACGGGTTTATTCTTAGAAACATCAATTATGGATGCAATTTCCCATTCACCATCCAGCTTTGTCTCCTTTGAAGAAGAATCAATATCATCATTGAGTTCATCGATATCATCAGAAAGAGTTTCACCTTGCTTTCTTTTTGATTCAAAGTCCAATTTTGATTCTTTATCAGATATGTTCTCAGTAAACTTTTTCATCTATCCCCTTCTCATTCTTCTCAAAATCTCCTTTTCCAACTCATCAACCGAAAAACCGGAAGTGTTATAATCCTCGCCAGGCAGTTCCATATGATTATAATTGTCATCCACCACAGCATCCTTGAAATGACTTATCAACTGTGTATTTGTAAATAATTTTATATCTTTCTTTATAAAAGATTCTGATATTTTTTTTATCTTCATATTATATTCTTCTGTTTTAAATATTCTATAACTTTTTTGGCAGCTTCATCAAGTGATTCAGGATCAATTTCCTTTTCATTTTCTTGCATTGAATAAGGAACATCTCTTAAAAATAATTCACCCTGTATTATATCTCTGATGTCAAATTCAATATTAGACGAATTAATATTTTCAAATTTTTTCAAATGTCTCATATTCTATATATTAAATTTTTTGTATGATCTGTGGAATTGATCCAAGCTCTAGAACCTTCGACTGGTCAAGTTTGAATTCAACATCGTAAAAATTGAAACTGAGTGTCATTGTGAATTCNGGAGAGGTCAGTTTCTGTGATGCATAATCAAAACGGTTATCAGTTATTGTTTTTACGATTATCTCGTAGAACTTTATAAGATATATCTCATCTCTATGAATGTCAAGTGCAGATACGGTAAATGGCTTTATGAAAAGGTTATTAGTGTCCAAATAATGTTTGATGATTATATCATAAAGAAGGAAATAATTCAAATGTGAATCAACAGATGCGAATGTCACATTCAGGTCATGTCCTACAATGTCTTGAACATTCTGTGAGGGTTTATATGCTCTTTGTTTTCCTCTCATCAATGTCTGTGATGGTGTTTCGAACCTTATACCAGGAAAATCAATTCCTTTGATAGTGGAATTCAAATAATCAACTACTGAATCATATTGTATCCAATTCTTTTCAAGAACTGGTTGATAGGATGCAATTATCTCTGATGGGAGAAAGTCGCTAGGCAGTTGGAAGATGAACTGATTTCCTTGTGATGTAAGTCTCAATTGAATTATTTATTTTTTATAATGTCAATGACATTTGATGTATATATTAAAAATCATTATCTGATTTGTCATCTCATTTTATCCTTGGGTCAAGTTTTATACCGACACGCTCAAATCTATTGACCTCTTTAATATCAGATGGGGTTATTGTATTATCCGGCTGATTCAATAGAACGGTTCTTCTAGTAACAATTGCAGTGTTATTTATCTCATTGTTATCTGTATCCGGTGTGATGACAGGAACAAGGTCAATGTTCTGGTCCTCAACTGGTGCAAGTTCCTCAGGAATGAAAAGACCTGAATATATCAAAGTTTCGACACCTTTATTTGTTGTAGTGATATAAAAGAACCTCGACATCTCATTATACATTTTCTTGATATCGTTGTAGGCTTTCTGAGGAACAATGAAAGAACACATACCTGTTGAGACATCTGTATTCGGTCTTGGCGCAAAAGCATAAGCAAGTTGCTTATCATTCGATCTGAATATCAATCTCAATGCGTCACAATTTGAAAGATCAATGAAATCAAGTTTATTATCAATGATATTTGCAATTCTGAACTTTATGATATTATCAAACGGACCAATTACAATTTTAAGCTCACCAAGGGGATAAAAATTGTTTATATTCTTTGCTCTTCTTTTATTTAACATGTTCTCTGACGATGCATGTATGAAATCAAGTGTTTTCAGTGTTGGTCTGTCAACCTTTACTTTTAGCAACTGAGGATCCTTTCGTGTGATCGCATCTACTTGAGCAAGTTGATTCTGTTTTTTCACATATATCTTTGGCTTGTGAATGCGCCTCACCTTTATACTTTGGTGTTTGAATGAATATTTTGAAACCTGGTCAGGCTTCATTCCATAGAATGATTTTCTTGTCACTATCTTTTCTTCAACCAACTCGATCAGTTTCATTTCAACATCGATGATCGCATTTGATGTCGATGTTCGTATGATCGGTCTGTATTCAACTGCCTGTGTGAAATCATCTGTTTTCAGAATGGTAATTGTTTTGCCTTTTCTGTTCTGTTCGAACAATGTTATTTTGAATTCAACTTGGTAGAATTTATTGATGTTTCTGGATTGAACAACGAAGTTCTGAAAATCTTCAACACTCTGATTGTATATCGGATATATCTCAAAAAAATCACCCACATCAGATTCTTTGATGAGTATGTCAACCTCTTCAAGTTCTGGTATTCTTGGAAACTCATAACTCAATGGTTCTGATACAATGTAATTGATCAAAGATCCAACCGTTTGTTTTCCTGTAATGAAATGAAAATCTATGAAGATGGGTGATGTCAAAGAAAGACCTCTTCCATCTGTCAAAAGTTGATTCACTGAATTAGGTATCGGAAGACCAGATGCCAATTGAAGTGAAACTGCATCAACTGATGGTATGTTCAATTCTATTTTACTATCCCAAAGTCGAGATTCATAAAGCAATGGCGGATTGAAAGCTGACTTCACAGAAGTATCAGAATCAAGTTTATCATAAAAGTAATTTGATATATCGTGAGTTTTTCTTGTCTCAAAATCAAATGTGAATATTCTCACATAGAAACCCCTGTATTCTCCGAACTCAAAGTTTGAAGGAAAATAAATGTTCAATCGGTCATGCCTTAACATACCCTGTGAAGGATGGTCTGTCACATTCAAGAATGTATATTGCTGAGGATCAATTTTTGCAACTTTTCGTTGCAGTCTATCCACAAAGAAAAATTGTCTTGTAATATCATTCAATGATATGTTTGAACCCACATAACTGAGTGATTGGTCTCTGATATCACGAACAATTTTGAATGGTTCTGAAATGCCATTTGCATCATCATAGACCAACTCAAATAAAATGTCTCTATGTGCTTTCTTATATTGTGAAATCCTCATAATCTTGATCTTAATTGATATCCTGTCTCAATTGCAGGTGAATTTTCTGTTTCAACATGTCTGTCAAAATCAACTATTGCAGAAATGGCATCCTTACTTTGTTCGCTCGGTGGTATATTGATACCAATATCGAGATCTCTTGATGGAAGCGCTTTCGGATCATTTGATTTTGAGTTTCCATTATTGATCCATCTCTGAATGTCATTTCTTGCATACCGTGACATGAAATCAAGTATCTGATCATCACTTGGATCAAACCCATGTATTTTCATCCAACCAAGAACAAGATCAATATCTCTCTGAGTATTTATCTCAAAGTTACCTGTGGATTTGTTCACATCCAATGTGGTCAGAATGTTCCTATCAACTAGCTTGATGGCAAATCCTCTCATGTTACCAGGTCTTGAATATTTTCTTTTTTCAAATTTATATTGGTATGCTCTCAATTGAACTTGATATGGTGAATCCCAATAAGGTATCCAAATTCCAAGTGCGCTTTCAACTAGTGATCTTCTCTTTTCTTCATCAGTGAGATTTTCCTTTTCAACTGACGAATAGAATTGTGAGTTCTTTTTCTGTGATGTATTGACCGACCTTTCTTTTGAAAGTTGCTGATTCTTCAACGCTCTTGATGATTCTATCTGAGACAGATCAGTTGACTCATCTGATTCAAGTGACTGGGATATCCTCGATTGATTCTGATTGAATTTAGATTCAAAGAAGCTTAAGTTTCCTTTTGATTGCCATGTTTCAAACTTCCCGGTGTATATTATCTGTATATTGTTATCGATCTTACCTGTGATGTAAAATGAAGATGAATTCACTTGATACATCCTTTCGATATCACCATATTTTTCTTCATCAACTTTGAAAACCACCACACCTCTTTCCAACTCATTCTGATCAGAATCACGGTAAAGTGCAAAATCGAGTATCTTGATATCTGATCTGAAATTGAGCTTCAGATCTGTGTAATCATTGAAATTCAATGGTCTGAACTTTTCAGTATCTGCCTTTTCAATCACATTGAACTTGAAAATATTATCGAACGGTGTAACGGTTATTGTTGCTCTTCTGTTAGCAAGGTAAATTGTTCCTTGATACTCACCAAGTTTGTCAGATGTTATCACATTATAACTTTTTGAGAAAACCACATATGGATCAGTCTCAATATCCAATTCAGTATTCACACTGAACTGAGTTCTTGATAGATTCGGTTGATTTATATCCTTTATGAAATTACATTCTGTTGTTCTTATCTTTTTCATATCAAGTCTGGTCAGGTATCTCGAGTAATTCGATACCTTATCCTGTAACATGCCATAACTTGCTTTTCGGGATATTCTTGATTGATCAACACGGTCTATGAGATTCATCTCAACATCTATCACGGCAGTCGTTGTGGTGAATTTCAAAATTGGTCTGAATTCGATCTCTTCTAAAAAATCATCTGTCTGAATTATCTTTGTTCGATATGTCTCAACATTCTTTTCTACAATGGATATATCATACTCGACATAATAGCGGTTTCCCTCATCAAGTGATTGATTTATGAAAAGATTGAACTCACCCAGTGATCCATTCTTGGTCGGATATATCAAAAAGAAATCACCCTGTGTGGATTTCTCGATAACGACACCGAACAACTCATATGATGGTGTCTGTGGAAAACTCAGAGATCGTCTCTCTGACAATCTATAAAACCTCGTGTTATTGACAACATTGAGGTTGTCAATGAAATGAAAATCCATGAAAACAGGCGCAGTTTTCGAAACACCGACACCTGATGTGAGATTGTGATTTATTGTACCGATCCTTGCCGCGCCGTTTCTTCTTTGGTCGCTGAGCGCATCAACTGAAGGTATCTGAATTTCAAGGTATTTGCCCCAATTCTTACCATTGAGTATGAACTGTGGATTTGAGTATTGAAGATCATTGAACTGGTCTATGTTCTGTATGTTGAAAAAATAATTTGAAAGATCTATGAATATCAGATTATTGTAATCTAAAGTATAAACCCTTAAATGACATCCGATCCTGTCTTGAAAAACATAATTCACTGGCATGTGTATCCTTATTCTATCATACTTGATAGGAATAGAAGCTGGGTAATCTTTCTTCTGTATCGAAGATATATCTGAGGAATATTCAATATATGAACTATTGATCTGGTCCAATTTTACCAATTGATTCACCGGAGTTTTAGGTATCACTTTTGCAGAATCCGAAACAACAACATCAAGATAATTCTTGGTCTTGGATAAAGTTGATGCAAAACCTGGTATATTTGAAAGCTCATTGAAGAACACAGCATACCTTTCCGATACTAAATTAATAGAATCATATATGTATTCAATGAGAATATTATCATCTACCTGTACCCATTTCGAAAGTTGCATAGAATATATATAAAAAAGGTGTCACTTAATTGAGCATCTTTTTCTTTAAATGTTGATTTATCTCATTTTTCAGTTCTTCATCAGATGTATTATACTTTTGTTTCAACTCTTTGTAAAGTTGATCCTCATCTTTTCTGAGCTGATCCATTTCTTGATCGATTTTTCTGATCTTACCATCGATCGAATTCACATCCCTTTCAAGATTTATCATTATGGTATTGAGTTTATCCTTGGCCGCCTCTACATTTGAAACTTTTTCACTATCTATTTCTTTGTATAGATCATTCAGTTGACCAACACGAAGCTGTAGTGATTCCGCGAGTTGCTTTGCCATCTTGTCATAATTGTTCAATTCTGTTACGAGTTTGAGATAATCCCGTCTGATATTCTCTGCTCTTTTTAAATAAAGTTGATTTATCATTCTTGTAACTTTGGTTTTTCCACATCCTCACCTTCAACTATCTTTCTATCTTTTGGCGGCTGTGGTATTTCAGATTTCAACCCATATTTAAGATTGCTTTTCTTTTCCTTAGGCGGTTCTGGCGGCATTTCACCTTCAACTATTTTCCTGTCCTTTGGTGGCTCAGGTGGCATTTCTTTTTCACCAACCTTTTCTTCATCAATTTCAGAAACTTCCTGTTTTACCTCTACTTCTTCTTCTATACCCACCATTTCACGAATCTTATCAATTATACTTTGTCTTATAATGTTGGGATCTTTCAGGATATCATTCAAAAATTCATCGGCCAAGTATTCTATGATTGAAACTGAATATGAATCTTCCATCATTTCAATGAAATCAAGTCTTGGTATCCTATTTTTGATATCGATCGAAACATTGAAATCAACAGAACGCTTCGTGTTCTTGAACATTGATACCATTGGATCATCAACGATTGGTTTTGGTTGAACTACCGGTCGTGATGGTTCGAGACGCTGATCAGGCTGAACGAACTCCTGTTTTTGTACCGCCTGTCTTTGCTCTTGTCTTGGCTGACTTCTCTGAACAACTTCTGTTTGTTCTGAATCTGGATTCAAAAGTTTATCAAATGCTGCATTCTGTCTTTCAACAGCACTTCTGTCAGGTTCAGAGGCTCCATACTTTCTTTTCAATTCTTCGATCTCATCATCTTCATCAGCGTAATAAACTGCAGATTCATTTGTTGCAGGTTGATATTCAGTAGGTGATCCGGGGATCGATAAATTGACATCTTCTTCTGGTACATTTTTCAGATCAACTGACTTTATCTGTTGGGCAAACATATCATATGTTGATCGTGTATTCATAAAGTTGTCAGGATTTATCTCCTCTGTGTAAAAGTTAGGATCTACAAGTCTTCTTGCATCTATTCTTTCTTTTTTATCAGTGATTGCAATATCTTGAAATGAATCAATTATTGTGACAGATTCACCAGTCAAATTGTTTGTGAATGTTCTGTTTTTCAAGTTCATACCGTGAATTTTATTTTTTATATGAATAAAAAAAGGAGAAGTTTAAACTTCTCCTTTTCAAATACTACCAATTGTTTGATATCAGAAATCATTGAAGAAATCATCATCATCAACATCACCTGAGTCTGCGGTTTCTGTTTCAAAGTTATCTTCGAATTCGAAGTCTTCACTTTTTGCTTCTTCCTTTCTGAAATTCTGTGTTGCCTTACCGGTCAACAAGTTTGAAATTTCTGTGATCTTTGATTGTTGTTCTTCGGTCAAAGGTTTTGGTCCGAAATCTTCAATATCATTTTCACGATCCAAAAGGAAATCCTTGATCCTGTTCTGTGATTCTGCTGTGAATCCACCATTCTCATCAAGAGGAATGTTTTTGAATGCATTCTTGTCTTTGAAGTAGTAAGGTAGAGTTGTCTTCTCTGGTTTGAACATACTCATCTTGTAATCAGGATAAGTTTGGTCACCAGTTTGGATCTCTTTCACTACAAGAACAAAATCCTTTCCTTCTTTAAGATCGAATACATTACATGGGTCAGAGATCTCACCGTTCTTCTCAGACATGATCTTATCTTTGATGGTTTTACCATACTGCATGATCATGATCTTGCCGACCATCTCAGGTTGCTGCTCATCTTCTATCACAAGAACATATGAGTAATACTTTCTTGAATAGTTCAAAGCTTTTGCCTTTTCTTTAAGAATTGCATTCTTAGAGTTTGAGAGGTTGTAATAAAGTTCACTCAATGCACACTTCTCATTGAAATTCTTCGGAGAATCGTAATAACCTGAAAGTTCCTTAGCCTCTTGAAGTTTCACATAATGTGAGATCTTTTCGATAGCTGATTGTCCAACTTTACCCTCACGAGTAAGGTTAGGTAGGAATCTTACTGTTGATCTGTATCCTTTCTTTTTATCCGTTACCTTGGACATATCTACTCGGTAGATACCGTCATTGTTGGTTTTGGTAGGTTGCTCGTTCAAAAAATCCATTTTCGAATCTAAGCCGTCAAATAATTCATCTAATGCCATAATAAGCCGTTATATTTTTTAACTTGATAACCTGTTGGTTTTCAATTACTTATTATATCTTATTTGATCGATTAAGTTTAATTTGAATAATAAAAAAATCACCGCAATTTCAAAATTCTTTTTGCCTGATATTTTCTTATATCGCGATCCTGATATGACTTTAAAAATACAAGTATCCGCTGTAACAATGTTATGGTCATCTCACAATCAACCAACGCATCGTGATATCCACTCATATCAATTCCAAAATGAGGTCCCCATTTACTCAAAGAAGAACTTATAAGACCTGCATCCCTTTCAGATGTTCCAATTAATTTCAAGGCCATGTTCCAATGTTTATCCTCTTCGGCAAGAACCTCATATAATGGTATCACAAACAACTGCAATACCTGTTTCGTATCCAATATCTCATTTTTGAACCTGACATCAGATCGTGTGTTCAAAAATGTCATATCAAACTGGGCATTCTGTATCACGAATATTGCATCTTTGAACTGGTCAGTGAAATTCTTGAAATCCCTTAGAACCTGCTTTTCATCGAAAAATTCTCGACCATCATGGTAATGATTGAATCTCAAAACAGATTCGATCCTGTCTGACATGATGTTCTTTGTGGCTTCAGTGAGTTCTATCTTTTTATTGAATGTTGCAATCTCACTGAACTTGACACCATTGAACTCACATACAATTGCAGCAACCTGTGTCAATTGAACTTCATATGGATCTTCTCTCAAACCAGTGGTTTCAGTATCAATGAATATGAATGTCCTTGATTCTCTTTCACGAACATACTGTAAGAATTCCTCAATACTTTTTCCCCAGAATTTGTGCTCCAATAATTTGCTCAACTTTTCGACCATTTTCTATATATTATATTTGTAATATGGATATTATATTTTTAGATATTGATGGTGTTTTAAGAACTCACAAAAGTGATGTTCATTGGTCGAAAATACTCAATGAACCAATTCCAAAAAATCAGTTCAAACGCAGATTCTCACCAAAAGCAATTGAAAACCTGAACCTTATCGTTCAAATGACACGAGCAAAAATAGTGATATCCTCAACATGGCGAGCTGTTCACTCACTCGATAACCTCAGAAGAATTTTCAAGGAAAATAATTTTGTCGGTGAAATACATGGTGTCACCGAACTCTTAGGCGAAGAAAGAGGTATCGAAATTCAACATTTCTTAGATACATCACCGGTGAATTCCTATTGTGTCATAGATGATTATATCAATGGTATCCAAGGACATATTCCCGACAAAAGGATCGTAAAGTGCAATGCTGCTATCGGTCTTGAATCTGATGAGATAGTTGATCGTGTTCTAGAAATTCTTTAGGCGTTTAATTTTCACAGATTCACCTGTATAAAGAATTCCTGTACCTTTTGCACCTTGATATACAGGACTCACACCTTTTTTTGGTTTGTAAACAGGACTTTTTTTCAACTCATTATCTAAAANTTGTTTTGCTGTTTCAATGGTTCCCTCACCTTCGAATGCAGGTCCAAAATCGGCCGGAATTGTCCATATTTGATATCTTGTCTTTCCTGCCCACTCAGGATCATGCCTCCAATCATCAGGGAATGTTGTTTCCTTTATATCATATCCTCGATACTTTTCACTTCTATGGCCCATATCATTCTTGACCTTTCTTTCTTTTCTGAAGCCAAATAGTTCATTGAATTTTTTAATTGTTCTCATAGTTTGTGATTATTTTTCGCCTTTGAACGGTGATGTGAGGTGTTTAAGATTCCAAGATGGAACGAATTTCTTATTGTGTGATTGGAAATCTTCATACGATTCAATACCTGAATCAACTGCATTTCTTGAATAGTGAATGTTCGCACCTTGTTTCTGTAAGTCAGGAATTCTATCTGCAATGTCTATTCCTTTGGTCATCTTTCTTAATTTTTTCAATTGATCCAAAGATCTTTGCCTTATCAATGCTTCTTTGAATCCTTCTATCATTTCAATTGATCCATCAGAATGAAACTGAACTGATACATCGTCACTTATAGTGATATTCTGATCTATCAATTCTTCTGTAATGTTGTCTGGACCGAATTTTCTGAGTTTTTTCTTGCCTGCATCTTCTATGAGGAATTCAAAAGTTGCCTTTTTATTTTTCCTCAACATATGTGCAATTGCTCTTTCACCTGTTATAAAATCAGCATCACTTATTTTCTTCAATTTCAGTATCTTCATACCGTTATATATTAAAAAGAATTATTATATTTGTAATATGAACAAAAAGGAAAACAATCGTTTACTTGAAATATTCCAACGAGGTGATATTGAGCAACTTATTGAGTTTGCGAACAGAAAAATGGTAAAAAACGATATCACAGAATATAAAGATGTGATACACAAACCATCTGGTAACAGATTTGTTTACTTTGCTTTGAAATTCAGCAACTTTGAACTCCTTAGAAAACTTGATGTCGATATCGATGAAAGTGAAGTCCGTCTGTTGGGAAGATATTTAGGTGGAAATGTTGAAAGATTTGATACTTGGTTTGAAATGTATTCACGATCAGAGTTCTACCTATCAAAAGTTCGTATGAAACTTCTCAGACAATCAATAATCAACGCATCTTACAACAAATTCAATAAAGATGTTATGATGAGAATATTGAACGATGATATCACTGCGTATGATCACCTCACACATAAAAAGGATACCAAAAGAAAAGAATTGGTCTCTAAGATAATAAACAGAAAAAAGGTACTTAAAAACATAATCGAATGAAAAATTGGATCGAGATCTTCTCAAAAAGATACGAAGTGCTGACACGATTCGAAAGTAAAAAAAGAGATGCAACATTCAAGTCCGACCGAGGCAAAGGTTACTGGTATTCGTATAATTATTTTGATTATACAGCTAAAATAAAAGTTCAGGCCGATCAGGTCGATGAGTTCTTAGAATCTGTTGAAATACTCAGAACGACAGATGTAAAAACAGAATCACTTGCAAAATACTTTGGGGACTTCGTAAAGATCAAGTGTCATGTTCAAGGTTCAAGGAAATTATCTAAAACACCATCACACACAACATTTAAACTTATTGTAAAAGATATCGATTACCTTGAAGTTAGTGAGCGAGAAAAACGACACTTGAAGATCAAAGAAATATTTTAAAAATTTGAAAATGATCATTATATTTGTGTCATGCAAAACAAAAAACACAAATTAAGAGAAAACAAATACTTCAATACAGAAGATACTTATTCATTCTATGATATCGGATTGAAAAAAGAATTCACTTCAAAGGTCGAAATGGCACGTAATGGATCTTGGTACACGGTAGAATCACTACAATATAAATGCACATCTATTCCATGTTATAAGCTATGAAGTTCAAAAGTTTCTTTGAAAGTGCATTTCAATTCATCTTAGATGCACTCTTAGGATCATTTCCGAAAAGGTTCAATCGTGAAATTGTGATCCACAAAGAAATTGTGATCCATATAGATTGCTTTCATTCAAATAGTGTTGATGTTGAACATGAGATACGGGAAATCGTAGACCACAATATTGCACCAACTCACCTAAAAAAGATGAATGAATCTCAATTGAAAGATACATTCTATGCATACATGATGATATTCACGGTGGGAGAGCCATTTATCATCAGAAAAATAAAACTAAAAGAATTTTCAGAGTATAAGAAAGAGAATCGTAAAAAAACTTTAAAACAAATCCTTAATTAATTTTTTTCAAAACAAAAACCCTTTC
>JGI10211J34971_10003974_pt1 | contig 11772 bp, 17 predicted proteins | sample Etolagsediment_FD_34971 | JGI IMG/M metagenome (IMG submission 34971)
AAATTGTATCTTGCACTCGACGTTTAGAGGAGTAACATCGGCCAAACCAAAACAACAAGAGAGGCAACCCGATGGGCGGGATGAGTCGTCGCAAAGGCGCTGCATTTGAGAGAGAAGTCGCTAACCTGATACGCGATCACCTGGGATTTGATGCCAAGAGAAACCTGATGCAAACAGCGGAAGGTGGGCATGATCTCCTGGGCGTTCCTGGTTGGGCTATCGAGTGCAAGCGTTATGCGTCGATCAAACCAGCTGATCTTAGGAAGTTTTGGGAGCAGACGGTAATGCAAGCGCATGACGTTAAAGCGTTGCCGTGTCTGATCACCAAGCAGGATCGTCAGGCTATTCAGGTTCACATCCAGTGGATCGGCCCAGGCTCTGATTGTTTTGGTGATTCAATCGAGGGCGTCGCAACGATCAGCTTTGAGCTGTGGTGCGGCATCGTGAGAGAAACCTTACAAGAGGATGAACAATGTTAGGTTTAAATACACCATCATCACAAGGCAGCGGAGAGCTGCAATATCTAAAGTGGATCAACAACATTGGCAAGTTTGCTGTCGACGGTAACGACAACATCTTGCTTCAGTTGAAAGGTCTGATCGTAGACCCAGCCAGCCTGAAAACTGGATGGGGGTACATTACCAGGGGCGCTGCTCCTGAATGGCAATGGGACAGCGCACCGGGTGTAGCTGGGCCAGAGCCAGAGCCTAAAGGTCCAGAGTATCAGGATCGATTCAAGCGAGGTTTCTACCTGGACGTCTTTGTCCCTGATGTGGGATGGCGTCCTTGGACAACCAATGCCAAAGGATCTGGTATCGGACTTGAAGATGTGTGGCCAGCTGTTCATGAAGGACACAAGGCAAATCCAGGCAAGTGCGCGAAGCTGGCTTTCAAGGGTTCCAAAGATGTGGACCCTATGAAGATCCCGGTCTTTGAACTGATTGGTTGGGTGGACCGTCCTGGTGAATCACCAGAGGTAGCGCAAGCTGCTCCAGCTCCCGCACCTGTACCAGAACCAGCCCCAGCACCCCAGGGGTCTGCTCCTGCATCGGAAGAGCAGTGGTTCTGATCTTACGCCCCCCTCGGGGGGCATTTTTTTTGGGGTGAATCATGCACAAGTACGCGCAACATATTGGAGTCGTTGCCAGAGAACTGTGGGGAGAAGAAAATAAATCGCTCTCACATGGCAACGAACTCAGGTTCGGCACACACGGATCAAAGTCAGTCGATCTCGACAAGGCGGTGTGGTCGGATCACGAAACAGAGGAGGGTGGCGGCTTCATTGATCTGTGCAAGCTGGCCTACCCGCACGTCAATGGATCAATGGCTGACTTCCTAGATGAGCAATTCGGGCTAGATAAAGACCCGCAGTTTCAGAAGACAGCCAAGGGTTCTAACAAGATTCAAACATTCGACTACATCGGGGATCACGGTGTCCTGGTTTATCAGGTTATCCGCACGGACTTCCCTGACGGGTCGAAGACATTCAGACAGCAGCAACCTGATGGCAGGGGAGGATGGATCAAGAACCTGAAGGGCATTGATCCGATCCCGTACAACCTACCCGAGGTGCTGTACCACAAGAAAGCTCCTGTGATCGTCGTTGAAGGCGAGAAATGCGTGGAGCGGCTCAAGCAGGAAGGGATCATCGCAACCACAAACAGTGGTGGCTCTGGTAAATGGACCGACCAGCACAGTCAATGGTTGAAGGATCGATCAGTCATTGTCATTCCGGATAATGATGACGTGGGTCGCAAGCATGGCGCTAAGGTAGTGAACTCACTACTAGGTGTCGCAAAGGAAGTGAAGCTGCTTGATCTTTCCGAGGTGGTCGATGCGAAGGGAGACATCGTCGACTACCTAGACAGCGGAAAGACCAAGTCACAGCTCATTGCGATGGCGCGGAAAGTGCCGGTCGTCACAGAGGCATTACCTGATCCTGGAGAGATCAAAGATCAGCAGAGGCCGGTCTATGACGTTATGACGTTGAAGCAGCTCAAAGAGATGCCACCGATTGAGTGGNTGGTCGAGGATCTGCTCACACGACACGGGTTCAGTGTGATGTACGGNCAGCCAGGATGCGGTAAGACATTCCTCGCACTGGACATTGCGCTCTGTGTCGCTTCAGGGCGTCCATTCCACGGCATGAAGACCATCAAAGGCAATGTGCTGTACATCGTTGGTGAAGGTATCGGTGGTATCGGTAAGCGAACCAATGCATGGAGCAATCACAATCAAGTGCATGAAGACAACGTGTCGATCTTTGTGCTGCCGACAGCGGTGAACTTTAGTAAGGCTGAAGAGATTGAGATGTTACTGGCCACCATTGAGGAGCTGGAACAGAAACACGGCAAGTTCTCACTGGTCGTGGTCGATACCGTGGCGAGATCAATGCTCGGAGCTGATGAGAACTCAGCAACCGACATGGGCAAGTTCGTCAAGAGCTGCGACACCGTCAAGGAGCATTGCGGATGTGCGCTGCTAGCAATCCATCACTCGGGCAAGGACAGCTCCAAAGGGATGCGTGGCTCCAGCGCACTGATGGGAGCTGTCGATACGTCGATTAGGGTTAAGAAGTCAGGCGAGCAGATCACGCTGAATATGGACAAGCAGAAAGATGCGGAGCCGATCGAGGATCAGTTTTTCCTGATGAAGACAACGACTGTGGGTACGTTCTCAACTGAGACGTCTGTGTACCTGGAGAAGATGTCAGAGGCAATGTCGAACGACGCAAGGACAACCGACCTACCGACCAGGCAGCTGAAAGCACTCGACTGTATGCGCGACTCGGCGACGAATAACGTCATTGACGTGTACATGGCCAAGGATAGTTTTTTCTATTGGTTGCAGCATGAAGGTGGGATTCCGGGAGACGATGACAAGGCGAAAGGATCGCGTCGTCAGGTATGGAAACGCGCACTTGATGCGCTTGTAGAGCGTGACATCGTGCTGAGTTTCGACCAGGGACGGCGACTTGAGTTCAAGGCGTTGACGAACAAGGATGTCACAGGCGTGACAGAGCGTGACAGTGATGAAGACCAGTAATGACGCGGGTTGTAGAGGGAGCGTGACACGAGTGTCACAGGTGTGACACAAAGCGTGACATGACACCGAAGCGTGACGTGACGTGACACCACCCTTGGGTGTCACGGCTGTCACGGAGAGTGTCACAGGAGATTTGAAGTGGAAGCAGAAAAGAATTTATTAGCAGCTGAATCGAGGATGAATAAGAAGTGGGGACACCATGCTTGGCGTCGACTCTGTTCGCCTGGCATGGCAGAGAAGTATGCCAGCTTGAGAAAGCAATGGTTCCAGACCAAGGATGTGAGATTGGCTGACAACCTGGTCAAGGGGCTGGCGATGATCGACGCAGAGATCAGCGAGTCGCATAAGCCTGACGACTTCTACTACCTACACCACAAAGGCGAGGAGCGTGACTACTACTTTGTTGCGGATGAATTTGACCAGCAACGGGTGACGGCCAAGATGAAGAAGGACTCGGTTGTGTTCACGTTGGCGGAGGTTGCGGAGGTGATGGAAGCAAAGAGTTTGGCAGACATCAGGAACCTGAAAGCAGCGTTCCCGACATCGACAGTACAGAACGTGACGTTTAACCATGACAATGGAGACATCAATGACGCAATCCCTTTCTAACCTACCCAAGAAGTATTACCCGAAGGAGAAGCCGAAGATCAGGAAATACTCTGTGATNCCTGCTCGCGCCGTNCAGGATGANTCATTGCATCCGACATCACTTCATGTCCTAGCTGCTCTTGGTCTTCACACCAATGCAGTTGGAGTGTGNTGGCCTTCCACGTTGACGCTNGCCCTGCACATTGGCAAGGCAAGAGTCACGGTGTCACGGCACATNAGGAGGCTGCTTGATAAAGGCTACATCCGAAAGCTAGATCCGAAGAAGTATCCTGGCCACATCGTGCAGCANGGACGTCGCAAGACAAACAGGTATCAAGTGTTGTGGGAAGGTAAAGACCCACTNCCGAGCCGGGAAGAGTTCTGGNCGCCACGTCCGAAGGTGGCTGAGGTCGACTACTTTGTGAAGGACGGCAAGATAGANGTCGACAACGCAGACATAGATAAAAGACAGGGGGTCTGGGGGAAAGAATCGACGGAATATCAAGCTCTGGCACAAGCGTTCAGGAGCGCAGTCGAGCGCAGCTGCGGCATCCATCGACTGCCTGAACCGAGCTATCAAGCAGCAAAAATCCTATGGAATCAAGGAGTTACGGTTGATCAGGTCAAGGATCACACCGTTGCATTTGTACACCAGGCGCTCAAGGCTGGACGCACTCCACCATTGACTCTAGATCAGGTTGCGAAGTGGGCAGGGCTGTACAAGAAATGATCAATCTGTTCAATAAATGCGCACAGTTATCCACAGGTTTGATAACCCCCTATAAATCAATAACTTACGGAAGGGGTTATGTCGCGTAATCCTTATTATGTTAAAACTTGTGCGCTGCACAATCGCTGGGGCTGTGGGAAAAAAATCCCGCCGCCAAAAGGCGCTATATGCCCCCCTCCCCCTCGGCGCTGTATAGGGGGGATGTCTCGCAAAATTATTTCGACTTTCGCTGGAGGAAAGCATGAAAGATAAAATCAACCCATCTCACTACCAACGTGACGGACTAGAGTGCATCGACGCAATTGAAGCAGCGGTGCAGAACCTGTCTGGCGCTGAAGCCTACGCTACCGGGTCAGCTATCAAGTATCTCTGGCGCTGGAAGGAGAAAGGCGGGCTGGATGATCTGAACAAGGCCAAGTGGTTCATCCAAAGAATGGTTGATCATCTTGAGGAGATCGAGTATCAGGAAGAGCTACGAGCTGAGGCAACGCTGCTAGAGATAGCGAGGAAGCTATGACAAAGAAGATGACGACGCGCCAGGCCCGCAAGGCGCTGGTGTATGGTAGCGATAGTGAAAAAGATGCAGTCAAGCAAGAGCTAGCAGCCATTGGCGCGTCGAACATTACTGATGTGCTGCAATGGACCGAGTCAGGGGCAATGGCGCTGCTTAGATCAAGCGACATCCCCATGCACGTCCAGAAAGCAATCAAGAAAGTGAAGGTAACGCCAAACCAGTACGGCAACGCAATTGAAGTTGAGATGCATGACAAGCTATCAGCCCTGCGCGTACTGGCAAGACATCACGGTTTGATGGAACCCAATGCGGATAGTGATAGTCGGCCCAGCGTGATTGGTATCAACATGACCGGCCCAACAGCAACAACCTATGAGGTGATAGAAGATGGCACGACAGAACCAGGACAAGAGCCAGAGGACGAGCCAGAAGAGAAGAGCCAGGACGACCAGCAAAACTTATTCTGATCAGGTCGGTGGGCTAGATCTTGATTTTTCTTCCGCGCCGACAACCTGGAACTTCCTGAACGACGATTCGTTTGTGCGCGGCCTGATGGGGCCGGTAGGATCGGGTAAGTCATACGGCTGCGCTGCCGAGATCATGCTGCGCGCCGTGAAGCAGCCACCGTCGCCAAAAGACGGTATCCGCTACTCACGGTTCGTGATCGTGCGTAACTCATACCCTGAGTTGCGCACCACAACCATCAAGACCTGGCTTGAGCTGTTTCCAGAGAATATCTGGGGTCCGATGCGCTGGTCACCACCGATCAGTCATCACTTACGCTTACCGAGTCGCGGGGATGCCCACGGCATCGACTGTGAGGTGATCTTCATGGCACTTGATCAACCGAAGGACGTCAGGAAGCTGCTATCACTAGAGTTGACCGGCGCTTGGGTCAACGAAGCCAGGGAGTTGCCGCTAGCTGTCGTCCAAGGTCTGACTCACCGCGTCGGTCGATTCCCGACCAAGTCAAACGGCGGTTGTCCTTGGCGTGGTATCTGGATGGACACCAACCCGATGGATGATGATCACTGGTGGTATCGCCTATCAGAGAAAGAGCCAGTGCGCGGCAAATACAAGTGGGAGTTCTTCAAGCAGCCAGGTGGCGTCATCGAGACGTTACCCGATGATCCTGGCGGCATACCGGCAGCTGGTAAGTTCTGGAAGGTGAACCCGGTTGCGGAGAACATCCAGAACCTACCGCCTGGCTACTATGACCAGCAGCTCGGTGGCAAGAACCTCGACTGGATTCGCTGCTATGCCGGCGGTCAGTATGTGTATGTGCAGGAGGGCCGCCCTGTCTGGCCAGAGTATGATGACTCAGTCATGGCGGCAGAAGACATTCAAGTCGACCCGACGCTCCCGATCCACATCGGACTCGACTTTGGTTTGACACCAGCTGCGGTCTTTGGGCAAAGGCTGACATCGGGTCGCTGGAATATCCTCAAGGAAATCGTGACCGACGATATGGGTTTGGAACGGTTTGGTTTGATGCTCCTCAATGAGATCAATGTGCATTATAGCAAAAACGATATATTGGTATGGGGTGATCCTGCTGGTCAGAAGCGTGATGAGATCTTTGAGGTGACTGCGTTTGATCATCTACGCACTATCGGATTGAACGCCAGGCCGACAGCATCGAACGACTTCCAGGTGCGTCGTGAAGCGGGCGCTATGCCGATGAATCGCTTTATCGACAAGCGGCCAGGGCTACTGGTTTACAAAGATTGTCACCGACTGCGTAAATCCCTGGCCGGTGGTTATCACTTCAAGCGAGTCGCAGTTGGTGGAGGGACAGAAAGATTCAGGGACGCACCCAACAAAAACGAACACTCGCACGTCGGGGACGCTTTCGGGTATCTGCTGCTTGGCGGCGGAGAGCATCGAGCCATGACCAGAGGGTACGGCGGCAGATATGGAGCAGCCGGTTCACAACACCAAGCACAGGTGGACTTTTCGCTATGGTAGAGCCACAGGTAATGCAGGATATGGTGAACATGAATGGGCTGGTATTCTTGCCATTCAGCGCGGTCCACCTAGATTCCCTTGGACTATCAGATGATGATGAGCTGGTCATGCAGTCGCTGCCTGACCTCAAAGAAAGATTGATTGCGCTAGAAGAAAGCAAGATGGCCTGGACAATCTTTTATCAGGGGCAGCCAGCTCTGTGCTACGGGTTTGAATATAAGTGGCAGACAAACATTGAGGCGTGGTTGGTGCCAGGAAAAGTTGCAATCAAACACGGTACACTTTTATCTCGCGGCGCGAGGCGATTGTTTGATAAGATTGGTCCACACATTGGTTTACGTCGCCTACAAATTGTGGTAGATGTCGACCGGGAAAAAGCTGTGCAATGGGCAGAGTTTTTGAAGTTCAAGCGCGAAGGCGTGATGAAGGAATACGGCCCCGAGGGTCACGACTACTATATGTACGCGAGGTTATATACATGAGTGGATTGTTCGGCGGCGGTTCTCCAAAAGCGCCAGACACATCAAAGCAGGAAGAGATGCAGGAAAAGCAGGAAGCCAGGGTTGCCCGTCAGGAAGCTGAAGAGCAGCGTCGCTTAGCTGCACAAACACGCGCCCGTCAAACTGGCGGAACTCGATCACTACTTTCTCCCGAGCGCGAAGATGCGCGCAAGGGGCTAACCACTAAACTAGGAGCATGATATGGGATTCGGAGGAGGTGGCGGAAAGCCAGCACCAGCACCAGAGCCGGTTGTAGAGCCAGAACCAGAAAAGCCAACAAAGCGTCAGCAGGATGATTCTGCCGCGTTGCGAGCGCGCCGACGTAGACCAGCGACATCGCTGTTGTCACCAGAGCGTGAACAAGCTCAACAGGGCTTGCCTCGGAAGTTGAGTGGTGGCGAGTAAGGTCAACGAGGCCGGCAACTATACCCAACCTGGGATGCGTAAGCGGATGTTTGAGCAGATCAAGTCGTCAAACGTCCAAGGCACTCCAGCTGGTAAATGGTCGGCTCGGAAAGCTCAGTTGCTAGCCAAGAAGTACAAAGCCAAGGGTGGCGGGTATACGTCGTGAAAGAATCGCAGCAGTCGTTGTTTAAGTGGACAAAACAGAAATGGCGAACAAAGTCAGGCAAGCGCAGCTCAGACACAGGCGAGCGTTACCTCCCGGAGAAAGCGATCAAAGCGTTGTCTCCACAGGAATACGCAGCGACAACCCGCGCCAAGCGCAAAGGTGGTGGGGTTGGTTCTTCTGTCCCTCAGCCAGACAAGATTGCATCCAAAGTAAGGAAGTACCGTAATGCGTAAGGAACACAAAAATCCTGAAGGCGGTTTGACTGAAGCTGGACGTCGTCACTTTGAGGCGAAGGATGGTGGCGATCTCAAGCGTCCGCAGCGCAAAGGCACTGACGGTCGCCGGGTATCGTTTGCTGCTCGGTTCTCTGGCATCAACGCCAAGATGAAGAACGAAGACGGCAGTCCAACTCGATACGCTCTAGCGTTAAAACGCTGGGGTTTTTCATCACCCGCAGAGGCCCGCGCTTTTGCTAAACGAAACAAACAGGAGGCGTGATATGCCAATGACTGAGAAAGGTAAAACAATCAAGACTGCCATGATGAAGAAGTATGGCAAGAAGAAAGGCGAAGGTGTCTACCATGCGTCAGCGAAGAAAGGCACTATCAAAGGTGTAGAGAAGAAAGGATATTGACATGGGCCGTATGACACCAGGCGAGATCCTGAAGCGTCAGGAGAAAGCTGACGCACGAAAGGAAAGCTGGCGAACCATTTACGAAGAGTGCTATGAGTTCGCGTTGCCGCAACGTAACCTGTACACAGGACACTACGAAGGCAAGACGCCTGGTCAGAACAAGATGGCTCGGGTGTTCGATTCAACTGCGATCAACTCAACGCAACGATTTGCCAACCGGATTCAGTCAGCATTGTTCCCGCCGTACAGAGCCTGGTGTACGCTGACTCCAGGCAATGACATCCCCAAGGATCGTCAGCCTGAGATCAGGCAAGCACTTGAGATCTATGCAGAAAAGATGTTCGACGTCATTCGTCAGACAAACTTTGACGTAGCGATCTCTGAGTTCTTGATGGACCTCTGTGTTGGGACAGCTGTAATGCTGATCCAGCCAGGCGATGAAGATGCCCCCGTTCGATTTACTCCTGTGCCGCAATACCTTGTCTCTCTGGAGGAAGGTCCATACGGCTCGGTCGACAACGTCTATCGTAAGATGCGCATCCGCGCAGACGTGATTCAGCGTCAGTGGCCAGACGCAATAATCCCTCCGCAGCTACAAGCACAGATTGACCGCAAGCCAGAGGCTGAGATCGAGCTAATCGAGGCGACTGTCTACAACGATGAGATCGAAGAATACTGCTATCACCTGATCCATCCGAAGCACAAGGAAGTGGACCTAGTCTATCGGACCATGAAAGTTTCACCTTGGGTCGTCGCTCGGTTCATGAAAGTGCCAGGTGAGGTTTATGGACGTGGACCGTTGGTCACTGCGTTGCCAGACATCAAGACGCTGAACAAGGTTGTTGAGCTGGTACTCAAGAACGCATCGCTTGCTGTGTCAGGTGTATATACAGCAGCTGATGACGGNGTACTGAATCCTCAGACGATCAAGATTATTCCTGGGGCGATCATNCCGGTTGCGCGTAACGGNGGACCGCAAGGCGAATCACTGCGTCCATTACGCACAGGNGCTGANTTCAACGTCTCGCAGCTGGTGCGCAATGACCTAGTGATGTCGATCAAGAAGATGCTGTTTGATGACTCCCTGCCACCTGACAATATGTCAGCCAGGTCAGCAACCGAAATCGTGCAGCGCATGAAGGAGCTGTCGCAAAACCTAGGCTCGGCCTATGGCAGATTGATCACAGAGGCGATGACGCCAATCGTGCGTCGCGTATTGTCTGTGATGGACGAGCGCGGGATCATTGACTTGCCTTTAGAGGTCAATGGCCTCCAGGTCAAGATCGTTCCAACATCTCCACTTGCTCAAGCTCAAAACATGGATGACCTGGAGAAGGTCTTGCAGTTCGGGCAGATTGCACAGCAGTTCGGTCAAGTAGCAGCCGTGACGCTAAAACAGGAGGCAATGATTGATTATATCGCTGTCAAGATGGGCGTACCGCAAGAGTTGCTGAATACACCGGAAGAAAGAGAGATGGTGATGCAAGAGATGCAGCAAGCAATGATGGCACAACAGGCAGCAGCAGCCGGTCCACTACCAGAGGGAATGTAAATGGAAGGATGGGATTCAATGCGGCCAGCGGATAACTCCGGTCTGGCCAAGAGCAAACTCGCACAAGATGAACTAGACATTGTCTTTGTTCGTTGTTTTTCAACAGAGGCTGGGGCAGAAGTCCTGGCTTATCTACAATCGATGACCATTGATCAGCCGTCCTGGTATCCAGGCGAAGACCCGTCACATGGGTTTGCGCGTGAAGGCCAGAACAGCATTGTGCGCGAGATCTTGCGTCGTCTAGAAAGAGGAAGAAACCAATGAGTGATGAAGCAGTCATGGACGCACCGGCTGAAGAGTCAGGTTCGCTATTAGCTCCAGAGGTTGGAAGCAAAGAATCCGATCAACCGGCAGAGATGCCACACCTTGAGCAAACAGAAGAGCATCAAGCTGACGACGCTATTGAGTGGGGCGACCGTCCAGACTGGATGCCGGAAAATTTCTGGAACGATTCGGATGGACCGGATCTTGAAGGTCTGTCTAAGTCATACAATGAGTTGCGAGCAAAGTTCTCCCAGGGTCAGCATAAAGCGCCGAAGGACGGCAACTACGACATCAGCTCACTCAAGGATAACGGGGTCACTGATGATGACCCTATGCTCAAAGATTTCATGTCTTATGCAAAAGACGCTGGCATGAGTCAAGATCAATTCAACACGTTGACCAGTATGTATATGCAGCACATGGGGCAGCAGTTTGAGCAGATGGAAACAAACGCTGAAGCAGAGCTAGCAAAGCTCGGGCCAAAGGCTGACAAGCTGATCAAGAGTACCAATCAATGGTTAGGCAAGATGGCATCGTCAGGGGCGATGACTGAAGATGAAGTTGAAGCTATGGTCAAGCTGGGATCAACCGCAGCTGGCGTTCGCGCACTGAATAAGATCCGCGAGTCATACGGTGAGCGCACAATCCCTGATGTAACGGTCCAGGAGTCAAACCAGTACACCCGAGCCGAGCTTGATGCGATGGTTGGTGATCCACGATACAAGACAGATCCCGCCTACCGGGAGAAGGTCGAAGGTCTGTTCATGGAAATGTACGGATAGCGTATCACCTGGGGGACTCATACGTCCCCCAATCTCTTTCCCCCTCTAGCTTTTTTGTTATATTCCAATCAACCGACAACTCTTCTTGAGCCGGTCACCTGATCAATGCGGCCCGCCTTGGACAACCGACACAGGTTTTACCCAAAAATTTGTAACATGAGGAAAGGAAACAATGGCAGTTTCAATCAATAATGCCTTTGTCACCCTGTTTGACTCAGAGGTAAAACAAGCGTACCAAGGGCAGCGTCTCTTGGCTGGTGTTACCCGCGAGCGTTCAGGTGTAGAAGGTTCGACAGTTAAGTTCCCTAAAATTGGTAAGGGTTCGGCAACTATCCGCGTTCCACAGACAGACGTCACTCCACTCAACGTCACTTACTCACAAGTGACTGCGACAATGGAAGACTACATTGCTGCGGAATACTCAGACATCTTCAACCAGCAGAAAGTCAACTTTGACGAGCGTCAAGAGCTTGTACAGGTTGTTTCAGGTGCTATCGCACGTCGTATGGACCAGGTGGTTCTCGATGCGTTGACAGCAGCGTCTTCTCCATCAACAGTTGCAAACACAGTTGTTTCTTCTGGGTCGCCAGCTGCTTCTGACTTAAACGTCGGTAAGTTGCGCGC
>JGI10211J34971_10003976_pt1 | contig 11769 bp, 10 predicted proteins | sample Etolagsediment_FD_34971 | JGI IMG/M metagenome (IMG submission 34971)
AAATGCACTTATTCTACACGATAGATTAATATTATTCAATATTAACTCTTTACTATCATCTTTATGAAAGTTTACTTGATTTAGATTACGAAATATAATGTCTGAGCGTAATTTACATATTATATCAAATTCTATATTATTATCTTTTTCATATTTTTCAATTAAATTAAAATTATTTAAATCATTATAAAAACAAGATAATTGATTATAGGAACCCAAATATTTTCTATGATTGTTTAATCTATTCTCTACCCAGTCTTTTTCATAAAAGAATGGTTTAAATTCGTAATATCCTATTTCATCTTTAAAATAATCTATTATTTCATTACACATTTCATTAGTATTAATTGAAAAAAATATTCTAATATTATATTTTTTTTGACTTTTTAAATGTTGTATAATTGGAATCAAACATTTATTATAAAACTTAATTCTGCCACTAATAAATATAGCCAAGTTAAGCATATTTATTTAAATATACGAAAATATTTAAACCTATTTTTAAACAATTTATAAAGTATAACTAAAAGAACTATTTAATCCATTATCTAATTTTTCAACCTCATTCATTTTAAATTCTTTTGTTAAAAATGTATTTGCACTGTTCCAACCTGTATTTGAACCATCTGTATACTGTATTATTATACTATCTTCTTTTACTTCAATAATTTCTCCAATCACTTTGTTATCTATTGTCTTTACACGCATATATTTTTTAAAGTCTGTATTTTCAATGTGTTCTGTATTTTTATCATAAAACACTTCTACACAATCTAAACTATATTTAAATCTTTTATTTACTTCTAAAAAAGTAGGAGAAATTATAGCAGTTAATTTAGTATCTGGTTTTGAAAACAATACATTAGCAATTCCTCCTCCTATACAACCAACTACATGAGTAGCATTCGCAAAATAAGCTATTTTCTCTATGGTTGATAATTTTTCAGTAAATAATTCAATATATCCTTCCTTTGTTAATTTATCTACTAATTCGTCTTCATTAACAAGTTTTCTTCGTTGAGTATAATTTGTTCCTATATTTGAAAAATCATTATGTAAATGTGTACGTCTGGATATGTATATTTTTTTTGGAGTAGGATTTTTATATATGTTTAATACTTTTCTGGAAATAGATTGATAAAAATCATATATTTCTTTTCTAGGAGGTAAATTTGAATCAAAGTCATGAGTATAAGATGTAGAAACAAAAACATTTTCATATTGACATATAGAATCAATTATTTCAATAGTAATATCTGTTATTCCCAATAGTTCTAACATTTCTACTACAAATAGATAATGACTGTTTTTTTGTGGATTAGGATATTGCATTAATAATTTTAGATCAGGTATATTTTTTTTGAGTTCAAAATAACTAATTAAATATGGTAAGCTGTCATATAAAAAATGAAAATAATTATCAGTGTTGTAAATAAAATAAAAATAGTTTCCTATTAATTTATTTATTTCAACTAAGTTTGTGTATTCGTATATCATGTTATTTTTTTCATAAATAGTGCCTTGTTTTAAGGACATTGTTTTTTCTAATAACGGTAAATAAAGACTGTTGTTTGAGTGTAATAAACAATTTGGATAATATAAGTTCTTCCCTGTAATAGAAGTATTTCGAAAATTATATATATTTATTTCTCGGTTGTTTTTGTCTTTTTGAAACAAATTTTTATATATTGTTTGATTTTTAAATAATATAATATTCATATTTAATTATATTTATAAATGAATTGAGTTTAAATATATATATATATTTATAATATATTAATGGAAAATTTTGTTTATAAAACTTTACCAGATAGCGGATTAGGGGATAGACTATTAGATCTAATAAACGTATATGTTTATTCACAGGTTTTAGGTTATAAAAATTTTTATCTGGAATGGAAATATGGTCCACAGTTTGAGAAATCACGAAAATGTCTTAAACAAGAATATCTTTTTCAATATATGAATTTTCCAGAAAATATATTTTTTTTAAATAATGGTGATATTAATAGTATATCTAATCCGTTCGTATTTAATGATGTGGTTGGAGCTCAAAGTCTATATTCTTTTATGGAGAAATACGTTAAAGAAGAAGATAAAATTAAATATGAAACATTATATTTTAAAATTTGTAAACAAATTACTATAAAAAATATACCGAATGAAATAACGAATATATTTACAACTAATCAAAATATTACTACCATTCATTTACGTAGAACTGACAAAGTAAATAACAAGGGTTCATTTGGTGTTGATTTGAATGAGTTAGAAAATTTAAATATTAAAACAAAAGAATTTATTAATAGAGAATTACAAATCGGAAATAGAATATGTATTGTGTCTGATGACGAGAAGGAGAAAAATAATTTTTTATTAAATTATAAATATAGCAATATATTAAGTTTTAATTTACATGACCAAGTATTGCAAGCGTATGTAGATTTTTATAGTTTAATGTATAGTAAAAAAATATTTTTATCACAACAATTTTCAACATTTTCTATAGTTGCTTCTTTATTAAATGAACCTTCCCAGTTGTATTATCCATATGATTGGGGGAGAATACCAGACTATCAATTTAATAAATATGAAAATTTATCTTATTTTAAAAATGAACCTATTTACATAAATGAATTGAATATGATTCAACAAAATATGTTTCATAATAAGAAGGTTCATATGATAACATATGGAGATGATCGTTTTTATAATGCAAAAAAAGCACTAATAACAGAAGCAAAGGAAAGCAACTTTTTTTATTCAATTAAAGGATATTCAAAAAATGATCTAAGTAAAGAATTTTTAGAGGATAATGCAGAAATATTAGGTCATTCAAGAGGTGGAGGTTATTTTGTGTGGAGAGGTCATGTAATTAGAAAAAAGTTAGATGAATTAAATGAAGGAGACTTTTTAATATTTAATGATGCAGGAAATACTTTTAATAAAAATGGTGAAAATAAATTACTGGAATATTTAACAAATTTAAACAATTCACCATATGGTTTATTATGGTTTAAAACTACATATAATGAAAGAAATTGGACAACCAAAGAAATATTTAATTATTTTAATGTAGATATAAACTCTAATATTGCAATAGAAGGTCAACATTGGGTTGGTTCTCTAATAATACAAAAAAATAATCATAGTATTTTATTATTTGATAAATATTTAGAAACATTAAAAAAAAAACCTTTGTTATTTAGTGATTATTATAATAATATTGAACAACATAGTTTTTTTGTGGAAAACAGACATGACCAGTCAATTCTTAGTATAATATCAAAAATACATGGTTGTGTTTCAATACCTCCACCAGTTAATATACATGATGAAGCATTTGAATGTTCAGTTCCTAAAGTTTATTTACCTATTTGGTGCACTCACCGAAGAGATGGAATAAATAATAGTTCTTATGTAGAAAATTATGACGGTGGTATTTTACATAAAAAAAAATAAATATGTTTATTATTTTATTATAAAAAATAATTTATATATAATATTTAATGAGTAAAAATATAGCTGTTATAGGTGCAGGGTGGTATGGTTGTTATATTATAGAATATTTAATAGATAATTATCCTGAATTAAATATAACAGTAATCGATAAAGAAAAAACTATATTTTCAGGTTCTTCATTTAATAATCAAAATAGATTACATTTAGGATTTCATTATCCAAGATGTAAAATAACTTTAAATAAAAGTAATGTATATTATTATAAATTTATAGAAAAATATAATCAATTAGTTGAATCGATAGATAAGAATATTTATGGAATTGCAAATAGTTCAAGAGTAAATTATGAAACATATATATCTCTTTTTAATGATAATGAATATAATTTAATAGAAAATAATAATTTATTAGCAAACATAGATGGGAAATTAATTAATACTAAAGAAAAATATATTAATTTTGAAAAAAGTAAAAATTATTTTCTTGATAAATTCAAAAATAATGTCAATTATAAATTGCAATATCAAGTTGATAAAATAGAATATAAAAATAATAAGGTGATTATTAATGATGACCTGGAATTTGATAAAGTTTTTAATTGCACCTATAACCAATTAAATACAAAGCTTTTAAATATTGAACAACAAAATATAATTTACGAAAAATGTATTTCTCTTATTTATAAAAAGATAAATAATTGTTTTTTTGATTCGTTAACTATAATGGATGGTAATTTTTTTTCCATATATAAATATAAAAACGATTTATACACATTAACAGATGTTGAAAATACACCTTTTATAAAAGATACGGATTTTAATAAAATATGTGATTATAAAATCAATAATATTCATCAAATTATTGATAATTTTGAAAAAAAAGTTATTGATATTTACCGAGATTTTAAAAAAGATTTTGTTTATAAGGATTATTTTATTTCATACAAGTGTAAAAATATAACAGAAAATGATTCAAGAGATATAAATATACATGTTAAATCTAATATATTTCATGTATGGTGTGGTAAAATAACATTTATATTTGAATTAGATAAATATATTAATGATTTTGTTAAATAATTAGTTTAAATATATTAAAAATAAAGATATATTTAAATTTAATGAGATTTGCTGTAATTGGAGTTGGAAAGATAGGAATTTATCATATTCGAGATTTTATTAATAATGGTTGTGTTTTAAAGGCAATACTTAATAGTAGTATTGAAAGTGCAAAAACAAAATCAAAGGAAATAAAAGATAAGTATAACATAGATGTCAATATTTATGAAAACATAGAGGAATTGTATAAAAATGAAGTTATTGATTTAATTGTTATATCCTCATCAACAGAAACGCATTTGGAATATATTAATTTTTGTATCCATAATAAAATACATTTTTACTGTGAAAAACCGTTTATTTATAATGAATCTAATAATAATACAAAACTTTGTAAACAAATTATTAAAGATTGTGATGAATATAATTTAAATATGAATGTGCAAACACAATGGGTTTATGGAATAAGTCAAATAAAGCATTTAATAGATTTAGATTTAAAAAGCATTTATCTTCACATGGAACATTTTAAAAAAGTAAATGATATTAATTTTTTTACAGAAAATATATCACATATGAATAGTATAATAATTTACTTATTGGGTCATCATAATATAGAAGATTTAATATATAATAAAACTGAATTATATCCACAAATAATAAAGTTTTCTTATAATGGAGTGAATATAACATATAGTTTGGGACATCCGCATAATAAACAGATTGTTTATAAATTTAATTCTAAAAGTTTTACTCGCTATGCAGATGAAAAATATAATCAATCTTTTATAATTAATAATAACAGGAATGATTCCATACCATTGCAAGACCCGTTTGCTTTGTGTATAAAGAATTTTGTAAATAATACAACATTAATAAATAAAAATGATATTTTAAAAAATGTAGAAATGATGGACACTATTTCAAAAAATATTTAGTTTTTAATTTTGTATTTGTATAATAGAATGGAAATTTTCAACTGCATGATCAAAATCAGGATGATTTAATATAATATATTCTATATTACTGTTTTTTATTTTTTCTAATATATTTAATGGATGGTTAATATATTTAATGGATGGTAAAAATGTTCGAACATATCTGACATTACAATACAATTAGTATCTAATTTTAAAATATCAGCATCTTCAAAATAATTTTTATATACTTTAATATTTTTATTAAGTTCTCCACATACATCTGGTTCTATTATTGTATAATCTATATCTGTTTCTTCTATTATATTATTTGCAAGTAATGCATTAGATGCACCTGGTTCACATATAGATTTTATTTCTCTATTTTCAATTATGAAATCTTTAAATAAATTATGTTTATCTAATTTTGTTTTACTAAAACAATCTTGATGATTAGTTTCATATACCAGTTTTAAATTACCTAAATATTTATTTTGAGCAGAATTACAGTCATCGCACAATAAAATATTATATGGAATTAATGAATTTTTATTTTTATATTCATACATACTTAGAGATATTTGTGATTGTAAATCGTCATCAAGTATAGGTTTAATATTTTTGATTTACATATACAACATTCTTCTCTTATAGTATAGAAAGCGCTATTCATAATATTATACATATATATATATACCTTTAACTATTAAAAAATATATTATTTAAAGGTATATATATATTATTAGTATTATGAATCCAATTAATCATACAAAATATTTTATTTATGATGTATTATTTAGTCCAGAAAATGAAATAGTTATAATATCTCCATGGGAAACTATTTTTAATTATAAATTAGTTTTACCAAACAATCAAAACAAAGAATTCAAAATGTATGAAAATATTACTGAAAGAAGTGGACATCATAATTATATTTATAGATGTAAAGTAGATAATTATGAGCCAAAAATAACATTATTAGTGAATGACTTAGATATGTTTGAAACCAATGTAAATATATATAAAACGTTTGAAAATAAATTAATCATGTCAACTATGGTAAAAAATGAAGATAATTATATATTACAATGGATAAACTATCATAAAAAATTGGGAATAGATCATTTTGTTATTTATGATAATAAAGAGTCAGAACATTTATCACAAGATTATAAAAATCAACCATGGCAATGGATTACACACGATGATGTTAGAAAAAATAATAAAGAGTCCAATTTAGAAAAATTGTTAAAAGACTATATTGAAAATGGAACAGTATTATTAATAAATTGGCCATATAAATATGTTTTGGAAAAATCTGGAGTCAGTGGTTTATCTACACAACAATGCCATTCATTATATGCATTTCGAAATAGTAAATATATTGCATATTTTGATGTTGATGAATATATTAACCCACAAACTACAGATTATAATATTGAGAATATCATACAAGAATACATAACTAAGAATAATGTAGATTATAATTCTATCGGTGGTTTAACATTAAAGTGTAAATTATTTTTTAATCCTTATAATAAAAGTGAAAAAGATTTTGATTTTTTAAGAATATACGATTGTGATAACTTTACACCTTTTCCACATAGAGTTAAAAATTTTGCAATACCAAAAAATGTAAATACTTGGTGCCTTCATGAAATGGCAAACGGTAAATCAACAATAAATATAGATGAAAAAATTATGTATTTTAACCATTACTTTTATTTAAACAAAAACCGTGGAAAAGATAATAAAAATTTAATTGATAATACGATTGAGAGATTATTAATAGAATTTAATATTTAAAATATTACATTTTGTAAAATATAATATTTTATAACCTTTTATAACCAATGAGAATCCTCAGTCCAACTAAACGATTGGATTTGTTTACCAATTTCACTATCGCGTGTTAATAACTTTGTGTGTTTTCTATTTCCTAAATTTATTTCTTTAAATTTATTATTATCTTTATGACAAGCTACAATAATACCATCAAAACAATATGTTTCATCATCAAAATTAGAATTTGCAATAATTCTGTAATTATGTTTTTTAAAAAGTTCAATACATTTATAATGAATTTCATTGGAATGAGTAGATATAAATAAATATCTAATTTTTTGTTTATCTAACAAGTTAGTTATGCTGGTAAGCATTTCAAATTCAGCACCTTGAATATCTGAATGTAATATATCTAATTTATTAATGTTTTTTACTTGTAAATAATCATTAAGATTAATTATTGTTGCATTACTGGCTTCTCGAGGAACACCAATATTAGAACCAACAAATCCTTTTGTGTAATCACATATAGCATTATTTAACTTACAATTATATATTCCTATTTTCATTTCAGCATCTCCTGGTTCAATACAATAATTTTTTGCATTTTTAACAGTTTTATTAAACCATATTGAATAAAAACTCCAATAACTTCCTAATTCTAACATGATACCATTTTCCGGTATATCTGTTAAAATATTTTGAAACATTCTTTCTTCACTTGGTTCATGAGAACCCTTATTTAACTTCAATATATTAATATGATTACCATAATAACTATCTTTATGGACTTTAATCCCAGGAAAGGTATATATATAATCATTTTCTTCTTGTCCAGCTTTATTATGCCTTACTAATAAATTATTATTTGGATCTGATAATACTTCTAAAAATCTGGAACAAGTAGATTTGGCTTTATTAGTATTATTAATATTTGGATCAATAAATTCATTGCAATAATTTCCATCATTTATCGATTTATACAATAGTTCGTTCATTATATATTAGTATAAAATAATATTTTTAAATTAATTTATGATATTATAATATTTATATTTTTAATTATTTAAATATTTAAATAGTAAATATTTAAATATTTATAGATTAAATTATGAATTATACTATATTAATTCATACTCATTCTAGTTATTCTTATTTATGGCCTATTATAAATGATTATATAAAAAAATATAATTTTAAAAAAATATTAGCATATGATAATATACCAGAGAATTCAAAATTACCGGACAATTTTGATAAATATATTAAATATGATGCATCACAAATGTTTTCAACACGATTAGTTCCAATTTTACAACAAATTCAAGAAGAATATGTATTTTTAATTTACGATGTCGACATTATTATAAATATAGATGAAAGTGCATTAGAAACATATATTGATATTATGAAAGAAAATAATATTGATAGATTGTGTAGTGCAGTATTTAATGGTAAAAGTCAATTACATAAAAATGGTTATGCGGTGTGTAATTTAAACTTACCATTAATATCTCCTTCCAATCATTTTGTTCCAGCCGATTGTTCTTCTACGATTTGGAATCGGAATTCATTTATTGAATTTGTAAAAGAGTTTCCAGATAAAACATATGGGTCATTAGAATTAGATAATGATGTAATCAATTATTGTAAATCAAAAATATTATGTTATGGTATTCAATATACTCCAAATTTACAAATATTATATAATAGAGGATTAACCTGTTGTGATAAATTATCTTTTTTACATATAACTACAAAAGGGAAATTTATGAAACCATCTTCAACATATGCAGATTATGAAATCTATTTTAATACTATTATTAAAAAATACAATCTTGATATTGATAAAATAGGTTGCACGAATGCTTCATTAAGTTGTTTTAATTATCATAAAATATAATTAACTATAATTAATACTTAAAAAAATATAAGTATTAATATGTATATACATATGAGCATTTCTATTACATTTGAAGAAAATGTAGATAAAGCATATATTGATACATATAATAATTGTTCTTGGGTTAATTTATATTATGGTATTGTATCAAAAGTTATTAATGAAAATAAATTTAAACGCTGTGCAGAAGTTGGTATTGGTTATGGTTTTCACGCAAAAGAAATATTAATGAATACAAATATAGAGAAGTTATATTTAGTAGACCCATATGTTTCATATTCAAATGATGGATTTCCTGGTGATGTTCAAAAATTTTTTGGAAATTTTGAAAATTTAGCAAATAATGTAAAACATAATCTGGAACCTTATAACAATAGATATACATGGTTTCGGCAACCAAGTGTTACAATTAAAAATGATCAAATTTCTGATGGATCATTAGATTTAGTATTTATAGATGCTGACCATAGTTATGAAGCAGTAAAACAAGATCTCGTGTTTTGGTATAAAAAAATTAGATCCGGAGGGTGGTTATTAGGAGACGATTATAATAGTTGTCATCCAGGCACCACCAAAGCTGTTGATGAATTTGCTAATAATAATAATTTAAAAATTAACTTTTTAAAAAAAGATGGAATAGATTATCCGATTTATTATTTCATAAAATAATAATATAAAAAAGTACCATGTATAATTTTAAATGGAAAAAATATACTTTCAAATAGGTGTAAACGACGGTAATGATAAGTTTAAGACTAAATGTCTCACTGATAAACCTACAAAAATAATTTTAGTTGAACCAAATCCTTTACATGAAAAAAGTATTAAAAATAATTATAAAGATTTCTCAAATGTTTACATATTTATAAATGCTATATATTATAATGATGACGAAAATGTTCAATTACAAATACCCGCAAAGTATGGTATTTTTGGAAATCCGGGGGAAAATAATATAATATATAATCATAGTCATTTAAGTTTAATTCCCATGAATGATTGGGGGAATGAAGAAAATATGTTTAAAGTTACTGCGAAATCAATTAAATTTGATACTATATGTAAAAAATTAAATATTGATACTATAGACTATTTACAAATTGATACAGAAGGTTTTGACTATGAAATTATTAAAATGATTGATTTAGATAAGATTAATATAAAAGAACTTAGATATGAAAAATGGAATTTTGATTCTTCTGAATTTACAAATAATTTTGGTAGTAACAACGAGTTCGGTAAAACTGGTATGGAAATTGCGAAAAAAAAATTGGAAAAATATGGTTACAAACTAACTGATTTAAAAGACGAATCTGGAGATGATATTATTGCAACCAAACCATAATTAAATAGTCTTCCTATATTTTTCTGCATCCCAATTATTTAAATAACATATTTCCTCATTGGTTAAATATGTTTTTTCCATATTATTATCTAATGTCATTAAGTTCCCTTTTAATACATCTTCCGTATCTTTACATTTTTGCAAAGAAATATTTATAATATATATCAAATTATCAATAACAATTACTTTTGGATATTCATGATATTTTCCAAAATAGTTGTCAATTTCTTTTAAATCGTTAATAAATAATATTTTTAATCCACAAAAAATTAAAGCATCTGGAAATGTTATCTTTTCTTGAAACAGATGTCTTTTATCATGTAAATACTGGTTTACTATCTTATCCTCGCATAAATAACATATATTTTCATATTTATTATTAACTGTCTTGCTTATTTGATTCACAAATTTGTATTTATCAAGATTAATTTGTAATTTCGTTTCAAAAATAGTTAACAATGATTCTAATGTTGGAATTAGAGTATCGTAATCATCAGTAGTTATAATTATTCCATGATTTTTTAAGAATATTATTTCCTCATTATTATACACATTCATTATTTTGTTACATACATTTATACCAGGAGTATCATATTCTATAAGTAAACTGTTTGAAAAGTATTCTTTTATTAAATCATCACATTTTTGACTTATTAATACTTGATTTATTTGGATAGGATGTAAATGAATTGTGTATCTTTTTAATATAGAATGCATATAAGTCTCAATAGATCCTCTTAAATTACCTAATATATTATATTCATATATGGATTTTGCTTTTCTTTCTTGAACATTAGTCTTTAATAAATTATTATTTATTGAAACATATCCATTATTCTTATTTATACTTGTTAAATGATATCCGGATGCTTTTATAAACATATAATCTTCATATTTAACTGATGTATTACCTCCTCCTGCTTGAGTTAAGTCAAACCTTTCACCACAATATTTCGATATAAATTCTAATTTTTCTAATTCATTTTCTATATTAATAAAATTATTATGTAACTCCTTCCAACATATAAACGCATGTTTATCAATTATCTTGTCATTATTAAACCAAAAACTACAAATATTTAAATTATTTGCGCCAATAATATCTTTTTTATAATTATCGCCAATCATTATACATTCCTCACATTTTCCTCCTAATTTATTAATTGCTAATAAAAACCCATACGAACTAGGTTTCTCTTTACCAATTTCTTCACTGGTCACTATTACATCTATATATTTTAACATATCTAATTTATGTAATTTTTTGATTTGATATTCAGTTTCACAATCAGTTATTAT
>JGI10211J34971_10003977_pt1 | contig 11769 bp, 22 predicted proteins | sample Etolagsediment_FD_34971 | JGI IMG/M metagenome (IMG submission 34971)
AAATACCATAGTAAATATGGTAGAGGTGGTCTATCTGACAACGTCATGATGGGTATGATTATGTCAGCCCAGAACACAGCCTTGATGCAGAAGTTAGGAACTAACCCAGAGGTGATGCTTAATCAGATTTTTGATGAGCAGCTACTTAAGCTTAAGAAGACTGACCATAAAGCCGCACAAAAGTTAGCTAGTGCTAGAGAAGGTTATCTCGACAATCAGTTTAAAACAGTTAGTGGTCAGACCAGTATCCCTGCCAACCACATTGGTGCATCGGTAGGTCAGAACGTACGTGGGTTTAACAGCCTAGAAATGATGGGTGGTGTTGTTATAAGTGCTATACCCGATGTAGCCTTATCTGGTGCAGAGCTACGCTACCAAGGGCAGAATATGTTTCAAGCCTATGGTAAGGCTTTCGCCAATGCGTCAGGTGCCCTTAAAGATTTAGGTAAGTCCATATTGAAGAGACGCCTAGACCCTATGAATGAAGACAAGCGTCGAGTGTTGGCGGAGTTATCCGTCAGCCTAGATAGTATGACTGGTGCCTTCCGCTCCAGATTTGATGCTTCTGGTGACCCAATGAATAGCCGAGTGGCAGAGGCCATGCGTAAGTTCTTCCGCCTCAACGGTTTAACGTTGTGGACTGACTCCATGCGTGGTGGTGCTGTTATAGGCATGGCCCAGCATTTAGGCTCAGTAGCGGGTAAGGGTTACAATGATGTACCAGTAGGCCTACAGAAAACAATGAAGCTACACGGCATAGAGGCTGGGGAGTGGGAATTGATGCGCTCCGTGGGTACCAAGAAGTTTGATAAGGTGGACGGGGAGTTCTTTACACCTGAATCACTTTCAGAAATTAAAGACGGTGCCATCAAGAAGTATTTAGCAGATAAAGATATCAAGGCAACAAAGTTCCAGATTGAGAAGACACGCGACGAAATGCAACGTAAACTCCGCAACTACTACGTTGACCGCTCACAGTATGCCGTGATAGAGCCAGACGCCAAGACCCGCGCCACAATGCTTAGAGATACGCAAGCGGGAACTATTGCTGGTGAAGTGATGCGTGCAGTGATGCAATTCAAGTCCTTCCCTTTTGCTATCCTACAGAAAGTATATGGTAGGGAAATCCGAGGTAGAGACAGTGTTAAGAGTTCTGCCTTAGCACTATCAGAGATAATAGCCTTCTCTACATTGTTAGGCTTTGTTTCCCAATCTGCTTCTGACCTCAGCAAGAACAAAACACCGAGAGACCCTGCTGACCCTAAAGCATGGTTAGCAGCAGCTCTTAAAGGTGGGGGTGCAGGCATATACGGAGACTTCCTATTCGGTGACTTGAAGAACAGATTCGGTGGTGGGTTCATGTCTACAGCAGCAGGCCCCACCGCCAGCCAGATAGACAAACTAGCAAACATAGTAGGGCAGGCCAGAGAAGGTGATGAAAAGATAGTTACTTCCCTGTTCCAGACTTTCTATAAAGGTGCACAAGTGGGGGCAGGTATTGCCTTCCCTCCAGCAACAATGTTAAATACATTCTACGGTAAAGCAGCAATGGACAATCTTATCTACTATAATATAATGGAGAGCTTGGACAGTGGGTATAAACGTAGACTAGAGAAGCGTATGAAGCGCGACAATGATCAGGAGTTCCTAATAAAATGACGGTATCATCAGAGACTAAAAGAAGTGATTATGCAGGCAATGGCTCTACCACCGCCTTTGCTACTGGCTTCCGCTTCCTAGAGAATTCACACATCAAGGTTATCTTGACGGTGGACTCCACTGGAGTTGAGACAGTACAAGCCGAGACAACCAACTACACGTTGACAGGCGCAGGCCTAGACGCTGGTGGCACAGTTACAATGCTTGTGGCTCCTCCAAGTGGTAACACGCTTACAATCAAGCGTGACATCCCCCTAACTCAGGGTACGGACTACGTAGAGAATGACGCCTTTCCAGCAGAGAGTCATGAGGAAGCCCTTGACAAACTAACAATGATTACCCAGCAGCAACAAGAAGAGCTTGACCGCTCCTTGAAGCTGTCCGAGTCTCAGACTTCTAATGGCCTAACTGTACCAGTTGCAGAGACTGGGAAGTTCCTACGGTGGAAATCAGATGGCAACTTAGAGAATACCAACCTTGAAGGGTTAGGCACTCTAGACGTGAGTGATTTTGCTAAGACCTACTTAGATGACACAGATGCAGCAACCACTCGTACCACGCTAGATATCTCTTACATAAACCTACCAGATGTTACAAGCAGTACATTCACTGGTCAGTCAGGTAAGTATGTGGCGGTCAACGGCGGTGAGACAGGTTTAGAGTTCGTCAATGCACCAGCAGCAATTGACACATTCACAGGCTTAACAGATACACCAGCCAACTATACATCATCAGGTGGTTATACTGTTAAGGTGAATTCAGGTGCCACCGCGCTAGAGTTTGTTGAAGACGAGCCAGACCAGCTAGCCTCAGCTTGGGTTAACTTCAACGGTACAGGAACTGTAGCTATAAGAGATAGCTATAATGTAACTAGCATCACTGATAACGGGGCAGGTAATTACACAGTTAACTTTACCAATACTTTGAACGATGCAAACTATGCTGTATCTGGTATGTGTACTACAGGTGGTAATGGTCTTATCCTACAGGTGCAATCGACCAGTACTTCAAATGTTAATGTAATAAGTACTAATGCAGCTATAGGTAGTGCCGACAATGCTATAATATGTGTAGTAGTTCATGGGGGAAACTAATATGAGCAAAGTAATTATATACAAGAATGATGGTGGCCTATGTGTTATACACCCATCACATAAATGCAATCTAACTATTGAACAGATAGCAGCTAAGGATGTTCCTACAGGACTTCCTTATAAGATAGTAGATGTTTCAGACCTTCCAGCTAATAGAGACTTTAGGCCTGCATGGGATATTGATGATAGTGAACTAACAGATGGTAAAGGGGCTTAACATGATTAAGATTGATTTAGATAAAGCCAAAGAGAAAGTAGCTCACCCGCTACGCAGACAGAAGCGCAGTGAAGAGTTTCAGAAAGTGGATGGTGATAACATCTATTCTGTTCTTTCTGAAGCAGGTGAAGCTAAGCGCAAGGATATTAAGGCTAATGACGATGTCTTACAGGCTTATATTGATAAGGCATCATCAATAGCAGAGTTGGAGACCTTACTTAAGAAGTCTAAATTATTATGAGATTCTTTGAATCCTCCTTTAAGGGCCGTCCCTTGGCCCTACTCTTTTTTACGCTTATAGGTATACTAACCCATTCATTACTGACTAAGCCTACCTTAGAGAGCCATACAGGAGCAATAATTATGGAACTTAAAACGAAACACTTCAATGAGAAAGAATTTGCTTGTAAAGGTTGTGGGGATGTACGCCTAGATACAGAGCTACTGGCTGTCCTAGAACTGGTCAGGCAGGTAACAGGGAAACCCGTCACTATCACATCTGGCTATAGGTCACCAGCACACAACAAAGCTGTAGGGGGTGCCCCAAGGTCTAAGCACATATTAGGTATTGCCGCGGATATCACCGTGGAAGGTTACACCCCTAGAGAGGTTTACGATTTGCTAGACAAAACCTTCCCTAACTATTATGGTATTGGTCTGTATAGTGGGTGGGTTCACATCGACGTACGCAAGACAAAGGCGAGGTGGCATAAATGATAGGTTCAATAGTAAGCGGTGTGTTAGGTATCCTTGATAAGGTAATCCCTGACTCCGACAAAAAGAATGAGATAGCCCACGAGATTGCAACACTGGCAACTAGGCAGGCACACGAGATAGCCTTAGCCCAGATAGAAGTAAATAAGGAAGAGGCTAAGGGTAACTTCTTTCAGTCTGGATGGAGGCCCGCTGTAGGCTGGGTATGTGTGACGGGCTTAGCCGTGAACTTCCTAGTGGCCCCACTGTCTGCCCCATTCGGTGTTGTCATCCCACAAGTAGACCTCTCAGTGATGATGCCTCTTATACTTGGTCTACTAGGCCTAGGTGGTATGCGTACACTTGAGAAGGTTAAGAAAGTAAACTAACTATTCAGTAAAGTTCTTATTGAGAATGTCCCGATGCCGACAAGGATTGTTAGCACCAACCAAGCAATATCCCTATTATACTTTGTGCGCTCTAGAGTGGATTGCTGTTGTGCTTCCACTGGTCTTAGACGTGCTTCCAACCCATCCAGCTTAGCCTCATTCCGTGACAACTGTAGCTCAAGGTGTGAGTGCTTAGTTTGAAGTTCCACCATCTGCTTCATCAATTGTGTCTGCTGATTCATATGCTCACGCATCTCAGCCCTGAAAGAGGTGAACTCACTTAATGGAACATGCTCATTACTCACAGTCCTAGCCCTTGATATATTATTGTTAGAAAACATATGCCTATATATACAGTAAGTGGTGGCAATTTGCAATAGTCAAGAGTATGATGTAGAACATTAATCTAAATTTATTCATCAAGGTGCATATGGCTACACTAACTAGAAATACTTATGCTGCTAAGCAGTGGCATGAAATAACAGCAGGTTCAATACTTACCCAGATAAACCATAACTGGGGCAAGACTGCTGTAGTGTATACAGAGGATACGTCAGGGTTATCTCTTGCCATTCCTTACACAGATGCAACCCCAGCTTATATGCGTTCAGAGGTGGGGGATGTTCTCTATTTCACAGACGTTGACCACGGTAAATCTATCTACTTCTTCCCGCTGTATACAGATGTAGACCTAACAATAACTAAAGGATAGACCAATGCCAGCATCCAAGAACCACGCTCCAGCTAAACTATTCGACCACGTATACCCAGCTAACGTAGACGTTGAACTAGGTAAGATAAATAACATAGAGAATGATTACCTATATGGACGTGTGTTACAGGTAGATAGTAATGACCCTGAGAGAATGGTCTGGTCATTCGCCGATGATGACATATCACCAAGGTCAGACAACAAAACCTTTCCCACCACATTAAGTAATTTTTATGTAGCCTCCAGCAACGCTGCTGATACTGGTATAGTGATTACATGTAGCACCATTAACACCGCAGGTGAGAGAGTCTTCATAACCGCCACTACAGATGCCTCAGATGGCCGTACCCCTGTATTGTTTGGTACAGGTGTGGATATAAACTTTGTATTCATGTCTGGAGCAGACCAAGTCAACCTAGGTGAGCTTTACTTCACCAACTCCGGAGCCTTCACTTTAGGAAGACCTGATACCCCATCAAGTGTATTAGCTCATGTACCGATTGGGTATGGTTGTAGTCCTCAAGCATTAGTTGCTGTACCCGAAGGTAAGACCATAATCATTGAAGAGATTGTATTGACACTTGCTAGGGCCAGTGGTATTGCAGGTAGTGCAGTGGTACATCTCAATGTTAAAAGGGATGGTGGGAGTTTCGTGGTGGCTAGGGAGTGGCACCTCCAGAGTGGTACAATTGTTCTGCCTTGTAACAACCTCACCTTTGCAGGTGGGAGTATCATCCACTTTACTATGTTTGATGTGTCGGATATGAACACTAACATTGGAATAGAGGCTCACTTCAAATACGTAGACAATTAAAAAGGCCAGCGATTAAGCCAGCCTTTGTGAAACTATATTTACTGTTATTGAGGATGAGTGCACATATTGTTACTGTCTTAGTTACTTTGTGTGTACCTTCCTGCACTTCCACCAGATGCCCAGCTTGGTAGCCACGTAGAAGAAACCTATCCATACTACTGCTGCAATGGTGTAGTTGATTAAGATGTCTAACATATTACTTACCTCCTTGTCTATACTTAGCCATACTTGAGTAAATAGATTTACCTTCCTCTATCTCTCGTGCTTGTCTTTGTAGCTGAGCCTCTCTCCAGCCTTGGCTATATGGCTTACTAAAGGGGTGCTTCTTAGAACCCTCTAGGCCATACCTATAATCCCAGTAACCTTCTTTGTAAGCTACCCAGTGTGGAGTGTTCTTATCATACATGACATCACAAAGCTTACAGATTATTAGGGCTAGGGAGCAGATGACTAATACGAATACTACTAGCATTATTAGAAAAGTTTCCATCTATCTATCCTCCTTGTAGTGTCCCAGTATGGGAACATTAACCTATGATGTGGTACCTAATGTAACTGTATTAGTACCTAGGCTTCCTGTTGTTATACTCAGCGTCAATAGCATCTCTTAGAGCATCGAGGCTGTCATCACTCTTGGTGTATAGGGAGTTGATAAAGTCTTCATGTTCCTTCTCTAACTCTTCATCTCTTTCTTTTAATCTCGATGCATCACCAAAAACTTTAGCATTACCTACTAAACACATATCATTTACCTCTTCAAGAAGTTGTATCCCTTTACCTTAGCCTCAGCTAATACCCGTCCGTCAATGAGTTTATCTAATTCCTCAATAGGTTTACTCTTCTTCATACCCTATACCCCCATACGGATAATGTTAATCTTATACCACTAAGAGGATAAGACCAGCCAACCCACCAAACAATATGATAGGGCTGACAAGGATGAGCTTGGTGATTATTGCTACCTTACGTTGACCAGCCTCAAATTCCTTGAGTCTCTTCACTTCATCCATTGCTTCTTGACGTCTCTCCTCGATAGCTTGTTTCATCATAACATCTGATTGGGTTTGCTCTGATACTAGTCTAATGTGTGGTCTCATTATCTTTCCTCCATCTCGTACTTACGGCGAAGCTTCCCCATAGAGAAGCCGCGCTCATAAGTTGGTACTCCGTTGTACTTCTTATTCCTGTCTAAGAATAAACCGTCCATGTATCCTTCCATGAACACTTCAAACCTATCCCCTAGGTCATCTAGTTGCTCTGGTGTTAGATGTGGTTTACTCATACCTCATACACTCCCTTGTCACCTTTACTAGTTGCATGTCCTTTAAGAGATAGCTTATCCTGTACCTCTTCCGCTGTAACGATGTGTCTACCCACTTCACCGTACTCTTTAGAGCGTAGTACACATGTTAGGAAACTTCTACTTCTCCACCCGCCATCGTGTGCATACTTATCAGCAGGGGCTAGCTGGTTGAATGTCTCAATGATTACATCACCATACTCTTTAGCTACAGACTTATGATGAACATGACCACCATCTACATACTTGTACTTACACTCACCAAAGTGCGTACGGAAGTCGGTAGCCATAACGTCAATCAACTTGTTAGCTTTACACTTGTCCGTGTGGTGGCACATAACAAAGGTGTTACCCATGCGATAACCAATGAACACACTGTCGTTATTCAGCACGTGAACACGCTTCTCTTTCTCGTACACATGGCGGAGGAAATGCGCCATCCAGAAGTCATTAGTGCGTGAGTGGTTGCCTTGGTTGATGATTACATCCACATACTTAAACTTCTGTAGTGCATAGTCCACGATGAATCGCATGGTACGGGTGTATATTCTTATCATCTTCTGGAAGCGTGTATCACAATCCAGTGCGTGTCCTGAGTGGTCAGTGACACCAGCCATGTTCTCGTAGTGGGTGAAGTCTCCCATGTCCTGAATGACGCAGCGCTCATAACCAGCAGCCCTGTCAATAAGCATCTTCATAGCTTCACATAACTCACGCTCTGCAATACCTAGGTCGAAGTTGTGTCCCACTTCCATTGCATATGCCACCATACCTAAGTGAGCATCACCGATATTAAACCATGGGATGATGTTAGTGTTGGTGTCATCACTAGGGTAGTGCTCACTAGCTGATAGCTGTGGTAGTTGATGAGCAAACTCTTCCGCCGCAAGTGTCATCATCTCTTGTTGCTTGAGGATGTCCCTATCTGTCTTGACCCACTTAAGCTTTGTGTTACCTTCCTCGTCAATGAGAGAGGAGCTACCCTTGATTGCGTACCCTTCAGGGATGTTAGTCCCATTGTGTAAGTCAGGGTTGGTCTTAGCAGCCTGCGTTCTTATGCGTGCTAGTGCTCTATGTAATGAACGTGCAGGCATATTAAGCCACGTGGCAGCGTCGTCTAGGGTAGCTGTAATATTAACAGCCTCTAATATTTCTTTTTGTCTCTCTGTGGTACACGCTTCCATGTATACAGGATCTGAATAGTTGGCATGCTTACCCATTACTTACACTCCAATAGTTGGCCTTGAATAGTTACTTGTCCATGTGCTGCACACTGGTAATGTATGAAGCCCCTGATTATATCCGATGTTAAATGCACAGCATCATTGTGCACCTTCACTTTCTGTCTGCTTAACTCAATGCTTTGCTTCTCCTTTATAGCCTGTAAGAATCCTACAGGGTAGCACTCGAATTGTTCCTCGCTGGCATTAGCATTATGGTAGTAGGCTAACATAAGTATTGGAACAAGTATCATTAGTAATAACTTCTCTAGTTTTTTCATAAGTTAATCTTCTGTTAGAGTGGCAAACATTATGTACTTACTGAACCTATCAACTAGATAATCTAATTGATTCAGTGTACCCCCATTAATAATTCCTGTCATTGTATCCTCATCATACTCTATGTTCATCGTTGCTTCCACACTAGTGATGCGGGGGTTAGCATCTACATAAATAATGTGGTCAAACAAATGTTTAGTTGCTTCGTACTCTTCCTTGTCACGCATACCTACATAGATATCATGTTCCTCTAGTATCTCACTACACAACCTACCCTTGTCCGGTGTATTGTATTCAACGATAGCCTTACGCCAGAACTCACGGCACCCATGCCTATCTTCAAACATAGCGATAGTGGAAGTGTAATTCTTGCTCAGCTCTACAAGCTTTGGTACGCGCTCTGCTGCAAATAGACTAGAGGAAGTGAAGGATAGGTGAGGCATATACTTAACTAACAGTTCTGCCACTGTATCCTTCCCATGTCGGGCATGTCCTAATATTAATATCTTCATAGCTCCAACCCCTCGTAGATAATCTCGATGGTGTCCCCATTAACATGGATGTCTGAAGTGGCGGGTGCATGTATTGTGCAGCTATTACCTACCTTACCGAGCATAGACTCACACTCTACCCCTAATGATATAGAGTTGTGTACTGCTAACTGTGAGCAACCACTAAGGAATAACAATGTTATAACAATTAATAATGTTTTCATTTGTCTTACCCCCAACTGGTTATCTCATCAAATTCCCAAAACCTACTTGCTGTATCATAGTGAACTTGTGCATAATGTTTACCCGTACCTAGTTCCTCAGTATCTAAACCAATCATAAACAAGGTGTCGTCTAAACCATGCCTAGAAACAAAGTCATGAAAAAAATTTTCCATAGGTGCATTATCACTACTACCTGAATGAAGGTAGTGTTCAAGTTCTAGATTACCTTCCTCATCCTTTATAAAGCTTATTACTACTGGATAAGCAAATTCATTCTGTAAGCATCTACCATTATAAAAAACTTTAGTACCCATAATCTCTATCTCCTTATAAACAATCTCTATATTTATCCTTTAAGTAGGCGTAGTATATTGCCTCACGCTCTGCCTTGTTCTTTCCTTTACATAACTGTAGACTATTTAATTCCTTTGTCTGGTCGGATGAGTTAAGTTTTGAAAATTTAATTCTCTCTTGCTCCATAGGTACTTGACTCATAGGGATATTTAATCTCTGGCTAAGTGTAACTTTTTGGTGGCACCCCTTGCATATCTCCCTGATATCATCAAAGCCAACGAACAGTGTACGCTTCTGCCAAGCTAGGAACTCCTCATAGTTAGTGAAGCCTGTACCTCCGTGGATGTGGTCGACCTCCATCTGTGAGACGGGGAACCATTTGTCACACATCTCACATTGGCGCACCACCCTAGTCTTAGCTGTAGCTCCCACCACCTCAATGCCTAGCTTTTCTAGTTCTGTAGGGTGCATCTTCTTACGCTTACTTACGTAGGTGTTCTTCACTGGATGTCTGCTCCACACCTTACGAACTTGTGAACGTAACCAATTAAGGAATGACTTCTCATCCTTCCACAGTTTAGGTACTGANCCCCANGGTGTGTTACTCATGGCTCTGGTTCCCATCATNTTTAATGTTAGCGACTTCTAATATACACCTCTCAACGTCTGATTCATGTTTCACAATTGTTGANAGGATTCGCATACTCAACTGTATTAATCTCTTAAGTTGTTTAATAGCTATTGTTTTATCTCCTGAACCTTGTCCATATAACCACATATCNGCTACTAATAGATTAAGGTTTAGAACATCAATCCTGCGGTCATCATTAAGTTTTATAGTGTCATCATAATCTATACGTGTAGGTGGTGTTCCTCCCCATCTGTGCAATAGGTTTAAAGAGCACACTATTAACTCAGAAATTTTGTGACCCGTTTGTTTATAGTGGGCTGACACATCGTGGATACCTAATGAAATATTATAAATATAGTCAAGCTCTGACCCCTTGTAAGTACATACAGATTCGCTACATGCTGGGCCTATTAGTTTTAAATACTCCATGTGAATTTCTCCTCTTCATCTTCCCGTAGGAATAATAAGTTAGCTGTCTCAATGAGTATGTCTTCCCATGTCATCTCGACACCACCCCACCCTTCAACAATCTTAGGGAAGGCTTCCTTGTATTGCTGTGTCACAAACTCTTGCATTCCTTTTTCTGTCCTGAATCCCTCTAGGGCACGGGTAGACTTCTTAATACCCCATCCCTTTAATCCTTTAATGTTGTCAGCTATGTCCCCCATCAACATCTGTACATACAGGTTGAGGCATGCTTCTCTAGTGGTCACGTACTGTATTCCATCATCAATCTTGTTAGGGTTTATGTAGTGACCTGCTATTGTGCGTAGGTCTTTATCCATAGAACAGATTATAACCCTGCCTCTATACTGCCTAGCTCTGTCAGCTACTACATCATCTGCCTCTACATTACTGAGTATCTTTGCTCCAAACTTCTTCACTAGAAACTCACGACACTCGTCATAATGGTAAGGCTTACTAGCATTCTTACGATTACCTTTGTATTCTACATACTCCGCATAGTCATTACGCCAGAGTGTACTGCCCTTGGTAAGGTACCAGTGCTGGTTAGCTCCTTGTGTGAGTCTCTCTATCTCCCGCTTCTTATTGCGGAGGATGAATTCACACTTCTTAAACTCTTCTACCTCGTCCCCATGCTCCACAGCAAACCCAGCTAGGTATACAAGGCTGTCTGCATCCATAAGGACAGTGGTCTTATTGAGAGGTACGGTTAACTTGTGTACCTCATTATCTAATCTGTCCGTGATGTTAGGCATATATGGTATTGGGTTAACTAACATTCCTTTCCTCCTTAAGAGAAAGGGCCGAAGCCCTATGTTACTCTTAGAAATGTACTGCGTCGTCGAACTCTTCATCAGCTAGTTCAGCTCGGCCTTGCTCCAGTGTACCTACTGCAATGTCACCAGTGTTAACAAGAGAGTCTGCTTGTGCTAAGAAGTGCATAGTGAGCTTATCTAACTCTGCTAGGTAGTGAGCTTGGTTAGCAATAGTCACTAGGTTTGCTTGCATCATAGCTGCTAACACCTTGATAGATTGTTCACGTGCAAAACCTAGTCCAGCGCGGGTATCTTTCTCGGCCCAGTTAGTTTTCTGTACTGGTGCTGCACTTGGTTGAGCTACTGGCTTGCTTACAGACTGTTGGGTGGCTGGTTGTTGTGCAGGTGCAACAGTACCGCCGCTTACAATCTCTAGTGTGTCACGAATTGCTTCCAAGAAGTTGCCATTCTGTTTAAGTGCTACGCTTATAACGTCTCCTTCCTTAAACTCAGGTGCCTTGAAACCAAACCC
>JGI10211J34971_10003978_pt1 | contig 11768 bp, 8 predicted proteins | sample Etolagsediment_FD_34971 | JGI IMG/M metagenome (IMG submission 34971)
TACAAAGTTTAAATATAATTTACTTGTATTTAATAATGAAGATGGAAAGCAAGATCAGGTGAATTATACCACGCCAAACAAACTTTGGGATGCGTTGATTGCTGGAGTGCCATCAATTGCATGCTGGTGTAAAGAAACCGAAAAGTACGTTAAAAAGCACGATATTGGTTGGTGCTTCACGAGCATCAAGAGTATAGGCAACTGCTCTGGGATAGATCCTGAGTACATGGAAAAACTGGAGAATGTACGCAGGAAAAGGGAGGAATTAATATTTGAAAATCAGGTTTGTCTGCTTGAAAACTTGTACGCTGAAATATTAGGCGTTGAGAAGAAAGATATTCCTCTGAAGTTGCAAAAACAATTAAGGTTTGAATATGGAGATGAAGCGATAGATAAATCCATAAGACCTTAATTTGTATTAGATAGATAGGTGGTGAAAAACTATGAGTAGCAAAGGAACAATAGATAGTGATAACTATACCATCGGGGGTGGCATGCTGTACTATAATGCCACAATTGGTGCCCAAGAATGTTTAGCAACTACAACTTTTTGGACTGCACACAATAACCTCGGTAACGTAGTGTCTGCTGAAATCTCACCCGATCTTTCCTATGTTGAACACTGGAAATCTAAGAACGGGAAGAGGGTAAAAGATAAAGAGGTGGTAAATACCGCCGCTATTAATATTACGTTTACCTTTGATGAGATGAATCAGGATAACCTTAGACGCTTTCTGTTTGGTACTAACTCCTCAGCATCTAAATTCACTGTGTTGGATAACACTTTGGAGGAAGGTTGTGGGCAGTTGGTGCTGGAAACAGCAGTAGGCCAGAACATGATATATAGGTTTCCAAAATGTTCACTAAGACCTGATGGAGCGTTAACCTTAAATCCTGAGTCTTGGCATGAGGGTTCATTCACCATAAATGTGGTTGAATACATTTCTGGGGATCATACTAATGCCACACTTAATGCAACCTGGTTAACCATGCCTTTTGGTGAGGTTGACACGGCTGAATTTTAGTGTTGACTCTTTGTAAGTAGTGTGTTATACTGTAATAATATGGGGGGAAATTATTCCTCCCATATTATACAGGAGATTAAATATGAAGCATACAATTGAGTTCATCAGGTCAGAATTTGAGAAGGAAGGGTATCAGCTTTTATCTACAGAATATATAGGAGCACATGATAAGTTAGATTGTATTTGTCCGGTAGGGCATAAGATTAAGATAACTTGGCACTCGTTTAGAAAGGGGCACAGATGTCCTGAATGTTTTGGTACTAAGAGGTACGATATAGATTTTGTTAGGCAAGAGTTTGAAAAAGAAGGATACAAGCTTTTAACGAAAGGGTATAAAAACAACAAGCAAAAGATTGAATACATTTGTTCTAATGGTCATAGGAACGAAACTACATTTCATGCTTGGTTATTAGGAACAAGATGTCCTGACTGTTATAATTTAGTTAGGGGAGAAAGTCAAAAGTTTGATATTGAATATATACGAGATGCTTTTAAGAAGGAAGGATATCAGTTATTAACTAAAAAGTATATTGGGTGCAAACAGAAGCTTGATTATATTTGTCCTAATGGCCATAGAAATTCGATGATTTGGGGTAGTTTTCAACAAGGCCATAGATGTCCTGACTGTTATGATAATACTCGTAAGGGTTTTACAAAAATGGTTACAGAAAGTATTCGAGAAGAATTTAATAAAGAAGGATATACCTTATTAACTAAAGAATACAGGAATACAAAACAGAAATTAAGATATATTTGTCCAAATGGCCATGAAAGAACTATTACATATGATAGTTGGCGAGCAGGATCAAGATGTAAGCTATGTGTAAATAAAAATGTAAGACATACCATTGAATATGTTAGAGCTGGATTTGAAGAAGCCGGCTATATATTGTTAACTAAAGAGTATAAGAACTGCTCACAAAAGTTGGAGTATATATGTACTGAAGGTCATACTAATAGTATGTCTTGGAATGCTTGGAGAAAAGGAGCGAGATGTCCTGACTGTTATAATTTAGTCCGGCAATATGCAGGAAGACTTACAATAGACTTTGTAAAACAAGAATTTGAGAATGAGGGATACACACTTTTATCTACAGAATATAGTGGAGCGCATGATAAATTAAAGGTTTTGTGTCCTGAAGGTCATGAGATAGAACTAAGATATTATTCTTTTAAACAGGGTAATAGATGCCCAATATGTTTTAATGAAGTTAGAGGAGCATCTCAAAGATTAAATATTGACTTTATAAAACAGGAGTTTAATAAAGATGGCTATCAGCTATTAACAAAGGTATATAAAAATAATACAACAAAGTTAAAGTATATTTGTCCTAAAGGACATTATGGAAATATAACTTGGAATGCTTGGAAGAGTGGCTGTAGATGTAATAAATGTTGTATTGTTCATTCAAAAGCTGAGAATGAAATATTTGAGTTTGTTAAAGCATATTTTCCAGATGCAATACAGGGCGATAGAACAATAATAAGTCCATTTGAACTTGATATAGTAATATCTTCAAAGCTGTACGCCATAGAATATTGTGGTTTATTTTGGCATTCTGAGTCTCAGCGTAAAGACAAGAGGTATCATCTGAACAAGTTAGAATTATGTAATAATAAGGGTTATAATTTAATTACAATTTTTGAGGATGAATGGCTACACAAAAGAAATATAGTAGAGAGTAGGCTTAAAGCTATATTAGATGTACAGGATGCTGTACGAATATATGCACGAAAATGTACAATAAAAGAAGTTAGTGCTACTGTTAAGAACGAGTTTTTAAATAAATACCATATACAAGGTGCTGACAGCTCAAGCATAAAACTTGGTGCATATTATAACAATGAGTTAGTATCCATAATGACATTCAGTAAGCCATCATTATCTAAGGGATATAAAAACTATGTTGAAGGTACGTATGAGCTAAGCAGGTTTTGTTCTCATCCAGAATATACAGTATTAGGTATTGCGGGTAAGTTGTTAAAATATTTTACCAGAAACTATAACTATACAGAAATATACAGTTACAGTGATAGGAGATGGTCTATAGGTAATCTGTATAACAAGTTAGGGTTTACATTTATACATAGTACAAGTCCAAATTATTGGTATGTTGTGGGAGATACAAGAAAGCACAGGTTTTTATTCAGGAAATCTGAGCTTTATAAAAAGTTAGAAGTGTTTGATCCAGAATTATCAGAGTCACAAAATATGGCTAATGCTGGCATCAACAGAATATTTGATTGTGGTAATCATAAATGGAGTTATACATAATATGAAACTTAGAATTATGAAGACTGATGGGTTTGAGGATGCTGTAATTTATGAAGCTGCCTGTGCATGCGGGGATAAAAGTCATAATTTAACACTTTGGTTTGAAAAAGACAAAGCTTATTCTAACATGATCTTCTTAACTGTTTATCAAGATTTAAAATGGTCATCTGATTGGCAGATTGGTGTTATTTTTAGAATATGGAGGAGAATAAAAGCTGCGTTAAGAATTTTATTTATAGGTTATGTTGAGGTTGATAGTGAATTTATATTTGAAGGAAAAGAGCAGATTGATGATTTCATAGCTGCATTGCAGGAAGGTAAAAAAGAAATAGGGGGGAGTAAGTATGGAGAAAGTGGCGTGTAAGAATTGTAAATGTATGGGTATTCCAGGTACAAAGTGTAGGTGTTGTAGTAATAAAATACCCGATTTAGCGGTTGAAGAGAATACGTATTTAAAAGAGGAAGAAATAGTAGAGGAAGAAATAGTAGAGGAAGAAGTGTTGGAAGAAGAGAAAGATAACATATATTTCAAATAAAAGGAATTAGACACATGACAGATAAAAAGAAAAATAAGAAAAGTGAGGAAGAGGTTTTATTCCCAGAAGCTAAATTTGGTGGATTTGAAGTTAAGCCTTGGTCATTCGGGATACTGTTTGAAATTTCTGGTTTGTTAGATGAGGTTTTAGAAAAAGTAGAAGAGAAGGGTTTGTTTGATATGTTTAATAGTGATACTATATCTTATCTATCAATGGTTAAAGTATTCACTATAGCTAGCCCGCAAATATTGAAAATCATATCAATAACTCTTAATGAAGATGAAGAGAAGATTAAAGAACTTAGTATGGAAGATGGAATTAATATTGCTATTGAAATCACACGGCAGAATTGGACCATCTTAAAAAACGTATTGACCCCAGTGTTCCTGGGGGTTCAAGAAAAAATAGGGGAACTACCAAACGAAGAAAAACCCAGCTAACTCTTGCTAATATATTTACAACGCTTTTACAAAATAATATTGGCGAGTCCCTCCAAGATTTAAAATACAATTTTACAATAGACCAGATATACCTGTTTTATGAAAAGTGTAAACAGACGGAGTTGGATAATAATAGAATGCAGGCTATTATTCAATCAAGAGTACGCTATTGTTTTTCACCATCTTATAACAAGACAGAACCAAGAAAGAAGTCTAGAGACTGGAAAAAGTTTATGGATAGCTTAGATTGGGATAAAATAAGTAAGAAGCATGAGAAACCAGATCCAAAAGTATTGAAGTCTGTATTTATGGGGTTTGGTATACCAGTCAAGAAAAAGGGTGTGTAATAGTATATGACAACTAATGTTGGTGGCGTATCTATAGGTATCTTTGCGGATGTCCGTAGTCTTAGAGATGGTGTTAAGACTTCCATTGCTGAGCTTGATAGTTTTAGGAAGAGACTAAACAAGATTAGGCTAGCTGGTGCTATAACAGGAGATCCATTCTCAGCTACTAAAAAGTATATGAAGGAAGCTACGGCTGGGTTGAATAGGGTATTTTCTAAATGGTCTGATAATGTATCCGCTACTGAAAATAAAATGAGTAGGATAGCTAAAGCATCTGCGAGAAATGCTGAAAGTGTTATCAAAGACTTTGGTAAAATTACTACTCATATTGAAGCTTCTGGCAACAAGCTTGAAGCTTGGGTTGACATATTAAAGAAAGTACAGCAAGGCTCCCCCAATATGGCTAAATTGGTGGAGAAAGATACTGGTATACTAAGTAAAACAGGCAGCCCTTTAATGGGGGCTGCTTGGCAAAAAAAGTTAAAAGCAGACCCTGAAGCTCAAAAATCATTTCAAGAATTTATAAATAGCTTTAAAGGTTTTACTAGAACTGCGGATGCAATTGTATCAGATTTTGAGAAGAAGATGCAGCATAAAACTGGTGTAACTTATGCACAGTTTAAAGCATTCTTAGCTAATATGAGTGCTGAAATAACTTCTTCCCCTCTCATAGCAGAATTAGAAGCTATGACTGGAAAAATAGCAAAAAGTTTTAAGGTAGATGCTGCTTTTAGAACTGCACAAAGAATGATTACTGCGTCAGATCCTAAAATAGTAGAAGAAGAAAGAATTGGTAGGCTTCAGGATTTAAGAGAAAAAGAATTAAAGTTAAGTGCTGAGATAAAAGCTGGTATTAAAGTAAGAGAGAATAAGTTAGCTCTTGTTAGAAACTTATTGGAAAAGGAAAAAGAAGGTGGCGTAATAAGCGAGGGGCAGCGTGCCTTTTTAAGAGAGCAAGCTGCTGCTGAAAGAGCACTTATAAACCAGAAAGAATTAAGGATAGAGCAACACAAGAAAGAAACTGCTGAGGTTAATAAGTTAAGTAAAGCCTTGGAGTATACCGCTGCCAGGGAAGCTCGAAGAAAAGGTGTTAGTGTTAGTGGTGAAGCGCTTCCACCTAAAGAGATGATAACAGGAGAGCCTAATAGAATACTGCAAGAAAGAGTAAAGTTAATTCTTGCTTCAAGACTTGAGATAGGTAAAGCAAAAGAAGCAATAAGCCAGAACTTCCAAATAGAAAAAAACAGATTAGTTGTTATACAAGCATTAAATAGATTAAAAAAAGCTGGTGTAGAAATATCAAAAGGGGAGATACTGGCTCAAGAATTAGCGAGCAAGCAAGCTAAGTATAAGGAAGAAATAGCTGATGCTTCAAATATTATTAAGGCTCGTGAACGTCAGGTAGCTACTTTAAATAAACTTACAGTAGCTGAAACCAAACTTAGAACCGAGATAAAAGCTGGTATTAAAGTAAGAGAGAATAAGTTAGCTCTTGTTAGAAATTTACAAACCAGAGAAAAAGAGGGTGGAAGATTAAACGAAGAGCAGGCCGACTTCTTGAAAAGTCAGGCTGCTACTGAAAGAGCACTTATAAACCAGAAAGAATTAAGGATAGAGCAACACAAGAAAGAAGTTGCAGCACTTAAAAAAGTAAGAGTTGAGTTAGAGCTTACAGATGCTATTAAAGGTAAGCAGGCAGGATTTAAAGCAAGAGGTATTACACCTACAAGACAACTTTCAACTGAGGATACTACAAGTGTTTATAAGAAAAGTGCAGATTTAATAAAGTCTGCTAATCAAGAAATAGCTAAAGCATATAAGTTAATAGAAAAGAACTTTAATGTTGAGAAGAACAGACTTGTCATCATACGTAAGTTGAATGAATTAAAGGGGTATGGTGTAAGAATATCAAAAGCTGAATTGCAGGCACAAACAAAATTATATAACAAAGATACCTACACAAGAGAATTAAAGGATGCAGGAGATTTAAATAAAGCCCGTGAAAGACAAGCAGCTACATCAGAAAAGCTTGTTATAGCTGAAGCTAAGCTAAGAGCTGAAAGAAAAGTTGGTATTGGTGTTCAAGAGTTTAGGAATAACCTTGCAAAAATTTATCAGCAGCGGCAGGCGAACGGTGAAGTACTGTTAAATAAAGAAGTAGCAGCTTTAAATAAATACAATAAGTCCCTTAAACGAGGAGGATTTTTATCTAAAGATTGGTTTAAGCAAAGGGCAGGATGGTTTATTCAGCTACGAGCGTTCTGGGGAATTTATAGAGCGGCATCAGAAGCATTCACGGCTGTTAAGAAGTTTGAAGAAGAGCTTAAGAATTTACAAGCTGTAACAAAATCTACAAGTGCTCAGCTAGCAAACATGAAGGATATTTCAATTGCTCTTGGTAAAACAATGTCAGTTGAGCTTACAACTATAGCTAGTGGTATGGTTAAGTTAGGACAAGCAGGTTTAGATGTTGTTGAAACCTCAAGTGCTATAAAGGNTGTAACTACACTAGCTGTTGCTACTATGACAGATATGACTACAGCAAGTGATTTAGTAACAACAGCTATGAAAGCTTGGGGCGAAGAAACTGATGATACAGCTCTTGTAGTAGATATACTTGCAAATACTGTAAACAGATCAAAAGTTACAATTGATGGATTATCTACAGCACTTCAGTATGTAACTGGTGTTGCACCACAGGTTGGTATGTCGTTCAAGGAAACTTCTGGTGTAATTGGTATACTTGCTAATCAAGGTATAAAATTAAGTAAAGTAGGTACAGGATTAAGATCGTTATTAGGGGAATTGCTAAGACCATCTAAAAGATTCACGTCAGAATTACACAAGGTAGGTCTTACCTTGAGTGATATAGATGTTAAAACTAGAGGATTTACTTCTGTACTCGAAGATTTACAGGCTAGTGGATTTGATGCAACCAGTGCATTTAAAGGTTTGGATCGTAGAGCTGCGTCTGCTATTTCAGCTCTTATTTCACAAGCTGGAAGTGTAAGAGAGTTTTCTGAATCTTTATCTGACGCTGGTTCTGCAGCTACTATGGCGTCAACTCAAATGGAATCCTTGAATAGTAAGATAACTATTACAAAAAATAAAATAAATATTCTTGCATCACAGATATACGATTTTGCTACACCTCTTATGAAGTTGGGTACTGATGTATTAGGGGGAGTTGTTACAGGTCTTACAGAAATGGATTCTAAGATTGTACATGTTATAAGTACATTAACTACTGGTGGTATTATACTATTAATTTCTGGTTTAACATATTGGTTATACTCATCAATTAAAGCATTCTACATATTTTCAGTAGGAGTAGGTAACGCTACAACTGTACTTGGCTTTTTTGCAATAGGATTAACAAAAGTAAGAGAAGTACTTGCATTCTTAGTTACAGGTCCTGGTGCTATTATAGGTATATCAGTTGCTCTTCTTGTTACATTAGTAGCACATATTGCAAAGTCAACTTATGCGTTAAGTGACTTAGCTAAGAAAGCAGTAGAAAGTAGAAATAAATTTTACAAACTTAATGCTGAGTATGAAAACTTTAAGGATCTAACTGAAAAGTATACTAAAGCAGTAAAGGAGCACAATTATGAGCAAGCAAGAAAAATTGCTGCTATGGATAAAGAACTTAATAGTATACATTTACTTGGATTAGAAGAAGACGAACAGATAAAGAGAATTAAAAAGATAACAGAATTAAAGAAAGAATTATCTGAACAGCAGCTAAGATCTGCACGTGAAAACGAAGCTGCAATGGCAAATTTAACAGCAAGCCAGGCTTTACAAGATGTTACAGGAATAACACCATCAGCGGAATCTACGGACGTATACGGTGTAAGTGGAACTCCAGCACGTTCTTTAGATGAGAGAAGAGCTGATGCAGATAAGAAATTACAGAGAGTATTTGCTACTATGCGAAACTCTGCTGATGTTATTATAAGTAAGAATAAAGATGTTAGTGTAAGTGTTAAAGATATTATACTTCAGTTAAAGATAGCAGGATATTCTTATGATACTATAAAAGAAGCTGCTATTGTGGCAGGAAGTGCTGAAAGAAATAGGTTTATTGAGTTTGAAGACTATTTAAAAGAACAGCTTAAGATACAAGAGGTGCTTAATACAAAAGCTAGAGAGTGGAAAAAGATTGCGGAAGAAGTAGATAAGATAGATAAAGCAGGCGGTGTTAAAAAAGGTCAGGATTTAACGTATATTTTAGATTTAATGGTAGACGCTAATGTAGAACTACAAAACTTTAAGAAAAATTATAGTGGTCTTTTTAAGAAACTAAAAAAAGGATTTAAAGACGATCCCCAAACTGCTCTCAAATTTTCTAAAGCAGTAACGGAAACTTTAGGTAAAACTACTATGGAGACTGTTACTGAAATAAAAGAAATGTTTAAAAAATCTAAGATTTTGGAACCATTTCTTGGGGATATGGAAAAAGCTAAGGCATCTTTAGTAACACTTGTTAGAGCGTTTAGACTTAATAGTCTTCAAGAAGCTTTAGGGGGATTTTTAGATGCCAAATCAGTAGATGATATGAATGTAAAGATAGCTCAGTTTGCTGAAAAAGTAGAGTTAATAGGTAAAAAGAGAATAGGTGTAGAGAGTGAAATAACAGCAATACTTAAAGAAGCAGCCGGATTATTAAAAGGATATGGATTAACATCTAAACAAATAATTGAAATTGAAAAGTTAAGAGCTGAAGCTATTAGAAAAACACGTATAGAATATAGCAAAACATTAGATATAGAAAACAGAGGACTCCAAGCTAGTATTGACAAATTTAGAGGTGTTAATGAATTTGAAAGAAAAAGGACAGAGCTTAGAGCTAAATTTTTAGAGGATGAAATGAAAGCTCAAGATGCTATTGGCGTTCTTGAGGAAAAGAAGAGCAGAACACCACAGGAAGAGGATAATTTAAAAAGAGCAAAAGATAACATAAATCTTCTTAGACTTAATAATTCCTTAGCAGAAGAAAGAATAACAATTGAGGAAGAAATATATAGAATACGTGATAAAACTGAAGCTAAGCTGATAGAAAATACTAAAAAGCGTATTCAACTTGAAATAGATGAGCCTACTAATAAGCTTGCTATGATAGAACTTGAGAAGGAAGCTATAGATTTAAAGCTTAAGGAATCCTATTTAATACAAGACCTTGAAATTACAGGTAAAGAACAGTATGATCTTCAGAAAGATATAAATAAACTTGAGGCTGATAAATTAAAGATACGTGAAAAGCAGAAACGTGCAGCAAGTATTATGTATGACATAACTGGTAGAATGAAAGACCAGATGCAGAACTTTCATGACATTATGACAGAGGTTGGTGTAATGTTTGCTACTGGTATGGCATCAGGTCTTGGTAGTACAATGTCTGACTTTGCTGGTGGATTTCAAGAGCAGCAACAAGAGGTTAAAAATCTTAAGGGTGAGTTAGCAGATTTAGATAATGAATACCAGGACGCTCTATCTGATGGAAACATGGAGAGAGCACAGGAAATAGCGGATGAAATGGCTAGACTCCGTAAAAATATTGATGATCTTGAAGATCCAATACATAATTTAAAGGAAGCGTTTAAGGATTTCTTTAAAAGTTTGATTGATGATATACGAGCTGCTTTAAGTCAATGGATTGCTATGCAAGCTGTTATGGGTATTGTTAACTCAGTTGCTGGTGCTTGGCAAAATCCAGGTTATACAGGGGGTAATTTTTCGCCGTACGTGGCAGCACATGGTGGCGTTTTACCAAGAATAGATGCGTTTCAGAGCTTTAGCTCTGGTGGACTTACAGGGAACCCAACCCTTGCATTGTTAGGTGATAACAAAAGTGGTAGAGAACTGGTAATTCCTGAAGAGAATATTCAAAAGGATAGCGTTCATGGTTATACTCGTGCTACTGATAATAAACAACCAATTAATGTAATTAATGTTTTAACGAAAGATGATATTGTTGGTGTTATGAGTGGGGCATCAGGAGAGCGAGTAATTTTAAATACTATAGGTAAGGATCTTAGGTCTAATGGTCCAATATCAAAAAGATTAAGAGTGTAGGAGAATAGTATGACTCAAGATATAACTGCAACATTTTTAAAAGAAGCTGTAAAGAGAGATGGTATATCTATTGCAGATATGTACGTATTAAATGCATCTATATCTCCAGGTTGGGACCCTATATATTTTATATCTTACAACCAGAATATAATGGGTTGGGAAATGAATGCGACTGGTGATTTAGTAAATTCTGCAACTTTATATACCGGATTACCTATAACTCGTGATGCTATTAAAGGAGGAACTTCAGGAGAAGTACCAGAGCTTACAATATCTGTACCTAATGTTGACAGAACCATAGAGAGTTATATACAAAACTATGATAACTTAAGGGGTCGTGATTTTTATATACTAACTGGATTTACAAAGCATTTACCTTCAGGAGCTTCAGCAGGACATATAGGTTCAGTTCCTGATAGATTTGCAATGATGAAGGAAAAGCTATTTATTGATAGCACTACCTCTAATGCTGAAGTAGTTTCGTTCTCGTGTAAACCAAAGTTTTTAATAAAGAATAAAGTTCTCCCTGGACGAACATTTTCAAGAGAGTGCCAGTGGGTGTATGCTTCAGCAGAATGTGGTATTACAAACGCAACTCTACTCGCTTCCTACCCATCTTGTAACAAATCATTAGATAATTGTATTATAAGAAAAAATAAAAGTAGGTTCGGCGGATTTCCTGGAATTCCAAATAAGGCAATCATTGTAATATGACCTTTTCAAAATATATTAATATACCATATAAGCATAAAGGAGATACTTTCAAGAGCTGTGATTGTTTAGGTCTTGTAAAGTTAATTTTAAGAGAAGAAAGTAATATATTCTTGCCTGAATTTTGGTATGTAGAATGCTGGAAAGATGGGGATAACTATTTTACGGATAATATAGGAAGCGTAAGCACTAAAAAAGTTAAGCCTCCATATAAAAAATTAGATGGTCTCCTGTTTTATGACGAAAAGAGAAAGTATGTAAAGCATATAGGTTTATACATTGGTAATAGCAGATTTATACATACATATAGAAAGAATTCTTCAAGAGTTGATAAGTTAGGTGGATATTGGTCATCA
>JGI10211J34971_10003980_pt1 | contig 11765 bp, 13 predicted proteins | sample Etolagsediment_FD_34971 | JGI IMG/M metagenome (IMG submission 34971)
TACCCTCTTGAAATGTTTGACTTTAAACCCTAAAGGAGGATGGCCAATGGAATTACCCAAGGAAAAGCTGCTGGATATGTATGAAAAAATGTTCAAAATCAGGATTTTCGAGGAATCCCTTGCGGAAGGGGTCACCGCGGGAACCCTGCCCGGATTCGTGCACCTGGGGGTGGGTCAGGAGGCCGTCATGGTGGGTGTGGCCGCGGCCCTTCGCCCCACGGACTGGATATCGGGAACGCACCGGGAACACGGCTTGATGATTGCCCGGGATGCGGACATGAAACGGATGCGGGCGGAGATTTACGGGAAGGTCACCGGGTACTGCAAAGGAAAAGGGGGCTCCATGCACCTGGCCGTCTATGAAAAATGTGCGCCCGGTTGTAACGGCATCCTGGGTCCCAACCAGACCATTAATAACGGCATTGCGCTCGCCCTGAAAAAAAGGGGAAAGGGGGATATCGCCGTGGTCATGTTCGGGGATGGGGCGTCACATCGGGGGGAGTTTCACGAAGCCCTGAATCTGGCATCCTGCTGGAAACTGCCGTCCCTGGCCATTTGTGTCAACAACGAGTACGGCATCAGCGGATGTGTGGATGAGGTCTGCTCCATTGAGGATATCGCGGCACGATCCACTGGGTACGGTATCCCCGGGCTCAGCGTCGACGGTAATGATGTCATGGCCGTGTTTGAAGCGGTAACGGAAACCGCCAAAAGCATCCGCGCCGGAAAAGGCCCTGCCCTTCTTGAATTAAAAACCACCCGTTACAGGGGACATTTCGAGGGCGATCCGCAAGCCTATCGAACCGATGAAGAACTGGAGGCGTTGAAAAAAAGAGACGCCATCGCCCGTTTTGGAAAAAACCTGATGGATCAGGGCATGGCCACCGAAAAGGAGCTGGAAACAATTCAAGACCAGGCCCAGAAAGCCCTCCAGGAGGCCATTGCCTTCGAACAGGACAGCGACTATCCGCCATTGGAAGAGATCTATACCGACATGTACTATGAAGAAGGGAGGGCCGTCTAATGCGCGAAATCACTTTTCTTGAAGCCATTCGGGAAGCACTCAGGCAGGAAATGGAACTGGATGAAAACGTGTTTATTCTGGGGGAAGACGTCGGCGTATTCGGCGGCTGTTTTGGGGTAACGGCCGGACTGCTGGATCAGTTTGGCGCCGAACGGGTTATGGATACACCCATCTCGGAATCGGGCATCATGGGCGCGGCCCTGGGAGCGGCGCTCATGGGTCTCCGCCCCGTACCGGAACTCATGTTCATCGACTTCACACCCGTCTGCATGGATTATCTGACCAACCAGGCGCCCAAAGTCCGGTATATGTGCGGCGGACAGGTGGAAAAACTGCCCCTGGTGGTTCGAACCACATCCGGGGGATGGATCCGGGCGGCAGGCCAGCATTCCCAGTCACTGGAGGGATGGTTCACCCAGGTGCCGGGGCTCAAAGTGGTCATGCCCGGTGACCCTGCCGACGCCAAGGGCCTGCTGACCGCGGCCCTTCGGGATAACAACCCGGTACTCTTTATTGAACATAAGGTTCTATACGGTGTGGCGGGACCCGTTCCGGAAGAGCAGGTTGTCACTCCACTGGGAAAAGCCCATGTCAAAAAGGAAGGGAGTGACATTACCCTGATCACCTATGGTTTCATGCTCCAGAAATCCCTGGCCGCGGCGGAAGAACTGGCGGGAGACGGCATCAACGCGGAGGTGATCGATCTCAGAACACTCTCACCTCTGGATCACGAGGCCCTATCCGCGTCGGTTCACAAGACCCACAGGGCCGTGGTTGTTCAGGAAGCCTACGAATCAGCGGGATTGGCCGGTCAGGTCATTAAGAGCCTGATGGAAAGCTCTTTTGATTATCTGGATGCTCCTGTAAAAACCGTTGCGGCCTATGACACCGTCATCCCTTTCAGCCCACCGCTGGAAGATGACATGCTGCCCAACGAGGCAAAAATCGTCAAAGCGGTCAAGGATATTATGGGTTGATCCCGCGCGTCTCTGGTTCCCACGCCCTGCGTGGGAACGCCTATCATCACCATCATCGTTGTCATTCGAATCAGGAGGATTTGTATTGTGTCAGTAAATGTTACCATGCCCAAATGGGGCCTCACCATGAAAGAGGGGAAAATCACCGCCTGGCTTGTGGAAGAAGGGGGCACCGTTCAAAAAGGACAGGAACTTTTCGAGGTGGAAACTGAAAAGATCACCAATGTCGTCGAGTCTTCGGCCAGTGGGATTCTTTTCCAGATCGTTGTACCGGTGGATACTGTCGTGGCAACAGGGACCATTGTCGCCGTTATTACCGAACCGGGGGAGCAGGCGGATCGGATTGAAGGCATACAGATGGGGGACGCGGAAGATGCCGCCCCCGAAAAAGATGCTTCACCCGTAAAGGAACCGGGAAAAGATGCCGAAAAAAAATTCGTTCCGGCAAGCCCTGTGGCACGACGGCTCGCCAGGGAGCTGGGGGTAGACCTGGGGCTTGTACCCGGTTCCGGACCCGGCGGACGCGTTACGGAAACCGATGTAAAAAAATATCATGAGGAAGGACCGCCGCCGCCAAAAATAACCCCCCTTGCTTTGGAGGTGGCCAAACAGGCGGGCCTTGATATAACATCCCTTTCCGGAACCGGGGAGGACGGAAAGATTACAAAAGATGATGTTCTGAGGGCAATGGAAAAACGGGACGCCCCCGAAGAAACAGCCGCCCCGAAAGTGATCCCCTTTACCGGCATGCGCAGGTCCGTTGCCGACAATATGCATGCCAGCCTTCAGAATGCCGCTCAGCTGACCTCCTTTACGGAAGTGGACGTCACGGAAATGGTCAACTTTCTGAATCTTATCCGGGAAGAATACAAGCGGGATGAGAGTGTACGGATTTCCTACAATGACATTATCATCCTGGCCGTTTCACGGGCCCTCAAACGGTTTCCCATTATGAATTCAACCCTTGTGGGCGAGGAGATCCTTCTTCACGATTCCGTGAACATGGGCATCGCCGTGGCGCTCAAGGATGGATTGATTGTGCCGGTCCTGCAAAACGCCGACAAAAAAGGACTTTTACAGATTGCAAAGGAGACCCGGGTGCTGGCCGCCAAAGCAAGGGAAGGAAATCTTGCCATGGATGAGGTCACCGGAGGGACGTTTACCATTACCAACGTGAGCATGTTCCAGGTGGACGGTTTTACACCCATTCTCAAGCCGCCGGAAACCGGTATCCTTGGAATCGGTCGGGTGAAAGAGAAACCGGCCGTGTATCAGGGCGAGATCGCCATCCGATCCATGATGTTTCTGAGCCTGACCTTTGATCACCGGATTGTGGATGGGGCTCCCGCCAACGCTTTTCTGGAAACCGCGGCCCGGTACCTTGAACATCCAAACCTGATCATGAGCTGAAAAGGGGTCATTTTATGGTATACGACGTTATTGTAATCGGCGGCGGTCCCGGTGGCTATGCCGCATCCATTCGCGCCTCTCAATTGGGAGGCAGGGTCGCGTTGATTGAAGCCGCCCAAATTGGTGGAACCTGCGTCAATCGCGGGTGCATTCCCAGCAAGGTTTGGCTTCACGCGGCCGATCTACTGAAAAAGGTTATAAACGCCGAAGAATTCGGCATCAGGGCCTCGGTGGAGGCCATTGATCTGGCGACCATTGTCTCCAGGAAATCGGGTGTCGCCAACGATATCCGCATGGGCATGGGTGGCCTTTTGGGAAACAACGGCGTGGATGTGATCGAGGGCCGAGCCTCCCTGAAAAGCCCCCGAGACGTTCAGGTGGGCGAGCAGGTTCTGGAAGGCAATTCCATTATTCTGGCCACCGGAAGTCTCCTTGACATTCCCACGATTCCAGGGATCGAAGATGCGGCATTGACCACAGACCAGGTGTTCGACATGACCGAGCCGCCGGAGTCCGTCCTGATCTGGGGCGCCGCGGGTCCCATTGAGGTGGAAATGGCGTCTTTGCTGAACGATTTTGGATGTAATGTTCACCTGACGACAACATCCCATCGAATTTTGTCCATGGAAGACGGAGACACCAGTCAGCGGATTGCTCAGGCTTTGAGAGAACAGGGCGTGGAAATCCTTCCCCGCTATTCCCTCAAATCGGTTCAGAAATCGGGTGAAGGCTTCGATTGCTCCCTGGCGGGCCCGGAAGCAAAGCATGTGTCCGTGGAACGGGTGCTGGTTTCGGCCCGAAAACCCAATACCGCCGCACTGGGACTCGATCGGGCCGGTGTTTCCCTGAAGGATGACGGAAGCATTCAAATCGACGAAAGGCTTGAAACCAGCGCCAAAGGGGTCTATGCCATCGGTGATGTCACCGGGGGTTGGATGCTGAGCCACGCCGCCAGTTCCATGGCGGTAACGGCGGCTGAAAATGCCATGGGCGGCGGCAAAACCTTCCCGCATGGGCTGATTCCCAGGGGCATCTGGACCACCCCTCAGGTGGGATCGGTGGGCCTTTCAGAAGAGGAAGCCGAAGACCAGGGGTTGGACGTGGAGGTGGGGGATTTCCCCTATTCCATCAATGGCCTGGCCATGGCCCGCGGCGAAATGGCCGGCGCCGTGAAGGTCGTCACGGACGTCAAATTCGGCGAAATTCTCGGGGTTCACATTGTGGGAAGCAATGCCACGGAACTGGTGGGGGAAGCGGTCATGGCCATGCAACTGGAAGCGACGTTCAATGAACTGGCCCGGAGTATCCGGGTCCATCCCACCTTTTCCGAAAGCGTGGTGGATGCGGCCCGTGACGCCGGAAGCTGGGCGCTCTATCTGCCGAAACGATGAGAACCAGCAGTTTAAAATCATCCCATGGAGGGGCTGTATGGCTTTAAAACGGTTTATCGTGGAACTGGGAACGGGCGCCGATCTTCACGGAGAAGACGTCACGGAGGCCGCCTGCCGGGCGGTCAAAGACGCCATCGGCAGGAGTTGTTTGTGCGGCCTTGTGGAAATTCTTGGAATGGATCAACTGGATGGGGTTCACGTGGATATTCTGGTGGCAACGCCCCATCCTTCGGAAGTGGATCTGGAGAAGGTGAAAAAGATGGCACCCATCGGCCGGGTCACGGCCAGAGCCGAAGAAGGGGGAATGTCGGTCCAGGGGCTTTGCGTGGATCGATTTGGACCGTCATGCGACCGGATTATGGTGGCCAATGCCGCCGTAACGGTTTCCATTGACCAGTAATGCCAATAAAAATTCTATACCAAAGAAGGGAGGTTTTGAGAAATGGAACTGAGTAATGAAACATTGATCAGTCTTTACAAAACCATGAAAAAGATCCGTCTGTTCGAAGAACGGGTCTCTGAGCTGTTTGCCGCGGGAAAGGTCGGCGGGTTCGTTCATCTCTATATCGGGGAGGAAGCGGTGGCTTCCGGTGTAAGTGCATCCCTTCGTGAGAGCGATTACATTACCAGCACCCATCGGGGTCACGGCCATCTCATCAGCAAGGGAGGCGACATCAAACAGATGATGGCGGAGCTTTTCGGGCGGTCCACCGGGTACTGCAAAGGGAAAGGGGGGTCCATGCACATTGCCGATCTGGATCTGGGGATTCTGGGCGCCAACGGCATTGTGGGGGCGGGCGGTCCCATCGCGGTGGGGGCCGGTTTTGCGGCCAAATACAAAAATACGGATAATGTGTCCGTCTGCTTTTTCGGGGACGGCGCATCCAACCAGGGAACCACCGCGGAAGCCATGAATATGGCGGCGGCATGGAACCTGCCGGTTGTCTTTATCAACGAAAACAATTTGTACGGCATCTCCTGTTGCACCAACAAATCCATGCGGGTTTCCGATGTGGCGGATAAGGCCGCGGCCTACGACATCCCCGGCATCGTGGTGGATGGAAACGATGTTGTGGCCGTTTATGAGGCGGCGGCGGAGGCCATTAAGGGCGCCCGGGAAGGAAAGGGTCCTGCCCTAATCGAATGTAAAACCTACCGGCATAAAGGGCATTTTGAAGGAGACCCATGCGTTTACAGGCCGGAGGATGAAGTTTCGGAATGGAAGGCGAAAGATCCGGTGGCCCGATTCGAGGAAAAACTCCTGGGCATGAACGTCATGACCCGGGAACAGATCCAGGAAATCGATGCCGCCATACAATCTGAAATTGACACCGCCGTCGGTTTTGCCGAGGAAAGCCCATTTCCCAAACCGGAAGAGGTGACCACCGACGTGTACACGGTTTAGAGACGTTGGACGCTTTTTGTTTTTGAACATCCTGTAAACGGAGGATTTATTCATGCCGAAAATGACATTTTTACAAGCCATCAACAGCGCCCTTGACATGGAACTTGAACGGGACCCGAATGTTTTCATTTCAGGAGAGGACGTGGGCTGCTTTGGCGGATGCTTCGGGGTAACCCAGGGCCTCTTTGAAAAATATGGAGAAAAACGCGTCATCGATACACCCATCACCGAAAGCGCCATTATCGGCGCCGCCGTGGGCGCCGCGGCCGCGGGGTTACGGCCCGTGGCGGAGCTCATGTTTGTGGATTTTATCGGTGTGGCCTTTGACCAGCTCTTCAATCAGGCGGCAAAAATGAAATATATGTTCGGCGGAAAGGCAAGACTTCCCCTGACCCTGCGGGCTTCCTGCGGGGGGGGCATCGGAGCCGCCGCACAGCACTCCCAGTGTCTTGAGGCCTGGTTCATGCACGTGCCGGGGCTCAAGGTGGTTATGCCCGCCACCCCCGCCGATGCAAAAGGGCTTCTGCTGACCGCGATTCGGGACGACAACCCGGTGGTTTTTCTCGAACACAAAATGCTCTACGGGGTGGAAGGTGACGTCCCCGACGGCGACTACACCATTCCCCTGGGCCAGGCGGATATCAAACGGGAAGGAACGGACATCACCATTGTGGCCACCGCTCAGATGCTCTGGCGAAGTCTGGATGCCGCGGAAAAGCTGGCAGCCGACGGAATCAGCGCCGAGGTGGTGGATCCCAGGAGCCTGTCGCCGCTCGATGGAGACACCATCATTGAATCGGTGAAGAAGACCCACCACCTGCTGGTGGTGCATGAAGCCGTAAAGTTTGCCGGACCGGGGGCGGAAATCGCCGCCATGGTCGCCGAACAGGCCATAGACTATCTGGATGGACCCATTGTCAGAGTTGCGGCCCCCTTTGCTCCGGTTCCTTTTTCCACCCCCCTGGAAGAGGAATACATCCCCAGCGTGGACAAAATTGTGGCCGGCGCAAAGAAAGCCCTGGGCTAGGGGGAGGGCAAATTCCATTGACCACCGTCGGCATCATCGCCAATCCCGCCTCCGGTAAGGATATCCGGAGGCTTGTGGCTTTCGGCAGTTCCTTTGACAACCAGGAAAAGGTCCGTATCGTTCGCAGGGTACTATTGGGCCTTGCCGCGCTGGGCGTTGATCGGATGATGTACATGCAGGATTACTTCGGCATTGTTGAAAGAGCGCGGGAACGCATGCCGCGGCCCATGGCGGGCGCTCCCGTACCTTTCAAACCGGAACATACCCAGGAAGATTCCACCCGTGCCGGACACATGATGGCCGGCAAGGTGGCCTGCATCATCACACTCGGGGGTGACGGCACCAATCGGGCCGTGGCCAAAGGGTGTGGAACCACCCCGATCCTGCCCATTTCCACCGGCACCAACAATGTATTTCCCACCATGGTGGAAGGAACCGTGGCCGGACTGGCGGCGGGCCTCCTTGCAACCGGTCGGCTGACGTTGGAAGAGACGACCTGTGCCACCACAAAGCTGGAGATTCTCAAAAACGGAAAACCCTTCGATACGGCACTGGTGGATGCTGCCGTCTATGACGATCCCTTCTCAGGATCGAGGGCCATTTTGGACATGGAAAAGGTCAGACAGGTCTTCCTGAACAGGTCGGATCCCGCCAGCATCGGACTTTCAGCCATTGGAGGCGTTTTCTGTTCCATTGCCCCCGACGAACGATCAGGGCTCTGCCTGACATTGGATCCCCACGGCAGTCCGGTTCTAGCACCGGTTGCTCCGGGAACCGTCCTTGAAGTGAAAATCGAGGCATGCCGTTTTCTTCAACCGGGGCAGGCCATACCGGTAACCTGTTCTCCTTCGGTTCTTGCCCTTGATGGAGAGCGGGAAATCGATGTGCGAAAAGGGGATGCCTTTTCGGTTCGCCTTGCCCCGGACGGTCCGCTGGTGCTGGATGTCAACAAAACCATGCGGAACGCCATGAAAAAGAGCGTGCTGGCACCCGGCATCACGAAGGTGTGTTTTAGGCCCCAGGGAGAACGCGCCTTTGCTTCAACGGACTGACAGCATCTTAATCGAAAAACCAAACCAGCGTTAACAGGAGGAAAAAATTGGATTCAAAATTAAAAGCGGCATTTATGTTTATCGCACCCGATGGGGACCCTCAAGCGCACAGGTCATGGGTCAAAACGCCCATGGTCGATCTCCTGGCCGTTGCGGTCAAAAGTTATGAGGAAGCCGGGACACTGGCAAAAGCGCTGGTGAATGACGGCATTCAGGCCATTGAGCTTTGCGGGGGATTCGGGAACAAGGGAACCGCCATGGTAACCGAGGCCGTGGAAGGAAAGATACCCATCGGCGTGGTCCGTTTTGACATTCATCCCGGACTGGGTGGGAAGAGTGGGGACGATGTATTCCTGCCTTCTGAATGATGCATTATATGAGGAACCTTCCGGGATCCGTCCGGGTCCTGGACACACCCCATTCTCATCGTGATGCCGTTAAGGGAAAACCAAAACAGGGTCAAGGCTTTCCAAATCCCACCCCCGACGAAAGCCGGATGTTTTCTGATTCCCACCCGGCAATGAGGTTCGGACAGTCATGTCAAACCCCATGGATTCCAGGCTTCGGATCCATTGACGGGCGTCTTCCATGCGGTCATAAGCCCCCGTCACGAGAAGGCATCGATCATTCTCATCCCATACCCAGCAGTACTCCAGAAACCGAATACCATGGGCTTCGAGCGCCAGCCTCAGGTCTTCTCGAATGTTTTCCCGTTCATCAAAATCAACCCCCTCATAGGATTTCCACCGAATGCATACGTAGTTCATTAACCCTTGCCCCCTATTCCAGCAAAAGGCCCCGATTGCCCCCCTTCTGATGAATCCCTTTTGAAATCACCAGATTATTTCCCACCTTCTCACCGTCTTTTCGTACCGTCGCATCCTGGCGCAACGGTTTTCCCCGGTTTTTTGATCTATGGGGATAACGATAGGCAGCGTATTTTTTAAGCAGGGGATCCTCCACCTTGATAACATCATACCCCGTTGCAGCGGCGCGTTGGTCAGACTGTTTGTTCAGTTTCCGCTCAAAACCTTCCAGAACACCGAGGGCAAAATCGGTGCGGCGATATCGGTTCAAACCCTTGTTTCGATTGTATTCCCGCCACTGGAATTCAATGAAGCGATTCACAAAGTCATACACATAACCTGCAATCTGAACATTTTTTTCAGTGCCGCTGATCTCCAGCACACGCCCCATTTTCCCCTTATCCATGACGTAGGTGCTGACCCATATGCCGTAAACGTAATAAAACTTACCCAGCAGGTATGAGAGGCGGTGCGCCTCCCTGAAGTGCCGCAGCATCGGTTTTCCCAGAAAAACGCTTACAAAATTCCGGTCCGCCTCAAGGCGAATCAGGTCCATATTGTACTTTCCCACCAGCTCATGGGCTTTGGCCATGGCCGCCTCGGCTTCATGCCGGTTTTGACTCTGGGCCAGACTCATGAGCTTTTTGATGCGGACCATTAATTTATCTTCATGATTTCTGGAATTCGCCACACCTCTTTCATCCAGCAGCCTGAAACTTCCCGAAGCGGCAGGGTCCGCCCTAAGGTAATAACACGCCTTCTGAAAACAAGGTCCGTGAGGGGGTTCATCACGTACCCCCAAAACCTCCTCCGCAAACTGATGGGCCATTTCATGTTTGAGCACCTGCCGAACCGCATTCCAGGAGTGCTCCAGCAGCAGGGAGCGACTCAAGACGATTTCCCGGTTTTTTCCCGACCAGTATCCCCACCGGCTGTTCATATCTTTGATGGCAAACAGGGGCTTTCGCATTTGATCATCATAGGTGGACGGCAAAACCCAAAGGGCCGTATCCCATTCACAGGAAAGGCCATGAAGGATTCGTCGCTCGATGGATTCCTGGATTTCAATCGAATTTGATTTCATAATTTTCCGTATTCAATGTTTGTATAAAGGGTGCACTTTTCTCAACCCTACAATCGGGCACTCGCTTTTTCAATCCCAAAATGATGCCATGCCTTTGTTCTTTAAATTCTCAGTTTCTTTATGCCCGGTGCTTGCCATATGATTCCCCTTATATTAAAGTGATTCTAAATTTTGTACGCATCTAATCCCTTTGGGAGGTGAACATGAAAGCGTTTCTAAAACCCGGTATCAACTGGCTCATCGTTTTCATCCCCATATCCTTTCTCATTAATTACCTGCCGCCTCTAAAAAACGATATCGCGCTGTTTGCCTGTTCCTGTCTGGCCATGGTGGTCTTATCGAGCCTCATCAGTACGGCCACGGAGCAACTGGCCGCGCATGTGGGAAGCCGTATCGGCGGTTTGCTGAATGCCACGTTCAGTAACCTGCCCGAGATCATCTTTGGGACCGTTGCCCTCTACCATGGCTTGAGTGAGCTTGTGAAAGCCGCCATGACCGGCGCCATCATCGGTAATCTCCTGTTCGTCCTGGGTCACGCCATGCTGGCGGGGGGGCTCAAAAACGGAACCCAGCGGTTTTCCGTTCCCCGGGTGAGCGACTTTTCAACAGGGCTTATTATCGCATCTTTGGCGCTTTTCATCCCCACCGTCTACCAGGAGGTCTCAAAAAATGCCGTTGATGCCATGACCCACGACGAAACCTTTGTTCTATCGCTATGGATTGCCATCATGCTTTTTTTATCTTATATGGGCAGCCTTCTGTATACCCTCTTCGCTAAAGATAAACAGACGCCGTTAAACGAAGAGCCCGCCGAAGAGATCCCACCGGAAAAGCAGTGGACCTTAAAGAAGTCCGGCATCATCTTGGGCGTCTCCAGCTTTCTCATCGCTGTTATTTCCGATTTCGTAGCCGGTTCCGTGACGGTGGTTGAAAAGGCTTTCGGTTTGACCCATCTATTCATGGGAGTGGTAATCATCGCCATTATCGGAAATGTAGCCGCCCAGACCACCGCCGTCCGCATGGCCATGAAAAACAAAATGGACCTCTGCATTGAAGTAGCTGTCAATGCCAGCTCACAGGTGGCTTTGCTCGTGGTACCGCTGCTGGTCTTTGTCTCCTACATTTTCGGACACCCCATCAACCTGCATTTCGGATATCACGAAATCGTGGCCGTTGCCGGCGCCGTGCTCCTTACCACCCAGATTTGCCTGGATGGAAAGTCCAACTGGCTCAACGGACTTCAGATGCTGGTCCTCTACACCATTATTGCGGTGCTGTTCTATTTTGCGCCTGAAATGGGGGGTTTTGGATAGGATCGCGGAATTGGACTATTGAAATAATATTTTGGAGATTTTATGACGAAACACGCTGAAACTTCACGGAACTTGCCCTTTATGTGCCTGCTTTCGTTTTCAGTGGGCATTATTGCGGGGGTGGGGGCCTGGGCATTCAGGATGCTCATCGGTCTGGTTCACAATGTGCTGTTCCTGGGAAAATTTCTCGGACGGGTTTCGGCCCGAGGCTCTCTGGAATGATTGCACAAATGGCCGGTAATATGGGGGACAGTCGCACACTCATTCAGGACTTTT
>JGI10211J34971_10003981_pt1 | contig 11764 bp, 11 predicted proteins | sample Etolagsediment_FD_34971 | JGI IMG/M metagenome (IMG submission 34971)
CGACTCCACCAGCACGTCGGAGTGCTGGCGGGGCAGCTCCTCGGCGGCCACGAAGCGCCATTTAAGGCTTGAAATCTGAAGGGTGAGGTGTGAATCGAGATAATCAGCTTGTGGCTCGGCAACAACCCATTGGCCGTCTCGATCAACCAGGGTGTCGAGCACCAGTTGCTCAACGGTGTTTTCTTCGTTGAAATAGCTCACGCTCCACTCCCCCTTGTTCTGCCCTCTGCCCTATTTGCAGGGGAGTAAAACACAATAGCCAAAATCATATTGTGTTTTACTCCGGAAATCGCACAATAAAATGTTTCATATTCAGTTTTCGGCGCTGAAAACATCAAGATACTTCCGAAACACAAACAGCCGGTTCCGTTGCCACCCCGTCACCTCCTGCAATATCCCCAGCTCAACCAAGGAGCCAACCAACTGATTGGCCGCGTAATACTTGATATCCAGCCACTCGGCTGCCTGATTAACGTTGATGACCGGCTCCTGGTAGAGGCGCAGCAGCAGACTATGGGCGTTCTCGGCCCGCCGCCCCAAGGTAACCACCTGGGCATCCACCGCCTGCCGTAAGGCCAGGATCTGCTGGAAGGTGCGTTTGCCCTTTTCCGCCGTCGCCACCACCGCCTGTAGAAAGAACCGCACCCAATGACCGATGTCGTTGGATTCCCGCACTCGCGTCAGGGCGTCGTAGTAGGCGGCCCGATGGCGTTCCAAGTGTTCAGAGAGATACAGGGATGGCTTGGCCAACAGGCCATGACTGACCAGATAGAGCGTGATCAACAGCCGGCCGATACGGCCATTACCGTCCAGGAAGGGGTGGATGGTCTCGAACTGGTAGTGGCTCAGGGCGCAACGCACCAAATGGGGGACCTGAATCGCTTCGTTATGCCAGAACGCCTCCAGGTCGCCAAGCAGGTCCGGCAGCTCATCATGGTGCGGTGGGATAAACGCGGCGTCGGCCAACGAGGCGCCGCCGATCCAGTTCTGGCTACGGCGAAATTCGCCCGGCGTCTTACGCTCGCCCCGTGCGCCCTGCATCAGGATCTCATGGGTCCGGCGCAACAGGCGAAGTGACAGGGGTAGATTTTGCAGCTCGTCAATGGCGACATTCATCGCCTGCACATAGTTTCGTACCTCGCGCCAATCATCGCGACGCTCGGGCAGGATGGCAGACTCCTCCAGCACCGCCTCATCCATCTCGGTGCGGGTACCCTCGATCCGACTGGAGGTGTTGGCCTCTTTCACGATGTGCATGTGGATGAAGCGATCCACATCGGGCACGATCAGGGTGAAGGCATTCAGCTCGCCGAGGGACTTGGTGGCCTTTTCCAGCAGCACATTGATACGCGGATCTTCCCACGACCACTCCTGATTGATCGGCGTCGGTTGAAAGCTCTTGTACTGGTACTGCTGCTTCCAGGTGCCGGAGATGAAGGATTCGAATTTCATGGGTACATGGCCCCGGCAGTGTAACGGGGGGTTGAAAAAGAGTAATCCGCAGATTTCGCAGATGAGCGCAGATTATTCTTTGATTTTTCATCGGCGTAGATCTGCGTCATCTGCGGACAAGTACATTGACTGGTGACCACGTATTCGTTGTTGCTGAGATTCTCGAAGTCGATCAGCCGTACCGGCGTGTGTTCGCCGCGCTCACCGAAGGGCATGGACTTCTCGCCCCGCAGCCATTCGGCGAACAGTTCGTTGGCCCGCACCAGGCCTTCGCTCTGCACCGACAGCGGAATGGTCCGCAGGCGGTAGAGCACCTCGTCGGCCCGGTCGGGCTGGGCCTTGATTTCCGGGTTCAGGCGGATGAGGGCGTCGCGTACCATCGACTCCACCAGCACGTCGGAGTGCTGACGGGGCAGCTCCTCGGCGGCCACGAAGCGCCAGCCCTTGATTTCACCGCCGTAGCTGGCGAGCTCTTCGGCAACCATGTTCGAAGTCACGCCGCCACAGAGCGTGTCGAGGACCATCTGTTCGACCGTGTTTTCTTCGTTAAACATGAGCGGCTCCTGCTTTTGCATTCCTCAGACTGCGCAACATCTGCTGAGAAGAGGCGATATGCTCCGAAATTTCAGCCAGCTTGGTGCGAAAAGTTTCGAAGACGGTCACTGCCATTTCCTGCTTTGCCGGCGATGGTTTAGGTATTTGCATCCCGTACAAGACATCCGTTGCAAGGCGCTTTGTGCCGTGCGTGCTCTCTTCTGTTGCTTGCAGAATTCTTGTGGAATTGTCTTTGAACCAGTGAAATACAAATTCAGCCGAAAAATCAGAGTTGGGGATAATGCCCTTCATATCCTGATTGAACGTAACCTCCCTGCCGGTGAGTGCGACCGGGAATGTGTGGGCAAGAATCATCCCGCGAACAACTATGAGAATGCTTTCCGAAGGCAGGATGGTTACTCGCCCATTCAAAGCTGTATCAGTAAGTTTCTCCTCGGAGTCGGATATGACATCCTGCTTCATATCCTTCGGGCTGACCCATGGAAAATCGCCATTCCAGAAATCACTTCGGCTGCGTGATGGCGTTCCACCGCTAACCCATCGGCCAACATCTTTTAAGGAGACACATACTTCCGTCTGAGAAAGCTCTTGAAGGATCTGGCTCCGCGTTGAATTCAGGGCTAATTCAGCCTGTCGATAAGCTTCCGTCCATTGCTCCACCGCCTCATCCGCAGCCCACAGGATCTCGGCAATGCGTTTCTGTTCATCAAGGGGTGGTAGCGGGAATTCCTGCACATTCAGCGTCTTCCAATTGATCGTCGGTGAGAGCGAGCCCACCGATATTTCGATGGCTCTCTCCATGAACATGTCGGATTGCAGGAAGAACGGCAAAAACTCAGGCAGAATCATTTTGGGCTTTGCACGGACGACCATGGCATGAGCCGAGCAGATGCCATCGAACTCCGCCACGGCGAGCTTGCGCTGATACGCACGGCGACGTCCGAAAATCACATCGCCCTTTTTGAAGGCCAGCTTTTGCCCGGTGACATCTGACGGATGTCCCCATTGGCACAGATGAATCGTACTGGGATCGAGGTGTTCCAGCCCGACATAGACATCTGTCTTGGCATCAGCCGGGTCCACCCGTACAGCAACGTTTTGGGCGATGTCGCCGAACTTCACCATCTTCCAGCCGGGCTTCAGGGATTGTGTACTCATTTGCCACCTCCCGCTAAAACCCTTGAATCCGCAGATTTCGCAGATTCACGCAGATTCAGACGTGAGAAATAATCTGCGCCCATCTGCGTAATCTGCGGATAATGCTTTTTCCACATCATCCCTTGTCCCCAGGCAGTTTGCCCGACTGTTTTTCCAGTCGTTTTTCATCAGATCTCACCCGACGTTCCAAAACCGGTCTCTGGCCACCCTTGCCGATCTCGATCATTTTCGTGACGCCACGAAAATGATCATCCGCTTTGTAACCCGTTGTTTCACAAGACTCTATGGCGCGCTTAATGGCGGTCAGGAAGTTCTCCCAGCGGGCATAACCGAGGGGTTCCATCAGATCGCGGGCGAACCAGAATTCAATACCTTCGTCGGGTATGGTCTGGCTCAGGGCGTCAAACCGGCTTTGTAATTTCTGAACGGTTTCTGATTTCATTGAGCTGTTCTCCCTATTGAATCCGCAGATTGCGCAGGTTCATGCAGATTTTCTGAATCGGTTTTTAATCTGCGCCCATCTGCGTCATCTGCGGACAGTCCTTTTTCAAGCACCTCAAAAAGACCGTCCATCGACTCCCGCAATGCCATCGAGCTTTCCTGCCAGTTCGCAATGGCCTGCTTGAGGCTAATCGTATCGGCCTCCCCATTACCGTTTCCGTTGTCCGCCCGAATGTAGAGCGGGATACTGAGGTTGCTGCCTTTCTCCCGTACCTCGTCATTGCTGACCACCCGGGCAAAGCCATCCTCGTCACCGAAAGCCTGGTAGGCGGCGACAATGCGCTGGATGTGGTCGTCGGTGAGGAAACTCTGTGCCCGCTCGCGGGTCACCTCGTTCACTGCGTTGATGAAGAGCACCTTGTTCCTGCGCTCTTTAGGCTTATTCATCCGGCAGATGACGACGCAGGCCTCCATGGGCGAGTTGTAAAAGAGGTTGGGACCGAGGCCCAGCACGCACTCCACCACGTCGTGTGCGACCAGCTTCTCGCGCATGGCCAGTTCTTCATTGCGGAAGAGGACGCCATGCGGAAACAGGATGGCGCAGCGGCCGCTCCTGGCCTTCATGCTCTTGATGATGTGCTGCCAGAAGGCATAGTCGGCGCGGCCCTGGGGCGGTGTGCCGTAGAGGTTCCGGCCCCATGGATCGGCGGACCAGGCATCGCGGTCCCACTGTTTGATGGAGTACGGCGGATTGGCCAGGACCACATCGAACGGCATGAGTCGGTCGCCTTCGACAAAGGCGGGGTTGGCCAGGGTGTCACCCCGGACGATGCGGAAGTCCTCGATGCCGTGCAGGAACAGGTTCATCCGGCCGATGGCCGAGGTGAGCAGGTTGCGCTCCTGGCCGAACAGCCGCAGGTTCCGCCACTCCTTGTTCTGCCGTTTCAGATGGGCGACGGCGGAGAGCAGCATGCCCGCTGACCCGCAGGTGGGGTCATAGATCGACTCACCCGGTTTGGGTTCGAGCATCTCGGTCATCAGGTGGACCACGGTGCGGTTGGTATAGAACTCCGCAGCGGTGTGCCCGGAATCGTCGGCGAACTTTTTGATCAGAAATTCGTAGCCTATGCCCAGCTCATCCTCCGGGCAGTTGGAGAGCGAAAGCGTCTGCGAGCTGAAATGCTCGATCAGCTCGCGCAGCATGCGGTCCGGCAGACGGTCCTTGTTGGTCCACTGGGCGTCACCGAAGACCCCGTACAGAGTGTCGGGATTGGCCGTCTCAATGGCCCGCAAGGCATCCTGAATGGCCTTGCCCACGTTCTTGACCTTGGTGCGGGTGGCCTTCCAGTGGGCGTCTTCCGGAATCTGGAAGCGGTGCTGCTCGGGAAGCGAGGCGTATTCCTGATCGCCGCCGGACTCTTCCAGTGCGACAGCCAACTCCTCGTCGTACACGTCGCATAGGCGCTTGTAGAACAGCAGCGGGAAGATGAACTGCTTGTAGTCCCCGGCGTCGATGTAGCCGCGCAGCAAGGTGGCCGCGCCCCAGAGATAGGATTCGAGTTGAGATTGGGGAATCATTGCACCTGCCTCCGGAAAATCTTGAGCCCGCAGTGGGTGCATTCCCACGCTGGATCGTCATCGCTGACACAGCAGCCGCCAAGCGTGATCCGGCCTTCATTCATTTTTCGTTCTAGCTCCTCATCGAAAGCGGGCATGCCATAGAGGATGCTGGCCAGAGGGGCCAGCCCACATTCGGGACATTTCCGTGGTTTCTGCGTACGTTCGACTCTGGTTGATGTGTTACTCATGCCATCAACCCCTCTTTTTCAAGCAGCGCCTTCAACCGATCCTCGGCCGCATACGCCGCCTGCAGCGATTCCTTGAGATTGGTGATGGCCTGATCGATGGTCATGGATTCTTCCTCGATCACCGGTTCCACGTAGCGGGGGATGTTCAGGTTGAAATCGTTCTCGCGGATCTCGTCGAGCGTGACCACCCGGCAGATCCCTTCCACATCCTGATAGCCCTCGTACCAGCGATGGATGTTGTCCACGTGTTCCGGCAGCAGCTCGTTCTGGGCACGGCCGGTCTTGAACTCCTTGGAGGCGTCGATGAACAACACCTTCTGGCGGTGCGCCTTGGGCTTGCTGTCACGGAAGACCAGGACGCACGGCGCGAGACCGGTGCCGTAGAAAATGTTCTGGCCGAGACCGATCACCGCTTCGAGCATGTCCATCTCCAGCAGCTTGCGGCGGATCTCGCCTTCCTTGGACATGCGGAACAGCACGCCATGGGGAAGCACCACGGCCATGCGGCCGGTCTTGCGGGCCATGGACTTGATCATGTGCTGGACCCAAGCGAAATCGCCGGACTTGGCTGGCGGCAACCCGGCAAAGTTGCGCCCGTAGGGGTCGTTGATCCAGACGTCGTCCCCCCACTTTTCCAGGGAGAAGGGAGGATTGGCGATGACGCAGTCAAAGGTGGCGAGGCTGTCGCCTGAATAAAAGGCGGGCAAGCGCAGGGTGTCGCCGCGTTCGATATGGAAATCTTCCGCGCCGTGGAGAAAGAGGTTCATCCGGGCGATGGAGGATGTGGTCAGGTTTTTTTCCTGGCCGTAGAGCTTGCCCAGCATGAGGTTCTCGTCGCCGCCATGCTCTTTGACATGGTGCAGGGCCTCGAGGAGCATGCCGCCGGTCCCGCAGGCCGGGTCGTAGATGGTTTCTCCGGCCTTGGGCGCAAGGATGCGAACCATCAGCGCGACCACGGAACGCGGGGTATAGAATTCACCGGCCTTCTTGTTGGTCAGGTCGGCAAATTTCTTGATCAGGTATTCATAGGCCTGGCCGAGAATGTCCGCCTTGCAGTGCTCATTGCCCAGGTTGAGCGACGAGAAGTGTTCGATCAGGTCCTTGAGCAGCGCGTCTGAAAGGCGGTCCTTGTTGGTCCACTGGGCATCGCCGAAGATGCCGTGCAGGGTGTCCGGGTTGGCCTGCTCGATGCAGCGCATGGCCTTCTGGAGCGCATGTCCGATGTTGGCGCTCTTGGCCCGGACATCTTTCCAGTGGCAGCCCTCCGGAACCTGGAACCGGTGGTTCTCGGGGAACTGGGCAAATTCCACGTCGCCGTCTGACTCTTCCAGGGCCACGGCATACTCCTCGTCATAGACGTCGGAGAGCCGCTTGAAGAACAACAGCGGGAAGATGTAAGTCTTGAAATCGGCCGCGTCGACAGGACCACGCAAGATATTGGCCGCCTCCCACAGGTGCGTTGAGAGGGGGCCAGTGTCTAGTTGGGATTTATCGAGTTTGTGCATTCCCATTGAGGCCAGCGATCCGTTCGATTGTTGTTTTTCAGCAAGGGTGAATCATATCGCAGCGCAATCTATGATTCATTGCCGAAATCAAATTGGCTGACTATTCAAAGTGCGTTTTACGCAATTGGTATTAAGGGAGCATCAACGACCTGTACTAGAATATCGCGAGCCGAAGTTTAGAATTTTCGTCCTATCAAATTTTGATTGCTGAGTTTAAAGAGAGATGTACCAACTCTGCGAGCTCGAGGGCCCAGAATATAAAACGGATAAAGAATGATCGAAAAGAAAGTCGTTGCTGTTGCAAAAACCAATATACCGATGAATGGGTTTACTGGAGCAGACGATAAGTGAATTGCCAGCTCAACTAAGCTGATAGCGCACGTCAGTGCGAGTGCCCACCACAATGCAGATAGAATTTTTTCTCTGAAATCGTTGACAACGATGTAACCGCTTTGATCAATGTGTCCACAAAATACTGCGAGCCTTAGATCCCTGCGCGGTACGCCGAGTCGGGAGAAAGTAGTGACTATTGAGAGTGCTTCTGGAGAAAGGGGGCGACCAAAAACCCAGCGCTGATGAGCTTTGGCAAATGACCTATCTGGCGCATTGTCCAATTGATCAGAGAGTCGTTTAGGAACGATGATTACGAGCAGTCGGAGGATGCTTAACCAAAACCATTGAAATGGGCTGTCAGTGGCGAACCTTTCCAGCTTCTCCGTAATGGTTAAGCGCGTCGGGTAGAGCATTTGCTGAGTTGTCATGAACGCGTGAAAATCACGCAGCTTCTCAAGATTGGGTTGCTCAACCCGCATTCTTCTCTTCATGGAATATCTCCTCATTCAGTTGCCGTCGCAGCTCAGGCCAGGCGATGTCGGCCTCAGATTTTTCGGCTACAGCAATCAGTACGGCTTTTACAATGGTATGCCTGATATCGGCTTCATACAGATGCCCTCGGTCATCTCGTGAGAGTTGGTCTGCCAGGGCAAGCGCCTTATCCAATACCTGAGGTTCCAGGCAGATTCGGCCGCCCTGATCCGGGGCATGTTCACCGAGTACTAAAAACCGAAAATCCGCTCCTCGTTGAACAATCCTGGAGAGGTACTCCATGGATGGAACATGCACGGACTGTTCATACAGAACTTGGGTGGTTCTGCTCACACCTCCTATCCTGGCGAAGTCGGCCTGAGTGAGGCCGAGACGCTTTCTCTCGCCCCGAAGGCGCCGGCCAAAATTCAGAATGTCTTGCATGCCAAGAATCAATTTGCAAAGCCCCGTATAATGCCTAATAATGTTAAGTATACATTAACATTTAACAAACCATGAGTAGCTTGCGCAATCCAGATCAGGTTCGTGATGAATTTGCCCAATTCGGGATCAGCATCGCCGCATGGGCTCGTAAACACGATTTTTCTGCTGCACTAGTATATCGCGCCCTTGCAAATCCGGAGTTGTGCCAGAGAGGGCAATCGCACGCAATCGCGGTTCGTCTGGGATTAAAGGATGGGAGAGTTGGGGATTTTCAGGACCTGTCTTTCGAATGTGATATGAATAATCACGAGAAACAAGCGGTATAGGAAAGATTCAGCAGAAGAATTTACAGAATAGATCGAGATAAAACAATGACTTAGAAAAAACAAACCCGAAGCCAAATGATTGACTCCGGGCTCGTAGTGGCAGTGAAATACTACCGGTTGGTACCCTCAGTATTACTCACCCGCTACAGCTCGTCAAGAGCCCTTTTGCCTGAAAAAAGGTGATTGGCTCTGAAATTTAAGCGTGTGAGGTCAAAAGTGATGAAAACACACACCTGTAAGGCAAAGTGTGCACATTTGTGGTTGAAAAAAGGAATCCATCAACACAATAGCCTGGATTACAAGCCGTTCCTGACAGTGCGACGCGCGTCTTCTGCTGCGACTGTCATCTTTCTGCTCTCAAAGAGGATGGCTGGCGCCAACACCTTCTCTCTGATTGTTATGTTTAGCTTAACATCAGGGGGGATCTAAATGCCCGCTCCAAAAATTACGTGGGCCTATCTGGAAAAGGCGATTCTCCGAGGGGATGGTCAGGGGCATGGCGCAGCCTACAAACCATGGATTCCGATACGACGGTGGAACTCGTCACCGGTCTCAACTCAGGTTCCTGGACGCCTGCCTCCATTCTACAAACGGATGTCATTCTTGGCGTTCAATGAATGGGACCCTGCCCGCGTTTTTGCATGGGTTGGTGCTGAGGTTAGATCCCAATTGCCTGCCTGGCCGTGGACACATCTGCATCCGCTATTCGGGTTAAATGAAGATTTGGATAGGCTGCTTCCGTACTCTGATGGAATGCAGGAAATCTGTATTGATGCTGGAATAGACCACGGGAATTATCCCGGCACACGAATCCCATTCGTTTGGACGCTTGATTTGGTGTTAACAATTCAGGTTCACGGGTCCTTGCCAAGGTGCGTTGTGGTTTCCGTGAAATGGATCGATGCGGGGAGATTTAAGAACGAGTTAGATCCGCTTGATCGCCAAATAGAGAAGCTCGAGGGTGAACGGAGATACTGTAAGCAATTGCTCATACCGTTCTTTGTCACGGGATCAGATATGTTTCCAACCCACCTGAAAAATAATTTGGCGCTACTGGTCTCGGCCTCAGAGCATCCTGCGGAGAATTCCATCAAGGGTCGTTTGTTGCGGGACTTTAGGGACCGGTATCTGGACAAGGCATCACTCTACCCTGTTGTTGAATGGTGTGATTGGATGAGAGTAGACCTCGGAGCTAACCATGCGAATGCAAACTATGTTTCTCAGCATTTGCTCTGGCACCAAATAGTTGATTGTGATCTGACCAAGCCCCTCAATTTTTCTAATCCACCGCTTGCTGGTGGAGTGGCGTATAAAAACGAACTACTTGCGAGGATTCTACAATGAGACATTTAGCGAATAGGCAAGTGTTCTCCATTAAGCCTGAAGAGGGAGAACCGATTTTTTATCGTGTGCTAATGGTGTTGCGCCAAACCAATGAATTTGTGGCAATTGAGATCATTCCAAAAAAAAGTAAAAAGCGAACATATTTCGTAAAACACAGGGTTTTTCCTCTAGATAAAATTGAGCGCGAGATAAACAACCCGAATGGAATGGCGAAGATAGAGCGATTTCGAGAACGGACCGAAACATACCTGAACGACGATGAACTGAAAACAAGGTTTCCCTCAAAGAATATCGATGGAAGTTCGAAAATCATCTCTCACCGGGATGCTCGTTGGAAATTGATTAGCCCGGTTTGGTGGGAATATGAGCGAGCATTGTTTGATGTTGATGGATTTTCTGAATTTATCAGTTCCTATTGCGACGATAATTCCATTCCTGAAAAACAAATTCCGAGTATAAAACAGTATCTTTTCCAGTATTTTGCAGGCGGATGTGTAAAGAATGCGCTTATACCGCTATACCCCAACTGTGGAGGTAAGGGGAAGGAGCGTAAGTTCAGCGGCAAAAAACTTGGGTGTCCTAATACACTAACCCAGGCAGGGGTTCCGGGTGTAGAAGGGTATGTATGTACCGATGAGGATGACAAGATCATTAGATTCTCTTGGGATAATTTTCTGGGCCCAAATATCACAGTCAGCACTGCCTATTCGACAATGTGTCGTAACTTTTACGCTGTTAAGGTGCAGGGGAGTGATTATAAATTATCGCCAACGTTGCTACCGGCTCATCAGCGTCCTACCCGTGCCATGTTTGAATATCGCGGAGAGAAGTTGACCGGGAAATCTGCGACAGAAAAGCAACGGAAACTCCGAGTGTATCGACAACGAATTCAGCCGCTGCTTGGGAGAGCAAATGATGGCGTAATCGCGGTAGGCCAGATCGGCGCACTGGATAGCACGAGTACCGATACGTATCTCGTCTCGATACTCAGCCGACTTGATCGTATAGGATTTGCTAACAGACTTCCTGTCGTTGATATGCTCTATGGTTATATCCCAGGATTTTACATGGGGTTGAGCGCACCGAGTGCAGGCAGTGTAAAGCTAGCACTTTTACACGCATTGTCCGACAAACAAGAGTGGCTTGAAGGGTTGGGATTGATTGAGGAGTGCCCCCCAGAGGATTGGCTACCCATTCAATTTGCGAGCGTTAGAGGAGACAATGGAGAACTGCGGTCGGAAGAAATAAACCGGGACCTACTCGATTCCGGGATGATGATATCAAACCAGTACATACCATCGTATTGGTCAGCTAGGAACGGTATGGTTGAGCCAATGCACCATCGCATCCATAGGTTGTCAGATCATCGGTTGTTAGGATCAACCTATGGTAAACGAACGGAGAGAGGTGAGGAGCAGGCATCAATCCGTGCGAGATTAAATTTGATGGAAGCCATCAGGGAGTCGGCACGAGCTATTCACTATCACAATACGACCCCCATCGAGGGCTTTAATCAACCTCTCGATATGAGGCGCGATGGCATCGAGCCGACTCCACTCGCGATGACACGATGGGCGATTGAAAGAGGAAATGTGGCTTGTACGCTGATGGATATCGATGAAGCGCGTATGCGCCTACTACCGGTGCATGCGGGAGTTTTTACGGAGTCTGGTGTTCGACTATTACGTCCGGATAAGGGGGGGCAGCGGCGGTTTATAAAATGTTTGAGGTATGTGAGCAGGCATCTAAAAATCAAACAGAGAATGGAAGCTGCCAGAATCAGCGGCACCTTTGAATCAGAGTTCTACATTGATCCAAATAGACTTAACTGTATCTGGTTCAAGTATAGGAAGAATAAACGCAACCCCCCTATCATAACAAGCAGGAAATTCGTCCCCAGGAGGCCCGGTATTTACCCAATATTCCA
>JGI10211J34971_10003982_pt1 | contig 11762 bp, 8 predicted proteins | sample Etolagsediment_FD_34971 | JGI IMG/M metagenome (IMG submission 34971)
TTTGATGATATTAGAGTGCGTCAAGCTATGAACTATGCTATCGACAAGAATGAAATTATCAAGGGGGTTTTATTGGGACTTGGCGAGCCTATCGCGAGCCCATATAAACCTGGTACACGTTGGAATAATTCTAAGTTATCACCCTATCCCTACAATCCCTCAAAAGCTCTAGCGTTACTTCAAGAGGCTGGATACGAAAAGAATGCCGATGGAGTTTTAGTAAAGGATGGCAAGCCGTTTGAATTTGAAATCTTAACAAACCAAAATAAACAACGCGAAATGACTGCCGTCCTCGTGCAACGACGACTTAAAGAAATTGGTATAGACGTCAAGATAAGAGTCATTGAATGGGCAAGCTTTATCAATCGATTTATAAAAACTGGTGAATTTAAAGCTGTGGTCCTTGGCTGGAGTCTCTCATTGGATCCTGACCAATACAACATATGGCACTCCTCACAGCAAGGCCCAGGGCAATTTAATTTTGTAGGTTATGAGAATCCAAGGGTGGATGAGCTTTTAGAGGTGGGTCGGAGAGAGCTGGATACTAGTAAGCGAGAAAAGATTTATCATGAATTTTCAAAGTTAATGCTTGAGGATTCGCCAATTGTATACCTTTATGCGGGATATGGCCTCTCAGCAATCAACAAGAGGGTTCAAGGTATTAAGAAACCAGCTCCGCCTGCGGGTATCTATCAAAATAGCTTCGAGTGGTATATTCCAAAAGCCCTCAGAAGAAATGAAATTGCAGCTCAATAATGCTTAAGTATCTTATAAAAAGAATTCTATGGATGATCCCAATGTTAATAGGGATTAGTCTTATATCGTTTTTAATTATGCAGTTAGCACCAGGTGATATCACATCAAATGAAGCTGCATTTAACCCTAAAGCTTCCGAGGAATCAAGACAAAAGCTGCGGGAGCTCTATAATTTAGATAAACCCGTCATAGTGCAATATGGATTGTGGCTAAAACGAATCAGTCAACTAGATTTTGGTAACTCCTTCGCCTCGCACCAGCGTCCTGTCCTATGGCAAACAGAAGATAAAAATGGCAACATCACGAAAGGCCTTATTCAAGAAGCGCTTCCCATTACCTTACTCATAAATCTGTTGGGTATTTTTATTATTTTTAGTATTTCAATCGTACTTGGAACACTTGCCTCGGTAAGACAAAATACTTGGGTCGATCGCTCCGTCACTCTATTTGTGTTTGTCGGTTTCGCAATACCTGGCTTTTGGCTTGCCTTACTCCTAATGTACTGGACCGGCGTAGTAAATCAGTGGTTGCCAATTTCTGGCCTTCATAGTCCCGGCTACCTCAACTTGAGTGAATTTGATCAAACCCTTGATCTTCTTAAGCACTTAATTCTGCCGGTCTTAATATCTTGCCTGAGTGGGTTGGCTGGAATATCGCTCTATGTTAGGAATGGTATGCTGGAGGTGCTAAATCAAGATTTTATAACTACTGCTCGCGCTAAGGGCATTAATGAAAAGAAAGTGGTCTTTGTCCATGCCTTAAAAAATGCGATCTTACCACTCATTACCATCGTGGGCCTATCCATCCCTGGCTTAATCGGGGGATCCGTGATTGCTGAATCAATTTTTGCGATACCAGGCATGGGAAAACTATTCTACGACGCCGTTCTTATGCGTGACTTCCCAGTAATCATGGGTATCTTGACCATAGGATCATTCTTAACCTTGATCGGAAACTTATTAGCAGACTTAGGCTACGCTTGGGCTGACCCTCGTGTCAGAAAGGGCTTGGTCAAATGAGAGTTTTTTTTCGTAACCCACTCGCGCTATCTGGACTAATTATAATTGTCGCCATACTCATTTTAGCGCTCTTTGCCCCGCTCATCGCGCCTTACGACCCAAATTTTATTGATATCGATTCGATTCTTACGGCTCCAAGTACAAAACATATCATGGGAACAGATGGCCTAGGAAGAGACGTATTTTCTCGCATGCTGTTCGGTGCACAAATATCTTTATTGGTAGGTTTCGTTGCTGTTGGGATAGCCACTTTAATTGGAATTATTTTGGGTTCGATAGCCGGTTTCTACCGAGGCTGGGTCGATTCTTTAATAATGCGCTTAGTTGACATTATGCTGTCTATACCAACATTCTTTCTGATATTGGCAGTCATTGCATTTCTTACTCCATCCATATGGAATATTATGATCGTCATTGGCCTGACCTCATGGATGGGTGTAACGCGTCTTGTAAGAGCTGAGTTTTTTAGTCTGCGGCAAAGAGAATTTGTCTTGGCGGCAGAAACTATGGGGGCTAGTGACTTCAAAATAATCTTTTCCCATTTGCTACCTAACAGCTTAACACCTGTCATTGTAAGCTCCGTGCTTGGTATCGCAAGTGCTGTTTTAGTTGAGTCTGGGTTAAGTTTTTTAGGGCTTGGCGTGCAAGCCCCAACAGCATCTTGGGGAAATATATTAACGGATGGCAAAGAATATATTCAGTTCGCATGGTGGCTGTCTTTATTTCCTGGTCTAGCAATTTTATTGACTGTATTGGGTTATAATTTGCTGGGTGAGGGACTGAGAGATATCTTGGATCCAAAGAACAAAAATAACTAGAAAGGCCCGTATGAGTTTTTTAAAAAATAAAAAAGTCCTCATTCTTGGATTGTTAAGTGACCGCTCTATAGCTTATGGTATCGCACACTCAATGCACCAGCAAGGTGCTGAACTCGCATTTACTTTCCAAATGGAAAAGCATCAAGGACGTGTTGAAAAACTGGCCGCAAACTTTAATTCGTCGATTGTGTTGCCTTGCGATGTATCAGATGATGACCAAATAAATAACTTATTTCCTCTTCTGGCAAAACATTGGGCCAAGTTTGATATTTTGGTACATTCTGTCGCTTTTGTTCCAAAAGAAGCATTATCGGGCGATTTTGTTGAGCAGACATCACGTGAGAATTTTAAAATCGCGCATGATATTAGTTCCTACAGTTTTACAGCACTCGCCAAATCAGCGCTGCCATACCTAAATGAAAATGCCGCTCTGTTAACCGTGAGTTATTTGGGTGCCGAGAGAACTATGCCAAACTACAACGTTATGGGACTTGCAAAGGCTAGTCTGGAAGCTAATGTTAGGTATATGTCGCACAGCCTAGGGGCAAGGGGAATACGTGTAAATGCCGTTTCTGCCGGACCTATTAAAACCCTGGCTGCTTCCGGTATAGGAAACTTTGATAAGATGTATGGCTTTAATGAAAAGCATGCAGCATTGAAACGAAATGTCACAATTGATGAGGTTGGTAACGCAGCAGCCTTTTTATGCAGTGATTTAGCGTCAGGTATTACCGGTGAAATTACCTACGTCGACGGAGGAATGAATATTACCGCAGCGGGAACAATTGATTAATTAAGGAGCTGAGTGTTCACCTCAATATCAGCTGAAGATCTAAGGTCATCAATGTAGGCGGCTTGAACCGCCTCTTTGATAGCTTTTTCATACTCATCGCGGTACAAATCTACTGACAGTTCATCTTCAACTTTTTCGTCAATCACCTGATTGAGCTTAATAACATAATACTCGCCCTTCGTATCAAAGAAACCCTCATAGGCAGGCAATGTTGTTGCATCCATCTGGAAGATCTTATTGACTAGAGGATCTGGCAAACCTTGCTTATCAACACGATCTAGGGTTAATTTGTCGATCCAGTCCACTTTCTTACTTGATGATCGAAGGTCTTCAACGAGCTGATTGCCTTCCTCTATAATTAATTTTTGGCTATCACGTTTGACCAAAAAGGTTTTGATTTTATCTTTAACATTTTCAAATGATTCTTGGCCAGAAGCTCTAAAATCTATAACCCTTGCAGAAACCAAGTTATTCGGTGAAACCTCTAATGCAGCGATATTTTTTTTCGAATCGATAGAGTCTTGGCTGAAGATTGAATTTGCAAAAGCGTCGTTATTGAAGAAGCGTTTTGCATCATCGAGCGAGAGCCATTCGCTGGATTGAATTTCAAGACCATATTTTTTAGCCGCATACTCTAGATCAGTTGAATTTTCATATACGGTATTATTAAACTCTTCGGCATTATTTGCATACTCCTCGAGCGCTTTTCCGTAGAGTAATTCACCTTTAATTTGTGCCTGTACAGAGTCAAAAGTTACCTCCTCACCCTTGATGTCAGTCAACATGATAATATGATAGCCAAAGCTGGTTTCGACTATATCTGATATCTCATTTTTTTCCATACTAAAAACTTGGTCTTCAAAAGGTTTAACCATGGATCCTCGCGAGAAAAAACCTAAGTCACCCCCTCTTTTGGCAGATTCAGGGTCCTGAGAAAGATCTTTAGCCTTGGCGTCGAAAAGTTTTGGATCTTTTTGAAGTTCATTGAGGGTTAAAAGAGCCTTATCTTTAATTTGAATTTTCTCTTCATCAGATATTCCAGATTTCAGTGAGAACAATATGTGTTTAGCGCGTCTTTGTTGGTCGCCTTGATAGAGGTCTTTGTTCGCTTCAAAGAACTCTCTAACTTCAGCATCACTCACTTTTGTTTTGGGTACCAACCCAGCTACGGAATAGATAATGAAATTTATCTTAACTTGATCGGGCCTAATAAATGCGGACGTATTTTCATCATAAAACGCTTGAAGTTCAGTCTCAGTTGGCTTAATTTTACCCTCGTAGTCATCAAGATACATTTCAAATAGATTAATGTCCCTTTTTTGATATGCAAGATTCACAAGTGNTTGGATCTCCTCACCGGGGACAGACACCAGATTTTTAAGTGAGTCCCTGATTTGCTGACCAGCTAAATCAGCGCGAATTTTTTCCTCGAGTTGCTTGGGACTGATATTATTATAGCGAACAATTTCGTCATACTTGTCTTGTGAGAACATACCTCCGACCTGAAAGTCGGGCATGCCAACAATATACTCTCTTAACTGTTGATCACTGATTACAAAACCAAAGTCATTAATAGCTTGATTGACGAGTTCTGCAGAAATTAAATTATCTAAGACAGCACTTTTAAATTCAGGACTATCAAACATAGAGGGATCTGTATTTGGATCAGCTAACTGCTCACGGATGGTTGTAAAATTTCGTTGATATTGTTGAAGTGATATTTCTTTACCATTAACTTTGGCTACATAAGCATTTGTTCCTAGCGAACTTAAATATGAATCAATTCCAAATAACGCAAAAGGGACGATGATAATGGCCAAGATAATCTTAGCAAGCTTTGAATCTTTATTGTTTCTGATTGCCTCTAACATTTTCTATCCAATATAAACTGCAAATATGACCTGTATAAGGTAGCTTAGTTCTTAATTATTAAAAAGGCGAATATTAAGATTCGCCTAGTTAAATTGGCGGAGTGGACGGGACTCGAACCCGCGACCCCCGGCGTGACAGGCCGGTATTCTAACCAACTGAACTACCACTCCTAACTTGGTGGGTGCTGACGGGGTCGAACCGCCGACATTCGCCTTGTAAGGGCGACGCTCTACCAACTGAGCTAAGCACCCGTGTGCTTAAATTTAAACACGCAATTTTACAATAATGTTAAGCTCAATGCTAGTAATAATAATAAAAACTAGTGGGTAATTGACTTATCAACCTGGACAATACTCTTTGGCTTGGTGGAGGGCTTGATCTTGTCTTTCTTGCTATTATGCCCTGGGTCTCTCGTCAGAGCGACTTCAAGAACCTGATCTATCCAACGTGCAGGAATTATCTCAAGGTCTGCTTTGATGTCATCCGCTATTTCAACTAGGTCTTTGGTGTTTTGCTCGGGTATGATTACTTTCTTAATGTTACCTCTGTGAGCAGCTAAGAGTTTTTCTTTTAAGCCACCAATTGGTAACACCTCACCTCGTAAAGTAATTTCTCCGGTCATAGCGACATCTGATCGCACAGGAATACCGGTTAATGAGGATAGGATTGATGTCGTAATACCAATTCCTGCGCTAGGTCCATCTTTTGGTGTGGCACCTTCAGGAAAATGGATATGAATATCTTTCTTTTCATGAAAAGCATTATCAATTCCAAATTTATCAGCTCTGCTTCTAACAACGCTTAATGCTGCATGAATAGACTCTTGCATAACGTCGCCAAGCTTACCTGTTAAAATTGTTTTACCTTTACCCGGCAAGACAACAGACTCAATAGTAAGAAGCTCCCCACCTACCTGCGTCCAAGCAAGTCCAGTAACCTGGCCAATTTGATTTTTTTTCGCGGCAAGTCCTATGTCATAGATCTTAACCCCAAGGAATTCATTGATATTTCTTGAGGTGACTGAGATTTTATGAACCTTTCGTTTTGTTGAAAGTTGCTTTACGGCCTTACGACAAATCTTAGCAATCTCTTGCTCTAGTTTTCTCACGCCAGCTTCACGGGTGTAGTATTGAATAATATCCCTAATAGCACTGGATGATATTTTTAATTCCGAACCCTTTAAACCATTACTTTTTAATTGTTTGGGTAATAAATATTTAGTTGCGATACTCAATTTCTCTTGTTCTGTATAGCCAGCCAATCGGATAATTTCCATTCGATCAAGTAATGGCTCAGGAATATTCATTGAATTAGCCGTTGCGACAAACATAACATCCGATAAGTCATACTCAATTTCAGCATAATGGTCGGCAAAAGTATGATTTTGTTCTGGGTCAAGGACTTCTAGAAGCGCAGAGGATGGGTCTCCACGGAAATCTTGCCCCATCTTGTCAATTTCATCAAGTAAGAAGAGAGGGTTATTAACAGAAACTTTAGTCATATTCTGTAATATTTTTCCTGGCATTGAGCCGATGTAGGTTCTTCTGTGCCCTCTTATTTCAGATTCATCTCTCACGCCACCCAATGCCATACGAACAAATTTACGATTGACGGCTTTTGCAATACTTTGGCCAAGTGAAGTTTTTCCGACGCCCGGGGGGCCAACAAGGCATAAAATTGGGGCTTTAAGTTTCCCCACCCTATTCTGTACAGCTAAATATTCTACTATCCTTTCTTTTACCTTATCTAAGCCAAAATGATCGGCTTCAAGGCTTATTTCAGCATTGCTCAAATTTTTATTGATATCTGTTTTCTTATCCCATGGAAGATTAAGAATCGTTTCAATGTATGTCCTTACCACCGATGCCTCAGCTGACATTGGTGACATCATTTTAAGCTTTCTTAGTTCAGAAAAGCACTTCTCTTCAGCCTCTTTTGACATTGAGGTTTCTTTTATTTTTTTCTCAAGCTCTTCAATGTCAGCATTCTCATCTTGCTCACCTAATTCTTTCTGAATCGCTTTAACTTGTTCATTCAGATAATATTCTCTCTGTGATTTCTCCATTTGGCGCTTAACTCTTCCACGAATTCGCTTTTCAACTTGGAGGATGTCTATTTCAGACTCTAAGATATTGAGTAAAATTTCTAATCGTTGCTTAACATCAAATGTCTCTAAAATTTGTTGTTTTTGGTCTATTTTTAGGGTTAAATTTGCTGCAATTGAGTCGGCCATCCGTCCAGGTTCCGTAATCCCTGTCAATGATGTCAATATTTCTGGAGGGATTTTTTTATTTAATTTCACATACTGATCAAATTGTGAAAAGATAGATCTCATGAAAGCAAGGGTTTTCTTGTCTTTTCTTTGCTGTGAGTCAATAACATTAACTTCAGCCGTCCAAAAGTCTCCAACAACATTTACATTGTTGACATTGGCCCTATCGACGCCCTCTACGAGCACTTTAACAGTCCCATCTGGGAGTTTTAACATCTGAAGAATTGTAGCGACTGTCCCTGTTTGATAAAGATCAGATGCATCTGGCTCATCTTTTTCAGCAGACTTTTGGGCCACCAGAAAAATTTTTTTATCGCCATTATTTGCTTTTTCAATGGCGGCTATCGACTTATCTCTGCCAACAAATAATGGAATAACTAGATGGGGGTAAACAACAACGTCTCTCAATGGAAGCATTGGAAGTGTTTGTGTGATAGGTTTATTCATTCGTATTTTTTTCAAATTAAGTTAATACTATTATGCGGTCGATAATTAAAATTACAAGATCAAAATTTTACGTTGATTGCTCTTTTTTTGATTCAGAAAAAATCATGTAGGGTTCTTGGTTTTTCAAAATAACATTCTTATCAATTACAACCTTTTCAAGATTCGATATGCTTGGTATTTCAAACATAATTTGCTTTAAAGCAACTTCAATAATAGATCTAAGGCCTCTGGCACCAGATTTACGTTCAAGTGCTTTTTCTGCAATTGCATCAAGGGCGTCATCACGGAATTCTAAATCCACGCCCTCCATGATAAATAATTTTTGAAATTGTTTTGTAAGTGCATTCTTTGGTTTTAATAAAATCTCAATTAAGGCGTCTTTATCCAGCGCATCAAGGGTTGTAATTACTGGCAGTCTTCCAATAAATTCTGGTATCAGTCCAAACTTTATTAGATCTTCTGGCTCAACAATTCGCACTAAATTGGTGTAACTTGCTACATCATTTTTATTAAACACCTCTGCACCAAAACCGATACTGTTTTTTTCGGTCCTTTGTTGGATAATTTTTTCTAAACCATCAAAAGCACCGCCGCAGATAAATAGTATATTTGTCGTGTCAATTTGAACAAACTCTTGATTAGGATGTTTCCTGCCACCCTGAGGAGGAACTGAGGCAACAGTACCTTCGATAAGTTTTAAAAGTGCCTGCTGAACCCCTTCACCGGAGACATCTCTAGTGATAGAGGGGTTATCAGTTTTTCTGGATATTTTATCAACCTCATCAATGTAAACAATTCCCTTTTGCGCTCTCTCGACATCGTAATCGCATTTTTGCAATAACTTTTGCATAATATTCTCGACATCTTCTCCGACATAACCAGCTTCAGTTAATGTTGTCGCGTCAGCAATCACAAATGGTACTTGAAGCAAGTCAGCTAGAGTTTGAGCTAATAACGTTTTACCGGAGCCCGTTGGCCCAATAAATAGGATATTACTTTTTGAGATATTAACTTCGTTCAGTGACGAGTCGAGGTTTGATTCTGTAAGTCGTTTATAGTGATTATAGACAGCAACAGCTAGACTCTTTTTAGCTTCTCCTTGACCAATAACATATTCACCGAGCTTATCAAACAATTGTTGTGGGGTAAGTAAATCAAAATCTGTTTTTTCATTTACATCCAGATTTTGTTTCGTTTCTTCAACAATGATATCGTTACAGAGATCTACACACTCATTACAAATAAATACGGAGGGACCCGCAATTAATTTCTTAACTTCTGATTGATTTTTTCCACAAAAGGAGCAAAAAAGTGATTTTTCTTTATCTTTATCAGCCATATCAACTCGTTTATTAAAATAAATTAGCGCTTAGCGATAACTTCATCAACCATGCCATAATCAACTGCGTTACTCGCACTCATGAAATTATCACGATCTGTGTCGATCGCAATCTTCTCTAANGGTTGACCAGTATGCTTGGAAAGAATTTCATTTAATTTTTCTTTTAAATATAAAATTTCTTTAGCATGAATCTCAATATCCGACGCCTGTCCCTGGAAACCACCCAGAGGTTGATGGATCATGACTCGCGAGTTAGGCAAACAAAATCTTTTCTTTTTTGTCCCAGCTGTTAATAGTAACGCTCCCATACTGGCAGCCTGCCCTATACAAAGAGTACTTACATCTGGCTTGATAAACTGCATTGTGTCATATATTGCCATTCCAGCTGTAACAGATCCACCTGGAGAGTTAATATATAAAGATATATCCTTATCAGGATTTTCGGCTTCTAGGAATAGCATTTGAGCGACTACAACATTTGCAGTCATATCATCGATAGGACCAATCAGGAAAATAACACGTTCCTTGAGAAGGCGCGAATATATATCATAGGCTCTCTCACCACGACCGCTTTGCTCAATAACCATGGGTACATAACCCAAGTTATTAGCTGAAAATTGGCTAATAGAATCCACGTTACTTTTCTTCATTAAAATTTCCCCGCAAGTGCATCATCAAAGCTGACTTTTTTTGATTTTAAATCACATGACTTAAGCGCCCAGTCAACAACATTGTCTTCGGTAGCTAAAGCACGCGGTTCCTCTAATCGCTTCTGGTCCTCGTAAAACCATTTTACTGCTTGATCTCTGTCATCATAATTGGAGGCAAATTCCTCCACTTTAGATTTAATTTGTTCTGCTGATGCCTCGAGATTATTCAGTTCAACGATTTTAGAGACAATAATTCTGGTTTTACTCATTTGCTTTGCTCTATCTTCAAACATAGTTGGGTCAAGTTTAATATCCTTATCATCCATACCGTTTTGTTTCATGTTTTGGTAAGTTACCTGAGCAAGACGATTAATCTCAGCATTAATTAAGGACTTTGGAAGATCAAATTTATGCGCATCAACGAGCCCTTTAAAAAGCTGATCTTTTAAATTCTGTTTAATTCTCCTCTCAATTTCTTGGGCAAGCGAATTATTCACTTCTTCATTCAGTTGCTTGACATCACCATTATCAACTCCCAAAGACTTAGCAAAGGACTCATCGATTTTGGGTAGTTCAGCTTCAAATACATCAAGCACTTTAACTACATATCTGACTGTCTTGTCAGCCAGCTGCTCTGTTGCATAATCTTTTGGATATTTCAATTCAAACTCTTTGCCATCGCCTTTTTTTAAGCCAACCAATTGTTCATCAAAAGTTTTGATTCTTGAAGCGTCACCTAGGACAACTTCAAAAGGCTCCTTACCTGTTGACTCGGCTACATCTCCATCAATGTATGATTGAAGCTGGACATTAACCTTGTCATCTAACTTGGCCACCCTGTCAACTAACTTGTATGTTGCTCTTTGCTTTCTGATGACTTCGATAGTTTTTTCAACATCTTGCTTGGAAATTTTTACATCGGGTTTGCTGATTGACAGTTTTTTGATATCAGCTAATTTAAACTCTGGAAAGATTTCAAAGGTCGCAGTAAACTCAAAGTCCTTGGTAACTTTTTCAAGAGGTTCATGCTGAATATCAGGCATACCCGCAATGCGAAGATTATTAGCTTGAACAAATTCTCCAAACTTTTTTTCTATCGCCTTTGCGTATATTTCAGACTTAACATCACCACCATACTGACGCTCAACCACATTAAGTGGAACCTTACCAGGCCTAAACCCCTGCACACGAGCTGTCTTCATTATCTGTTTAAAACGACTCGTAATTTCAACTTGGAGCGGCTCAATTGGAACCGTAACCTTCACACGCCTTTCAATATCACTAAGTTTCTCAACTGCTTGTGCCATACAATTTCCTAAAATAATTGGTGCGAGAAGAGAGACTCGAACTCTCACGCCTTGCGGCGCTGGAACCTAAATCCAGTGCGTCTACCAATTCCGCCACTCTCGCAAAATCTGTAAAATAAATTATCGCGTATTATAACAGCTTAGTCTGTTTGGAAAAGGAATAATTCCAACTATTTGTGTTATAAAACAAGCGGTTTGCTTTACAATTGAGCCTAACTATTTATTTGGACAATGAGCAACTTTGAAGCTTGGTATGCGGTTTTTAAATTCCATTCTAGCAACGACAATCACATGTGCATGCATTGTATTGACATCATGCAGTTATCTTCCCTATGAGGAGGCGAAAGTCGAGGTAGAAGAATTAAACCTTAAAATAGCTGAAGCTGGACATGACAATGATGAATTCGAAAAATTTTTACTGTCACAAAATTACCCCAAAGACTCCTTGCCGATTAAATCTTGGGGGATCAAAGAACTCTTTTTAGC
>JGI10211J34971_10003986_pt1 | contig 11755 bp, 9 predicted proteins | sample Etolagsediment_FD_34971 | JGI IMG/M metagenome (IMG submission 34971)
TGATTTTGTAAATCCCTTCTTTTTTTATTTAATTCTTCAATTACTTCAGGCTCTAACTCATAAATACTATCAGCACCATTTTCTTCGAGTATCTCCTGAATTTCAGTATTTAATTTAGCTTTTGCTTCATCAATACTTTGTTGCAATTCAAAACCTTCTTCGTCTGAAATGATATATCTTTCATTACCATTTGCTCTTGCATAAACCTGCGGTAATAATTCGTGAAGAAATTCGTATGGAGTATAAATAGAACGTGCTGTTACTTCATCGCCTTCCGCAAAAATCTTCATTTTATTTTTATCAACAATAGACTTTGCTTTATTCTCAAATACTTTTCTGATTATTTGACTTCTCGAAACGTGAGTAAATTTTTCATCTAAACTTGAAGTCGCTTTTTTAGGCACATTAGAAATAACCTTATCCAAAGATTGCACTTTGTTTAGTGGGTTATTCTCAAAATATTCCGAACCAAATTTTGCCATAATATTTTATTTTTAAACTGATGGTGTTGATAATTCCATTTCTACCAAAGCCATAGCGGTTTCTACATTTGCTATACCTCTTGAAAATATGTGTTGTTTAATTCTATCCATAGCCTTTTTTCTACCTGCTTCAGTTTTCACGAACTGACATAAATAAGGCATTGAATCACATTCACGAATGGATTCATCAATAAGTATCTCTAAATCTTTTTCAGTATATTCCATACTACATTTTTTTTAACACACTAATACAGCTATTTGTACTTTCATCACAAAAAGCCTGAACTAAATCAAATTTTTCATTTATGAAATTTTTAATAGGATTTTCACCATATAAAATATTCATAGGTGCAACAAAAATAAGCATATTATTTGATTTTAATTTAGTACAAACCATCTTTAAATTACTCAAATCAGCATTATTTTTATTAATAATAATTCCTAAATCGTAATGATTCAATAATTTTAATGAATCCGAATGAATATCAATTACTTGAATATTATTTAACAAGGTTGCAATAATATTTTCATCATTACTTGGATTTACAGCATCAACTTTAGAAAAATCATTATTCACATAATTAAGTATTTTCCCTGTTCCTGAATTAATTATCAATACTCTTGACATATAACCATTAAATCCATTTTTAATAGCCAATCCCCAAATTGTTTCAGCAAGTTGTTCACTTATATCTCTGTGAGAAACGTATGAATCTAAAGTGCTTAATTCAAATTGAGAGTATTTCATTATATCCGTTCCGTTCTTTTTAATTAATTTATGAACGCTATCATTTAAAATAGTTCTTGACATTTGTTTTTCTTCAGCCATACCGCCATTATCCATATAGCCCATTCGATTACGAACTTCTTCAGGTAGCTTTGGTAAACCTTTGTTACCTTCAGGAATTGGCTTTAATTGACCGCCTTCTTTAAATGCTTCCATTAAAAGCCTAACCCCATCAGAAATATAAATTTTATCTCCGTTTTTAAAATCAGCATTTTTCCTTGCATCTTCTAAATACATAAAAGAACTATCTATATCTGAATCAAACTGATTTACATATTTCCTTTTATTGTTTTTATCTAATATAACGTAAAATGAATTTGGAAATGGCGATTTTGTTTGACCGCCAATATTATATCTCGGTGTGCCTTGATTATAGCTTGAAATATCATCAGCATCACCTTCTGAAACATTTCTTCTATCTCTTAATGGAATAGCACCTAAAAAGTATTCTCCGACATAATTTCCACCCTGTTCCATTAAATCACCTGCCATATAATTTCTCATTGGTACAGCATAATATTTTCCCTGATTATCAACTTGAAGAATTAAAATAGGTACAGGGCTTATTTCAGGATTTGGATATTGCCAAAATCCATCATTGTAATTATTTTTCGATTTTAATTCATCTATTCTATTTGGTGAAATCATTAAAAATCTATCATATTTTGTGCTAACACCACTCGTACAACAATACCTGTCTTTATTATAATATAAATTAACACTATCCCAATAGTTATTCATTAAACTTCCACCTCTATAATACATAGGCTGAACGGTTTCCATTATATTCATTGGCTCGATTATACCCATAGGCTCTGAATGTGGAAGCATATCTGCTACTTCTGATAGTTCACCACCAATTTCCATTTTATTTTCCATTTCTTTCTTTTTATTTTCAATAAGTCTATTTAACTCGTAAACCCACTCGTCTGAAGCATTATCAGAAATATAAGTTATTTCACCAAAAACATTCGGAGTGAATGTTTCATCTTTTCTATTTAAGTGATTTTCAAAAGAGTTTAAATCTCTAACAGTTGCTACATATCCATAGTCATTTATTTTTACATAAGCGGTATAATCAGTTCGATTCATTAAATCTTTATGCTTTATTTTTTGAGTTGGATTTGGTTTAGTAGAACCGCCAACTGAATAGTATCGAATCATATCAGGATTAAATTTATCAAAATTCTCTCTCGCCCATTTCACAGCATCCTCATAAGTCTTAAATGATTTTTTGTCTTTGGTGAAGTTTTTTTCTTTATTTAAAAACTCGATATAAACTTCATTTTCATTTTCGGCACTTCCACCACCTTCGTAAGAATTACCAAAATCTTCTTTCCAAACAGCATATCCATTTTCTTTAGCCCAATTTTCTACTAATTCATCAGTATTTTCTTTTAGGAAAATTTTTGCGAATGGACTTTTATAAACTCTTTGTTCACCTTTTACATTTCGGATTGTTGCGATAGTGGTTAATCTATTATCAGAACCACGATAAACTAATTTATCGTTTATTATTTTTACCTCACCACCACCTGCATAGGCATCTAATAGAAACTTATCTTCTTTATCTAAAAAATCGTTTCTTCTCCAATCAGGATGTTGAATTTCAGGAATAGACGTAAATCCCATAGGTTGAACCTTTCTCCAATTTTCAGGATTTGACAAGTCTATATCGCCTGAAATATTTATGTCTTGTCCGTAATATACTTCAGGTATATTTATGCGATTATCTTCATATTGCATAAGGGTCTATAATTATATTCATTAAGTTGTTTTAACCAATTTAAACAAAGCATTTCCAAGTCTTGCTCGGCTATTACATTTTTATATATATCGTTATTTACTTCCGTGTAAACATTAAGTTTAATTTTTGGAAATAAATCACTTTCAAAACTAATTACTTCTGCTCGTTCATTTTTCAAATCCAAGTCTAAAATAAAACAAGGATTTTTATATTTTTGCTTACCAAGATAAAACTCAATAAACAATTCAACTCTATATTTACTACCTATTAAATCAACATTTTTAAGTACAACTTTATTTTCATCTTTAGAAAACGAATTAAGTTGTAAATTATCACCTGCTATGAATAGACCCTTTCCAATAGCAGGAAAAATTGATTTACAATTCGTAAAGATATAATTTTTTATTTTATTATTCATTATTTTTAATATTTTGCAATTTAGGGTTTTTAATTTCTAAATAATTGAAATCATTAACAAAGCCACCGAGATATTGAAAAAAAGTTTTCATAGCACTCTTTTTATTTCTCAACTCGTAATTTGTAACTATACCTTCAATATCCTCATTCAATATTGATAAAAGGCTATTAATCATCCTGAAACTATAAGCCCCCCCCTTATATTTATCTGAAATAGATATGTAATTAAGATAGATATACTTCTTTCCCTTGTATTCTTTGTGAGTAACAATTAATTCACCTACTTTCTTTTCATTTATAGTTGCATTAGTAAATAGTCTAACCACTTGGGGTTTATTAAAACTATCCACTACTATTTTATAATTAGAATCTCGATAGATTACATTTCTTCCAAAAAAATCTACATTTGCCCATATTTCACAATTTTTCCTTGCTACTATTTCAGGACTATATTCCCAATCAGGCTTCCTTAATTGTTGCTCCATTTTCTATAACTACTCCGTAACCATTAACACTATTAATTGCACTCGCTATTTGTTTAGGTGTGCCTTCGACTTCATAAATTGTATCATCATACATTGAACGTCTATTAATTATAACTGAACCTGATTCAATATCATCTTTTACATCGGTATCATTAGTTTCTTTTTTTATTTTATTGGTATCTATTATTTTTCCATTAAAATATATTGTAGCACCACTATCAAAATTTTTACCGCCACCCATAACATTTAATGCACTTGCTATTTGTGAAGGTGTTCCTTTTACTTTATATCGGTTAGTGTCTTGAAAAGCCCTTGAAACAATTACTGCTTCATCACGCTCTGCTTCAATTATATTTCCAACTCCACCAACATCAAATTTTTCACCACATCCTGAATCATCATTACATTCAGTATGTAATTGTCCTTCAATAACTCCACCTTCTTCTTTTTTCTGAATCCCTGCTTCACTTAATGCAATAGCAATAGCTTGTTTATCATCGGTTACTTTTGTTCCGTATGAAGTATTTAATTCACCACGCTTAAATTCTCGCATAACTTTAGAAATTTTATTTTTTTGAGCATCTGTTTGAGCGATAGTTTTACCGCCCTTCTTAAATAGATTTAATTCTTTTTCAGGAATATATCTGAACATTTCACCTTCCATTAATTCAACATATCGCTGTGCTAAAGCTACTTTGTCTAATTCTTTTATAGGGCTTTCTCCATAATCAAATAATTCACGCAAAGCCCAAGTTAATTCATTTGCATAAATCGTTTGATTATATTCGTTATGGTATTTATATATTTCATCACTTAAAGTGTTGTCCACGATATTTATATATTCTTTTAATTTATCATTTGATAAATAAGTAAAGTTTGAGAATTTGTATTTATCAATATTTTGAACTTGACTTGAATAAAAAGTTTCTTTAAATACATCATCAATTACATCTAAAGCACCATTAAGTAACTGCTGTACTTCAGGAATTTCTTCTACGCTATAATATTGGGTATCATCACCATCATAATCTTTGTAGTAATTATGTTGATTAAATGATTTTTTTGCTTGTGAATAGAAATAATCAGATATATGTTGTTTTATTTCCTGAAGTAATACAGGCAATACTTCTTTTGCTTTTTCCTGAAGTGCTTTAATATTAGCTTCTCTTTTTTGAGTAAAGTATTCGCTTCTTTTTTTATCTATCTGACCTCTAAACCTATCTATGTTCTGCTGTTTAACAAATGAAACCCTATAAGTATCTTTTAATTTATACTTATCAATTAATTCAATTTGATTAGATTTTTCTTTTTCAACAAAAAATAATTGCGAATCATCAGGTATATTTAAAACTCGGTTATTTATAATTATTTCTTCTTCATCAGTATAAGTAGAACCTGCTTTAATAAGTGCTTTATAGACTATCGGATAAATATATTCTGAAGTAATTTTCAGGTTATCAGTATTTCTATTATAAAACGAAGAAATTTCATATTTGGATTCATCAGAATAATGGTATTTAATAATCAGGTCTGCAAATTCCTGTGGTGAATTAATTATGTATTGATTTCTTTCTAACCAATTCATAAACTTTCCTGTTTCGCTTTGGTTCGTAAAGTATTCTATTCGATACAGTTCATTTTTTAATTGATTATCGTTTTCTACTTTACCTGCAATCTTAAATTCAAAAGGAAAAGAGTTTAGAATTTTCGATAAGTTATTTCTTCTATCCGACTTTGTATTCCAATCATCTTGATTTTGTTGTCTTTTATTTCCATACAAACGATTAAATAACTCTAAATCATTAGCCATTAATTGTTCAGGATTATCATATTCTATTTCAGTAGCATCATTTAACTGCATAAATTCATCATAATTCATTACAATTAAACAATCTCTGAATATTAGCCAATCTGCTATGTTTTCACGACTTTTAGAAACGCCAATAACACCAACTAATTTATGTTCCTGTAATTCTTTAAAAGACTTATCATTATAACGATAGTAGTATTTACTAAAATCTATCTTTTCAATATCATAATCAAATTTAATTGACACATAAACCTTTTTAGGTTTTGTTTCTCCACCTTCTTTAAATTCAGAAATACCCATCGCATCTTCATACGCTTGAATATCTCCACCATCTTCATATTTTTGAACCTTATAACCAAGTTCTTCAATCAAATCATTATCCTGTGAGTATTTACCTGACTTGCTTTTACCCTTTGCTATTTTGTACAAAAAGGCATTTAATCGTGCTAATCCCCAAGCAACACGACTATTTGGTTTACCGCCACTAATTGTAGGTCTATAAGAAGAAGAATAAGCACCCATTCCTCGTCTTACAACTGCTTTTGCACTCGGAAGATTGACTTTCTTATTTGGATGCTTTTCATTATGTTCTGCGACTTTATTTTTAATTGTTGTTAATGTTTTTTCATTAAACTCAATTTTATCTGCACTTTTAATATCTTTTGAAGAACCCTCTTTATTTTTATCGCTACCTTTTATTTGGTCTTTTTTAGGTGCAGGTGTTTGTGCTATGGTGCGACCACCTTTTTTAAAATTACTATTCAAAAAATCATTTAACAAAATCGCACCTGTTTTTAATGCTTCATTTTTTGTATCAAACCATTCGTTAATAACAGAATCGTTACCATAAAGAATAACAAGTTGCCATTTATTTGTTCCAAATCCATTTGCTATTTTTGGATTAGATAATGAAATCTCAATTTCATCAGATTTCGCTTCATATTGACCTTTACCAATTTTATTAAGATTCAATACTTGACCACCTTTAGCGTAAGAAATAGTATCAAGTATTTTTTGCCCCTGTAAACCCTCAAATTTGTAGAATTTGGAATTATCAGTATAACACTTATGACAAATAAATAAATCATCGCCACCATCTTTTACTTTCCATTTCCAATTACAAGAATAACATTTAATTTCATCAGAATTTGTTAAAAATCCACCTTCTCTAAAGTATTTGTTTCGGTTTTGCTCTAATTCTGCTCTTAATTTAACTAATGATTGATATTCTTTGTTATTTATATTCAATCCTTGACCTCTTAAATTTGATAAACCCTTTTCTACACTTGCGTATCGAAGCCCTTTAAGGTATTTATCTTTTAATAGTAATATATCAACTCCAAAATGAAGGTTATCAGGAAGGTTGTTTAAATCAAACCAACCATAATCGGTATTTTCCCAATCAAGAGTAGGTGTAAATTCAATATCAACTAATGAAATAAAATTATAAAAAGTGAAGTCATTTTTTTCAAACACATACGAAGGAATTAAATTATCTATTTTCCAACCTGTTTCCTCTTTTACTTCTCTTGCCACAGCTTCTTCAATGCTTTCACCTGCATCCAATTTTCCACTAATCATTCCCCACGTTTCAGGCTCTTGAACATAAGGACTTCTTTTTAATAAAAGCACTTTATTTGTGCGTGAGCAAATTATTAATACACCACCTGCTTGATTTCCCCAAAATTCATCAGGCACATTTCCACCTTCATCAAAACGAATGTCGGGATTATTAGATTGTCTTTTTTTATTGAAATATTCATTTTCTGAATTGATTTCAATTATCTTTTCAATTATGATATTTAAAGCATCTTTTTTTGTCCTAAATGGTATATAATCTTCGGTACTCTGATATATTTCTTGATTATCCATTATTGCCGAGTAAAAATAAATGGAAAAATACCAACCTTCTGAAAGATTGTATAATGTAAATTTATGACCTAAATACTCTCCACTCCAATTTCCATTTTCGTCTTTTGATGTTTTAGGAAGTTCTCCCCCACCTGCGTAACGAATATCGGGATTTTCACCATCGAATGTAGTGTTAGTTCCATCGGCAAGTTTTATTTGATTAGAATTAAAAACAACAACGGAGTATTCATCAGTAAATTTATAACCATCATATCCCATTTCAAAAATATATGCAGGTAAATTAAAGTTTTCTTGTTCTTCCCAATCCATATTAAAATCGTAATCGGGTAATTCTTTTTGATTTATTTTTTTATAATATTTACTTAACTTAAAAACATCATCTTTATTAGAATAATCAAACATTTTTCTAATATTTAGGAAACATTCATAATGAAAAATATCTTCCCCTTTTGCGTAAACAAAACCCCTTTTATAATTAAACCAAATTGGCTTTACTTCATTATTTTTAGTTCGGAATATCCTGCCACCATAGAATATATCTATATTTTTATCTCTTGACGAATGATTACAAACCAATGGCTCACCATTTTCATCTACTACCTTACTTGCACCTTCAGGATTATTTTCCCAATCGCCAAACCACGCTTTAAATTCAGGTGTGCGAACAAGTTTATATTGTTCAGGTGTTAAATTGCTCGGTTTTCCGTTTGGTGCTAAATTCATAGTTTATACTTTCTATCTAATTTTAATACTCTACCACTTCTTAAAAACATTTCTTTCATTTCAGGAACTAAATAATGTTTTTGTAGCGTTGCGTTTCCGTGTCCAACTTCTTCAGCGACTTCTTTTGCTATTGCATTAAATTGTCGCTTTCTTTTTTCCTCTGTCTTTTCAGGTCTTATCTTTTGTAGTTTTTCGTTTACCATTTTGTTTGCTGAAAAACCTCTTATATCTTTTGCGATTATACCAAAGTATGATAAATACCTGTTTATCCTATCTGACTTTATTTGAAATCCATTGGAAGTAACAAATACTTTATTTGTCGGACTATTAATTATTGCTTCACTCAAATAATCGGCAAGTCTTTTATCTTGAATTAATTTAAAATGTTCTACTCCTGACTTTCCTTTATACTCAAAAAGAATTAATCCATTATCGTATATTTCAATATGGTCTTTTTTAAATCCTGTAACTCCAAAGTGTCCTCTATCGGATGCTGAATTTTCATTGCCTACACGCTCTGATGTCTTTAGCATAATTATAATACATAGTGCAGTCAAAAAATCCTTTTCATCAGAATTAGTTAAGTCTTTATTTAATTTCCTTCTTAATCTCGAAAGATTTGAATAGAAATTTTGAATGGAATTTTTCTTTTTTCTCCACCGACTTCTTAATATTTCTTCAGATTCTTGTTCCATTATTTAAGTAAATAACAAATTTAGTATATTTGTATAGAATTTAGTATTAATATTACAAATAAAAATTGAACTATGGCAAAAATAGATTACAAAACTATGCTTAAAGCAGATTGGCAGAAGTTAGCAGGTGATTACAACATCGAATTTAAAACTAAATCAACTATAAGATATTTAGTTGAAAAGGTTGCTGAAAAAATTGGTGTTGATGATAAAATCGTTGACGATGAAGAATTAAAAAAGGCTGTTCTTGAAAAAATACATTCTTCAATAGAGAAGAAAACAAAAACAAAAAGCAAAACCAAAACTAAAAAAGTTGAAGAAGAACCAATTCATATTGTTACTGATTCTAAACTTGCTTTGCTTCGTAAAGAATGTGATGAACTTGGCGTTGGTTGGTCGGAGCAACATACTGAATCTGATTTAGAGCAAGTATTAAATGCTGTAAAAAACGCAGGTGTTTTTAATTCTTCGGTAGAATTAGACATAAGCAATATTGATGATATATCAGATATTCCACAAACTCCTGAACCATTTAATCCTGTTGTTCAAAATGCAGGTATGCAAACATTCAACGATACTCAACAACCAATAGCTAATGACCCACTACAAGTAGATGATTCAAACCTTGATATTTATAGAAAATCATTTACACAATCAATTCGTGGACATTGGAGAGTTATGGCATTAAATGAAATTACTGATTTATTCAATCAAGCTAACTACCCTTTTAAATTTGAAGTGAAAAGACATCCACAAAACTCAAATCAAATTGAAATAATTTTGACTTCTTCAGGAAATTCAAAACGTATTCCAAGTGATAATGAAGGAGATTGGATTACAATAAACGGTTAAGAATAGGCTTGTTCAAACCTCGTTCTTTATATCGTTGAAGCCCCATTAATTTGGGGCTTCTTTATTTAGTTTTGTAAGATATATTTATGTTTTATGTAATCGCTATATAAAACAGGATTAATTACACCTATCAATCTATAAAGCATATCCGTTTGTAATTTTGGTAGGCACATATATAAATGTATAGAGTTTACATTTTCGACAAGTTCATTTACTTCTTGATTCATCTTATCAATTACAGGAACAATCTGAAATGGAAATATACTATCTTTAATTCTACTATTTAATTCATCTAAAATTATAGAAGTACAAACCGAAAGCCTTTCTAAAAAGTCATACTTGCTTGAAGAATCATTTACAAATTCAAACAAATCATTATATTCAATTTCCACAATTAATTATTTTACAATAAAATTAATTATTTTTTATGATAAATATTATCTATTATAGGTAAATTATCTTTGTCGTAAACAAAATTGGTTGTTACGACTTCATTAGCACTTATTCCCATTCTTTTCAATTCTTCTCTTTTATCTTCAAAGAACTCTAACTTTTCTAAAAATTCATTTTTCTTTTTTAAGATAATTCCATTGTTTCCATTCTTTATAATTTCCGAATAAGGAAAAACATCATACACCATAACAGGAATTTCAAATAAACCTGCTTCTAAATACTTGTTGTAGTTTTCAGAAGTCTGATTAAATTCAGTATTCCTCAAAGGAATAAACATTAAGTCTAAATTCAGGCTCTTTAGTTGTTTGTAATAATGTATTATAGTACAAGGCTTAATCACTTCTAAATTTAAACCTTCAGGAAAACAACTTTTTTGAGATTTATTATCTATTCCATCAAATCCAATTAGGACAAACTTAATTTTATCACCAAGTTTCTCTTTTACTTGTTTAAATAAATCCTTGTATGAATTAATATCTTCCCATATATAATTAGTTCCAACAATACCAACTCTTAAAGAATTTCCATCTTTTTTTTCTTCAGGTAAATCTTCTTCTTCTTCTTGAATATTTTCCAATATTACGTCAGTATCAAGCAAAATAGGAAATGTTCCTATTTCTACTTTAGAATTTTTTCCCTTATATTTTGTATCATTCAACTCATTCTTGAATTTACCAATAAGATAATCTGATAATTTTGAATTAGTAACAAGAGTTATATCTGAATAAAATATGTTGTCCTCAATATTCGACTTTATTTCATCTGAACTAAATTCATCATACAAAGGATGCTTTTTTGGTAAGAGATAAAAATTGAAATCTACATTAAAAACAATTTTAATGTCAGGGTTTATTTCTCTTACTTTCTCAAATAATCCTTTCAATTCTTGATGTGTGAATGGAAATACAATATAGTCAGCCCATAATATTTGCCTTGAATTAAGTGCTACATCAACATATTCATATTCTTTATTGGGTTTGTACTTTTCGATTGAAGTTATAGCTGTACCCCAAACATCAAACTCAAACATAACAATATATGGCAATATATATTTATAAAAATGCCTACCATTTAATTGTGGGTTTACAAACAAAACATTTTTGTTCCAATGAACCTCTGCTATTTGACTTTTGGAAAAAATAGGATTTTGAATCTCCTTATATACATCCATTACCTGTTTCATAATGCTCGTTTATTTATGTACTTCGCTTTTTATAGCGTATTGACTGTGTTATTGTTTTTTAATCAGCGATAATGTCGCCAAATGCTTCGTCAAGAGTACAATCAAGAACATCACAAATTTTCTTTGCAGTAGTTAAATGTACATTTCTTGACTTTCCTGAACAAAGCAAAGATATTTTATATTCTCCAATATCTGCCTTTTGAGAAAGTTGTTTTTGTGTCAAGTTTTTTACTTTTAACATTTGCTTTA
>JGI10211J34971_10003987_pt1 | contig 11755 bp, 6 predicted proteins | sample Etolagsediment_FD_34971 | JGI IMG/M metagenome (IMG submission 34971)
GTAGAAGGTTTGGGTTTGCAGGGTTTTGAGCTGGCTGGTGGTCAGCTCACTTTGGCCACTGCCATGCCTGCCCCCATTTCTTAAATAATCATAGGATTCACACAGGAAGCCTGCGGAGCCACAGGCGCCATCGTAGATGCGTTCACCAATCTGTGGTTTCACCACCTGTATCATGGCGCGGATGAGTGGGCGCGGTGTGTAGTACTCACCGCCATTACGACCGGCGTTGCCCATGTTCCTGATCTTGGTCTCGTAGATATGGGATAACTCGTGCTTTTCTTTCTGCGAGTTAAAACTGAGCGCATCGATATACTCCAGCGCATCGCGCAGTGAGTAACCACTGGTGAATTTGTTTTTTATCTCGCCAAAGATCTCACCGATCTTGTATTCGATGGTGTCCGGGCCAGATGCGCGTTGCTTGAAGCCGTGCAGATAGGTGAACAGCTCACCGTTGACATAGGCGATCAGGTCATCGCCGGTCATGGCATGGTTGTGATCAAACTCGCCTGCCGGGGTTTTCGGTGCGGCCCAGGTGGACCAGCGATGGGCTTCATCGATGATGAATTGATAGGGCCTGCCATTTAGCTCGGCTTCCAATGCCTTTTCCTGTTCCAGGTCATCCAGGTACTTGAGGAACAGCATCCACGAGGTCTGCTCGGTGTAATCCAACTCGGTGGTACAGCCTGCCTCTTTCCACAGGACATCATCGATGTTTTTGAAGGTTTGTTCGAACATGCTTGTCCCTTTTTAGTTTTCCGTAGCGTTCCATAACCGGAGAGAAAAAGCGAGAACTTAGCACCAGCCCAATGAACGCGGAGCCGTGCTAACAAGGGCGATAATTCCGGCGCGATTACCGCAGGGATACAGAAACCGAGTCGGCAGGAAGCTATTCACGGCGTTCCTTGCAAAGGGCTCCCTTCTGGGCAAATGACCCGCGAAATTTTGACGGGGCTGAGTAGCAGCCCTCGGGCAGGCAACCTGCGCGCTTCAAGGGCATGGATTGCCGCGCTGGTGCTCGCAATGACAGCAGGGGGATATGGCGCCGAGTGACGGACCAAACTGCCCGGAGCAGGTTGGCGCGAGCAAATGCGAGTCCGCAGGACATGGCTCAGGGGGGGAGCCATGCAATCTAACCACCGACACGGGGATTTTCAGCTTCCATGCTTACGTTTTTATTTGGAACTATCCTGAATAGCCGGATTCTCTTTTACAATTTTTCCATCGACCGAGTAAACCACGGATGTCCCAGTCTTTCTGGCTATCTCTCTGGCTTTACTGGCGGCACGTCTTAACGCGATTTCGGCATTGGCGAGATCCGGATCTCTCGTTGCAGACTGCTTCTCAGACTTACTTTTCTTTGTCATCAGTTTTCACCTTCATCCAGGAGAACCGGGGCAGGCCCGGAGTTATCGTACAAGGCCCATTCATCGACAATTGGGCGATACAGACTGCTGAAGGTATCACCGTGCCTCGTTGCAGGAAAAGAAATAAGAATGGTGCCCAGGGGCGGACCAAACTGCCCGGAGCAGGTTGGCGCGAGCGAAAGCGAGTCCGCAGGACATGGCTCAGGGAGGAGCCATGCAATCTAACCACCGACCAACATTCTGTTCGATTTCAGAACTTTGCGGAGGCAGACAGGCTAGGGGATTTTTAATCTTTGAAGGGAATTAATGGTGCCCAGGGGCGGAATCGAACCACCGACACGGGGATTTTCAGTCCCCTGCTCTACCGACTGAGCTACCTGGGCCTATCGACCGCTGTGACCTGACTGGTCGACGCGGATACGCGGGAAGCGCGTATTAAATAGAGTTGGAAGGTCTTAGTCAAGTCTGATTCTGGGCGCGTTTGCAATTTTGCCGCAACCGCTGATCGGCAGCCGGGGTGGGCCTGGCGGATCGCCGCGGTTTATTCTTCCAGTCTGTTTTCCCGCCCGAATGGGGCCTTTTGGCGGCCCTGGCCTGGCGACAGGGTGTTGGATGGTTTTCGGCAAGACACCGCCAGGTGACTTGGGCGTGCCTGTGATGCCCCGCCCGATTGAGATTTTGCGACCCTGCACACACTGCTGACGATTGGCCACAGCAGGTTAGCCTTTACATTTGCAGCGGATGTGGCGGACGTCTATATTGCCCGGACAGCGGCGTGGCTTGAAAAATGAACAAAGCGTCGGCAGTTTTAACCCGCTGTCGCCGCAGTAATGTCTGCGCGGCATCGGGTTGGTTTTTTGTCATGTGGTCGGGGGTATAGTGGCTAACGGGTCGAGAGTAGGCGTCATCGCCGGGGGTATTGTGTTCCCCGGCCGTTTGCGGTGGGTGAATAGCGGTACGGTGCTGAGCCGACCCTGTCAGGCGAGCATTTTTGTAATCTTTCGAGCCGGTTGAACCCATGCATCGTTTGCTTAAACACCAATTGAAGTGGGTCTATGGCAAGGGTTTCGATATTTCCACTCGACCGCCGCTCGAACAGCGTTTTCTCGATTATATCTCTGAGACCTACGCCGGCCATGACAAGGAGCGTCGGCATTTCGAACATACCATCGACCTCAACACCTCGGAACTCAACGAGACCAATGCCGATATTCGCAAGGTCCTCAGTTTTCTGTCCGACGCGCAACGCCTGTCACGCACCGGTAGCTGGAACCTGAAGCTGCAGAACAATCAGCTGGAATGGTCGCAGGGGTTGTACCGCATCGTTGAAATGGAACCGACCGACCAGGCGCCTCAAATTCACCAGTATAGCGAGATGGTCCATGTCGATGATCGCGACAAGGCCGACCTGACGTTGGCGCATACCCTGGCCCAGAATCATTACGATGATTTTTACCGCCTGCAATTCGCCGATGGCCGTATCAAGTTCGTGCATGAACACCGCGAGGTGGTGTTCAACCCCGACGGCAAGGCCATTGCGGTGCAGGGTGTGCTGCAGGATGTAACCGAGCAAAAGAATTCGGAGAACGAGCTCAGGCTGTATGCCAACGTGTTCCGTAACAGCGGTGAGTCGATCCTGATCTGTGACGCGCGTAAACGCATCATCTCGATCAACGCGGCGCTGCAACGCACCACCGGTTATGCGCTGGATGATCTCAAGGGGCGGCGTATCAGTGTGCTGGCATCGCAGGAAACCCCCGCTGAAAATATCGAGGACATGAACGAGCGCCTGGCCAGCGAGGGCTTCTGGCAGGGTGAGCTGTACCTGCAGAAAAACAACGGCAATTCCTACCCGATCTGGATTTCGATTTCGGTTATCTACAACGACAATGACGAGGTCACCAATTACATCGCCAGCTTTACCGATATATCGGAGCGCAAGGAAACCGAAAAACGCATTCAGTTTCTGGCTCATCACGATGCGCTGACCGGTCTGGTTAACCGCTTCAGTTTCGAGGATATCGTCAGCCAGGCCATACTCAATGCGCGGCGTGAAGAGTCTCAGCTTGCGCTGTTGTTCATTGATATGGATCGCTTCAAGGTCATCAATGACACGCTCGGTCATCAGGCCGGCGACGAGATGCTGGCCGAGGTTGCGCAGCGTCTTAAGGCCTCGGTGCGCGCCAGTGATATCGTCGGCCGCCTGGGTGGCGATGAGTTCGTGGTCTGCCTGACCGGCCTGAAAAAGGATCTGGACGCCCTGCCCAGCGTGCACCAGATTCTGCATCGGCTGAACCAGCCGTTTGTGCTCAAGGGCACCGAAGCGCATTCCTCTCCCAGCATCGGCATTGCGGTGTATCCGGCCAATGGCGAGGATTTTGAAACGCTGATGATCAATGCCGACAGCGCCATGTACCACGCCAAGGAACAGGGGCGCAATAATCACCAGTTTTTTTCCGAGGCCTTGAACAGTGTCGCCAATCGCCGACTGGAACTGGAAAACGCCCTGCGCGCGGCGATTCGCGATGAAAGTTTCAAGCTGGTTTACCAGCCCCAGATCGACACTGCCACTTTTAAGGTGGCAGGGGTCGAGGCGCTGCTACGCTGGCAACATGCGGTAATGGGGCCAATCTCACCCGACCAGTTCATTCCTATCGCCGAAGAGACCCGCCTGATCGTGCCGTTGGGTGAATGGGTTCTGCAGGAGTCCTGCCGCCAGCACTATGAGTGGAAACAGACCAGTGCTGACTACCCGGTCATAGCGATCAATATATCGGCGCAACAGTTGCGCTCAGCGAGCCTGGTGCCGACCATCGCGAGCTTGATGAAGCAGTACCATATTCAACCAGGCGAACTGGAGATCGAGGTCACCGAATCGACGATGATGGAAAACCCGGACGAGTCGATCAAACGTTTGCGCCAGCTGCGCGAGCTGGGCATCGAACTGGCCATCGATGACTTTGGCACGGGTTATTCGTCGCTGGCGTATCTGAAGATGCTGCCGATTCACAGCCTCAAGCTCGATCGCACCTTCGTCAACGACCTGTCGGAAGATTCGGATGACACCAAGATCTGCTCGGCAACCCTGGCGCTGGCGCACAACCTGGGCCTTAGCGTGGTCGCCGAAGGGGTTGAAACCGAGGCGCAGGAGCGATTTCTCGTGGAGCATGAATGCGAGAAATTACAGGGCTACCGTTACAGCAAACCGCTGGAAGCCGGTGACGTATTGGCGTTTATCGAGCGCCAGAATCGGCGCTAAGCCGGGTCGCTGCGGGGAATTTACCATGCCGTTTTGTAATCCATTATCGATAGCGGGCTGACGTATACTGTTCAATCGTTTCGTAACTGCATCTATCTCATGACCGATTCCTACCAGCTGGTTAAAACCCGCCTGCAGACCCCGCTCGATAATGGCGACACCGTTTGCAACCTGTGTCTGTGGCGTTGCCGCCTGCGTCACGGCCAGCGTGGATTCTGCCAGGCCCATGTCAACCGCAATGGCACGCTGTACAACCTGTCGTACGGCATCATCTCGGCCATCGATGTCGAGGCGATCGAAAACAAACCGGTGTATCACTACCGGCCGGGTAGCAAGGTCATGTCGATTGGCAGTTATGGCTGCAACTTTCGCTGCAAGGGTTGCCACAACCTCGAAATATCCTGGGGCGTGAATGCGCTGGACAGCCTGGCGCGCGGTGAATCGACCGATGCCTGGGTGAAGCCGGAGCAGATCATCGAGCTGGCCTTGAAACACGGCGTGGACGGCATCGCATTCACCTATTCGGAGCCGGCCGTGTGGCTCGAATACGTCATCGATACCGGTCGCCTGGCGCACGAGGCCGGGCTGTTCACCGTGTATGTGTCCAACAGTTACGTCACCAACGAGGCCCTGCAAGCGGTCGCGCCGTATATCGACGTATTGTGTTCCGACATCAAGAGCCTGTCGGATGATTTCTACCGCGACATCTGCCCGACCAGCGATGTACGCCAGGTGCTTGGCTCGATCAAAAAGGCGCACGAGCTGGGCATACATGTCGAGACCCGCACGAATGTTATTCCGGGTAAAAACGATGATGCCGATGAACTCAAACGCATCGCCGAATGGATACGCGACAACCTCGGCGCCGACAGCCCCTGGCACGTGACCAAGTTCTTTCCAGCCTACCAGCTGTCGCATGTGCCGGAAACACCCAACGCGGTCATACAGGCCGCAGTAGATCAGGCAAAAGCCGTTGGCCTGCGACATGTGCATGGGCACACCGACATCAGCTGTGATTGCGCCAGTGAAAACCTGAGCGTGTCGGACTGGCTGCAACGCCCCGCCGATGCCCTGCCCCAGATCAACAAGTGTGCCGCCAGTTGCTGTGGCAGCGAGGGCATCGTGTTGAAGAAATATGAAAAACAGGCCGGATTGATCAAATGACGATAACTGGCCCACATATTGCCAGCCCGGCAGAATAGTTGCTCGCGCAGGCTTGCCAATGGGTGACCGGCATCTATACACTAATGCCTTACAAAACCAATGGTTTATCACGTCCTGTCATTGGATGACGTTACAACTCACGCCTCAAGGCCCGCTATGATACTCAAACAATCGATCGTATTTCTGCTGCTGACCTGGCTGCTGGCGAGCGCCCAGGCGTCCGACCAGGTGCTGACCATCAGCACCAATAACACACCGCTCGACCGCAAGGTTTTACAGGCTGTGTCCGCCGAGGCATTCAAACGCCTTGACCGGCAATTCCGAATCATCAGCCTGCCATCCGAACGTTCGCTGGTATCCGCCAATGCGGGCGAGATCGCTGGCGAGGGCCTGCGGATTGCCGGGTTGAGCGATAAATATCCCAATCTGGTGCAGGTCGATGAGCCCTATGTGGGCATCAGTTTCGTGGCCTTTTCCAGTGATGCGACGATCAAGATCGATGGCTGGGACAGTCTGGCGCCCTACCGCGTCGCCTTCATCAATGGCTGGAAACTGTTCGAGGCCAACAGCGGTTCGGCCAGGGTCGTCAACAAGGTCGATACGCCACAACAGATGTTCGACATGCTGCAACGTGACCGGGTCGATCTCGTGTTGTACACCCTGGCGGATGGCGTGGAATATACCCGCAGTAACGGATTGGCGCGCATAGCACCGCTCCGGCCATCGTTGAAGGATGTTGATCTCTACCTGTATTTGCACACACAACACGCCGACCTCGCGCCGAAGCTGGCGCAGATCATCCGCGCCATGAAGGCCGATGGCAGCTACAATGAGATCCTGGCCAACGCTCTCAATCGTTAAACCGGTTTTTTCAGGCATGATGAGTCAACCACCGCTTCTGCAGAAATGCCGCATTTAGCCGAGTCGTCCGGGTCTGACCGACCTTCGCTGGCGCGAATATTAGGTCTTAAAAGCCGGGTCGCGCGGCGCTTGTCAATTCTTGTTCTGGTCACTGGCCTGCTCGGTTCACTGCTGCTCACCATCTGGGAATACCTCGCCGCTTATAAAGAGAGTCACGCCGATATGCGCTGGCGTCTCGAGGTTATCGCCGACTTCGTCATGCCCTCGCTCAGCCAGAGTGTGTGGGCGCTCGATCAGCAGCAGATTCTGTTGCAGATGGAAGGCCTGGCGCGGCTGCCCAATATCACCCAGGCACAATTGATCCTGTCAGACGGAAGGCGCTACAGCTTTGGCCTTGATCAGTTGAGTGACTCGCTTATCCGCCACGATCTGCCGCTGATCTATACCGATGCCGTCGGCAGGTATGAGTTGGGCCAGCTGGTTTTAATCAACGATTTCGAGCTCAAGCGTCAGAGCCTGATCGACCGGTGGGGCTTCAGTTTTGCCGGCAATACATTCGTTTTTCTGGCGCTGGCGTTTGCCGTCAGCACCCTGTATCAGACCATTGTCACCCGCCGCCTGATTGTATTGCGTGACCGTATCAGTGGTTTGACCGCAGAGGATTTGCGTGCAAATGCCCCGGGTGTGAACCTGACCAGCCATGCCGCGAGGGCCGACGAGCTGGATGAACTCGCTGAATCGATCAATCGACTGTGGGCCACCGGACGCGACGCGTTGCTCGATGCCGAGCAGAAAACCGAGGCGCTGCACCGTAGCGAGGAACGTTTCAATCTGGCCATGCGCGGCGCCAACGATGGTCTATGGGACTGGGACATGACCAGCAACGAGGTTTATTACTCGCCGCGCTGGTGTGAAATGCTGGGCTATTCCATTGATGAACTGGACGCCGATTTCCAGACCTGGGAACGTCTGGTCGACCCGGATGACAAGAAGCGCGCGTTCGAGGTGCTGGAGGCGTCGTTGCGCGATCAGGCAAGCACCTTCAACATGGAGTTCCGCATGCGCCACAAGCAGGGACACTGGGTGCATATTTTGTCACGCGCCTTTCCGGTTATCGAAAACGGCAAGGCGGTGCGACTGGTCGGCACCCATGTCGATATCAGCGACAGCAAACGCGTGGCTGAGACCTTGAAGAACGCCAATCAGGAACTGGAGCAACAGGTGCAGGAACGCACCCGCAGCCTGGTTCAGGCCAGCCAGGCGAAAAGCGACTTCCTCGCCAACATGAGCCATGAAATCCGCACCCCGATGAACGCCATCATCGGCATGTCGCACCTGCTGCTGAAATCGGATCTCAATGAGCGCCAGCAAAACTATCTCGACAAGGTGCATCGTTCAGCCCGGTCACTGCTCACGATCATCAACGACATCCTCGATTTTTCCAAGATCGAGGCGGGCAAGCTGGACATGGTCGTAGTGCCCTTTCATCTCGAAGATGTGCTGGAAAACGTGCTCAGCATGGTCGGTCTGGCGGCAGAAAATAACGGCATTGAACTGGTTTTCGATCTCGAACCGAACATGCCGATGGCGCTCGTTGGCGACCCGATGAGGTTGGGCCAGGTGTTGACCAATCTCACCAATAACGCGGTCAAGTTTACCCCCAGCGGCGGCGAGATCGTCATTCGCGTGGCGCATCACGCGGCGGCAGGGGGTTTCGACCGGTTTACCTTCAGCGTCATCGACACGGGTATCGGCATCGCCACGCAGGAGCAGGACCGCCTGTTCGAGGCCTTTAGCCAGGTCGACAACTCATCCACCCGCAGGTTTGGCGGCACGGGCCTTGGGCTGGCCATTTCGAAACAACTGGTGACCCTGATGGGCGGCGAGATCTGGCTCAACAGTGCGCCGGGCAAGGGCAGTGAATTTCACTTTACCGTGCAATTGCAACAGCAGCAAAAGCAACTGTCGCAGGATAAATACCACGACGATCGCATCACGAGTTGCAGGGTGCTGGTGGTCGACGACAACGAAAGCTCGCGGCTTATTCTGGCCAATCAATTAAACGCCTTTCACTGCCAGGTCGATCAAGCCGAGAGCGGTCAGCAGGCCATCGATATGCTCAAGGCAAGGGACGCGAGCGATCCTTACAGCTTGTTGTTAATTGACTGGCGCATGCCCGGTCTGGATGGCATCCAGACCATTCGACGCATCCAGCAGGATACCAGCATCGGTCACCGGCCGGTGATCGTGATGGTCTCGGCGTATAGCCTGAGTGAGCTGAAACGGGCCAGCGAAGGGCTGGAACTGGCCGCCACGCTGTCCAAGCCGGTGACGCCGTCGAGCTTGTATAACGCGCTGCTGCAGGCGCTCGGCTTTCCGGTGCTGGCCGCGCCGCGGCGCAATATCCATACCCCGCAGGAAACTCAACAGGCCATAGATAACCTGCAGGGCGCGCGTGTATTGCTGGTTGAAGACAACGAAATCAATCAGGAGTTGGCGATTGAATTGCTGACGGAGAATGGCATTCAGGTCGACGCCGTGGTCAATGGCCAGCAGGCGCTCGATCGCCTGAATGAGCAGGTTTACGATGGGGTGTTGATGGACTGCCAGATGCCGGTTATGGATGGATACGAGGCCACGCGACAGATCCGGCAGCGGCCCGGGCTGAGCCGCTTGCCGATCATTGCCATGACCGCCAATGTCATGGCGGGTGATCGCGAACGCGCGCTGGAAAGCGGCATGAACGATCATATCCCCAAACCGATCAACCCCGACAATATGTTCATTGTCATGCATAAATGGATGCGGCGTGACGAATCGGCGCACGCAACGGCCGAAGAACCGGCGCTGAGCGCGCCCGCGCACAACCAAGCGGTCGCAGGCGATGACGACCTGCGCCAGCTGAGCGCCATCGATGTCGAGGCCGGGCTGCGCACCACGCGTAACAACAGCGCCCTGTACCGACGCTTGCTGCTTAAGTTTCGCGATAGCCATGCGGGCTTTGCGCAGGATTTCGATGCCGCTCGCCGCAGTTCGGACGATGCCGAGGCCGCGCGCATGGCGCATAGCCTGAAAGGCGTGGCCGGTAGCCTGGGCATGGCCGATTTACAGCACAGCGCGCTGGAGCTCGAACAGGCCTGCCGCGAGAATCCGGGGCTTGTCGATGAGCGCCTTGCCCCGGTGCTGTCGAGACTTGCGCTGATTCTGGCGGATCTGCAAACCGTGGGTGAATCCTGAACGTGCAGGCGCTGCCGGTTATCGGTTGAAGTCGCCGCTGTTGTGCCAGCCAATCTCGCGCATCGCCAGCAACACCCCGGCAATGCTGCGCGATTCCGAAAAATCCTCGCGTGCGAGCAATTCATCGATCTGCGCCAGCGGGTGATGAATGACCTCGACCGGTTCCGGTTCATCGCCGCTATCCAGATGCTGCGGGTATAAATCCTGCGCCAGCACCAGGTCGGTTTCATGCTGAAAATAACCGGGCGACACGCGCAGCGTGGTCAGCTTGCGCAGCTTGCCTGCGGCATGCCCGGTTTCCTCGGCCAGCTCGCGGTTGGCCGCATCCAGGCTGTCTTCACCCGGCTCGACTATGCCCTTGGGCAGCTGCAATTCGTAACGCTCGGTACCGGCGGCAAATTCGCGCACCAGAATAATCTCGTTGCTGGCGGTAATGGCGGCGACGATCACCGCGCGCGGCGCATTGGCGCGTATGCGCTCGAACCGGGCCTGCTGGCCGTTGGCGAATTCGAGGTCCAACGCCTGCAGGGTGAACAGGCGCGAACGGAAAAGCTCGGTGATTTTTTTAATCTGTGGCATACGCTTTGGCAATTAACGGCAAGCTGAGAATATGCCATTATAGCGCGCTCGCCGACACACCAAGACAACCATGATTGACTGGAAAAACATCGACACCGTGCTGCTCGACATGGACGGCACCCTGCTCGACCTCAACTTCGATAACTACTTCTGGCTCGAATACGTGCCCCAGCGCTACGGCGAAATCAAGGGCCTGACGCCGCAACAGGCGCACGACTTCATCTTCCCGCAATACGAGGCGCTGCACGGCACCCTGCAGTGGTACAGCACCACCTACTGGACGGAGACGCTGGGCATCGACGTGGTGGCGCTGAAACACGAGGTGCGTCATCTGGTGCGCGAACTGCCCTACTGCCACGAGTTTCTGGATGACCTCAAGGCGGCCGGCAAGGACATCGTCATGGTCACCAACGCCCACCATGACAGCCTCAACATGAAGATGGACAAGACCGGGCTGGCGCACAAGTTCGATCGTCTGATCACGGTGCATGAGTTCTCGCTGCCCAAGGAAGACATCGCCTGCTGGGACGAGGTCAACCGCATTCACCCGTTCCAGCGTGAGCGCACCCTGCTGGTCGATGACAACCTCAACGTGCTCAAGTCGGCCGAGCGTTATGGCATCGAGCACCTACTGGCGATCTACCAGCCCGATTCAAAAGCGCCGAAGAAAGATGTCGAACATTTCAAGGCCTTGCACAGCTTTACCGATATCCTGCCGGTGCAGCCATCGAAACGCGCCAAAAGCAGTGAATAGATTCAGTCTGGAAGGTAAAAAGGGCCTGGTCATTGGCGTCGCCAATGACCAGTCCATCGCTTACGGTTGCGCGCGCGCCATGCATCAACAGGGTGCCGACCTGGCATTGACCTATCTCAATGCTAAAGCGCGTCCTTATGTCGAACCGATCGCGCACGAGGTCGACGCGTCGCTGTTGCTGCCCTGTGATGTCAGTGATGAGGCCCAGGTCGATACCCTGTACGAGGCCATTGAAGCGCAGTGGGGGCAACTGGATTTCCTGGTTCACTCGATCGCCTACGCGCCACTTGCCGACCTGCATGGACGGCTGATCGACTCCAGTCGTGACGGCTTTTTAGAGGCCATGGACATATCCTGCCACTCGTTGATGCGTCTCAGTCGCAAGGCAGAGCCGTTGATGTCGAAAGGGGGCAGTATCATCGCCATGAGCTACCTTGGCGCCGAGCGCGTCGTGCACAACTACAACCTGATGGGACCGGTCAAGGCAGCGCTCGAATGCGCGGTGCGTTACCTGGCCAGCGAGTTGAGTGAAAAGCA